>Ga0172375_10011411_pt1 | contig 11316 bp, 12 predicted proteins | sample LakKiv1m_FD_114537 | JGI IMG/M metagenome (GOLD analysis project Ga0172375, IMG submission 114537) | Freshwater microbial communities from Kabuno Bay, South-Kivu, Congo - kab_092012_11.1m | ecosystem: Environmental > Aquatic > Freshwater > Lake | place: Democratic Republic of the Congo... | reverse complement strand
GGGCATCCGCCGGGATGCAGGGGTTCAAGGGGTCCCGAAAGAGCACTCCCTTTGCCGCGCAGATGGCGGCGGAGGATGCCGTCAAGAAGGCGCGGGAACATGGGCTCCGGGCGGTACAGGTTTATGTCAAGGGGCCGGGATCCGGTCGGGAATCGGCGCTGAGATCTCTCCAGACGGCGGGGCTGAAGATCAGTCTCATCCGCGATGTGACGCCCATTCCCCACAACGGATGCCGCCCGCCCAAGCGCAGAAGGGTTTAAAACAATGATCGGGGACACCTTGCCGCAAGGTGTCCCCGATCATCCATGATCAAACGACGATGAGAAGACGTTGGTAACGGATAATGGGTAACTGATAATGAATAGGGGGAGGTTTTTTTGGCAAGATATCGAGAATCCACATGCAGGTTGTGCCGAAGAGAAGGTCTGAAGCTGTTTCTCAAAGGAGACAGGTGTTACAGTGAGAAATGCGCCTTTGAAAGGCGGGGGTTTGCACCCGGTGATCATGGTCAGATGCGGAAAAAATTCTCCGATTATGGCGTCCAGTTGCGGGAAAAACAGAAGCTCAAAAGGATGTACGGTCTCCTGGAAAAGCAGTTTCGGGGATATTTCGCCAAGGCGGAACGGCAGAAGGGGATTACCGGAACCAATCTTCTCCTGTTTTTAGAGAGAAGGCTGGACAACATGATCTTCCGGATGGGTTTTGCGAATTCGCGTACGGAGGCAAGACAACTGGTCCGGCATAACCATTTCCTGGTGAGTGGGAAACCGGTCAATATACCTTCTTATCTGATAAAACTCGGGGATGAAATCCAAATCAGAGAGGGCAGCCGGAAGGTGGAGCGGATTATCGAAGCCATGGAAACCGTTGCCAGGCGGGGGGTTCCTCAATGGCTGGAGGTCGATAAGACCAACTTCAAGGGTGTTGTGAAGATGCTTCCTGCCCGTGAAGAATTGACGATGCCGGTTAAGGAACAACTGGTTGTTGAACTTTATTCCAAATAAGACAATCACCAGATATCCGAAGGGCAGGGAAAGGAATTATGCAGAGAAACTGGCGCAGTTTGATTCAACCGAAAAGAATCGATATCGATAAAGCGACCCATACCTGTTTTTATGGGGAATTTATTTGTCAGCCGCTGGAACGCGGCTTTGGCACCACCTTGGGGAATGCACTGCGGAGGATTTTGCTGTCATCCATTCAGGGGGCAGCCATCGTTTCCGTAAAATTTAACGGCGTCCTTCATGAATTTTCCACGATCCCCGGGGTCAAAGAGGACGTGACCGATATCATTCTGAATCTGAAGGGTGTGCGCCTGAAGCTTCACCAGGACGGACCGCGGACCATCCGGCTCGATGCCTCCAAGGCAGGGGTGATCACTGCGGCGGACATCGTGACCGACGGGACAGTGGAGATTCTCAATCCCGATCACTACATTGCAACCCTGGTAGGTAAGAAGGTTTCCTGCAAGGCGGAAATGGTGGTCAAAATGGGAAAGGGGTACGTTGCCGCCCCGAAGGAAATGGATCCCGAACAGCCCGAGGGAACGATCAATATCGATTCCATCTTTTCACCGATCAAGAAGGTAAACTATACCGTGACCTACGCCCGGGTAGGGCAAGTTGCGGACTATGATCGCCTGATCCTCGAGGTCTGGACGGATGGGAGCGTTCTTCCGGAGGATGCCGTGGCCTACGCGGCGAAGATCCTCAAGGAGCAGTTAGATCCCTTCATCAATTTCTCCGAGGAGGAAGAAGAAGAGGAAGCATCCGAAATTGAAGGAACGGAAGAAGATATCAACGATATCCTTCTGCGGAACGTGGAGGATCTGGAACTCTCCGTACGTTCGGCCAATTGCCTGAAGAACGCCGGGATCAATCTGATCGGGGAACTGGTTCGGAAAACGGAGGCCGAGATGCTCAAGACCAAGAACTTCGGACGGAAATCGTTGAATGAGATCAAAGAGATCCTGTTGGAATCCGGTCTGGGCTTTGGCATGAAGCTGGATTCCCCTCCGTGGGACAAGGCCGAAAAAGCGGAAGAAACGCCTGTTGAAGGGGCGGAATAGAATTGTTTGCATTGAAAGGATGAGTTTCAATGGGCCAGGGGAAATTTGGAAGCAAACTGGGAAGGACGACAAGCCACCGCAAGGCCATGCTGAGGACGATGGTAACCTCCCTTTTGAAACATGAGAAAATCCAGACCACCGACATGAAGGCCAAGGAGCTTAAAAAAGTGGCGGATAAGATGATCACCCTCGGCAAGCGGGGGGATCTCCATGCCCGGAGACAGGCCGCCGCTTATGTCCGGGAACGAGACATGGTGGGAAAGCTGTTCGGTGACCTATCGGAGCGCTATAAGGAACGGGCCGGCGGCTATACCCGGATCGTCAAGTCCGGATATCGCGCGGGTGACAATGCGCCCATGTCCATCATTGAATTCGTCCGGAATGCCGAGGCGGATAAACCCAAGAAAAAGGCGCCGGCGCCGAAGAAATAGAAAATCGCAGAGGGCGTGCCATCAACCCGCCCTCTTTATTTTCCCCTCTTTCCCCCCTTGTCTTTTTATCAAAAACGCGATATTTCCCTACCGAAGTGTTATGGCACGGGCTTTTGCCTGAGATCGTCATAGGAAGGAGGATTGGCAATGGGTGAACAGAGGATCGGCGAAGTCGTAAAATTTTTTTCCAAACCGAGCGTGGCCGCCGTCAAGATCACGGAGGGCGAGATCAGGGTCGGGGATACCCTGAAATTCATAGGACATACCACGGACTTGACAATACCGCTCAATTCCATGGAGGTCAACAACCAGAAGGTAGCCCAGGCGGTTGCCGGCGACTATATCGGCATCCAGGTGGCGGATCGGGTCCGTCCCGGTGATGAAGTATTCAAGGTGACGGCGGATTAGGCCTGCCCAAAAAGGCCGTAAAACTGCGAAAAAGACGACCACCGAGGGGCGCCAATGGCGATCCAAGAACGTAAGGTATGGCCGAGATGGAAATCAGGGTATTGGATTGTCACGGCTCGCAGTTCCCCGGTTGCGGTTTCACGGGGTTTCTGATCGATGGGAGGATCCTGCTGGACGCCGGTGCGGCGACGTCGGTCATGACGCTGGAGGAGCAGTCCCAGATGGATCATGTTCTGATCAGCCATGCCCAGAAGGATCATATCCGGGAGCCGGCCTCTCTCGCGGATAACCTCTGCCATATCCGCAGAAACCATCCACTGACGGTGATCACACGCCCCAGGTGATCGAAACCCTCAAGCGGCGCATTTTCATCGTATGAAGATCCAGTATTGCGAAGAGATCCAGCCCGAGATCGACCGGATGGTGAACAGCCGTATCCAAACCCTTCAGGACGGACATGTGATCCGGATCTGATCTCCGTGATGATGCGCAAGGCAATGTGATCCATGACCTATCGCGAGACGCTCGCATATCTTTCCGGTCTGAATTCCCTGGGCATCCGCTTCGGGCTGGACCCGATCCGCTCCCTTCTGGGCAGGCTGAACGATCCCCAGGACAGCTGCCCCGCGGTGCTGATTGCCGGTACCAACGGCAAAGGCTCCGTGGCGGCGATGACGGCCTCTCTCCTCACCGCGGCGGGGTTCCGGACCGGGCTCTACACCTCTCCGGACCTGATTGATTTTCGAGAAAGGATCCGGATCGACGGCCGGATGATCCACCGCGAGGAAACAGCGGCCTGCGCGGAAGAGGTGAAAGGGGGCGTTCGGGAGACTGTGAGCTATTTCGAATTCCTAACCGCGATGGCTTTTCTCCATTTTCAGAGAAAGAAGGTGGACATTGCCGTGCTGGAGGTCGGCATGGGGGGAAGGCTGGACGCCACCAACGTGGTCATCCCGCTCGTCTCGGTCATCACCAACATCTCCCTCGAACACCGGGAGTACCTCGGCGACACCCTGGAGCAGATCGCGCGCGAAAAGGGCGGGATCATCAAGAAAGGGGTGATCTGTCTCACCGCGGCCCGACAGAAGCCCGTCATCGCGACACTGGATGCGGTCTGTCGGGAAAGAGGGGCATCTCTGTATCGGGTCGGGAAGGAGATCCGCACGATTGTCCACCGGGATGGGACGTTTTCATACCGAGGCATCGGGCGAAGCCATGAACGGCTGGTCTGCCCCCTTGCGGGGAGACACCAGATTTCGAATGCCGCGCTGGCGCTGGGCGCTGTGGAACTGATCGGAGATGCCGGTTTCCGTGTGGATGAAGCCGCCGTTTCCGCAGGCCTGAAACGGGTGCAATGGGAAGGGCGTCTGGAGATCCTCCATCGCTCACCGATGCTGCTCGTGGACGGCGCCCACAATCCGGCGGGGGTAGCCACGCTCTGCCGGGCGCTCCAGAATGATTTTCCCCACCGGCGGTTGATCCTGGTCTTCGGCGTCCTTGGGGATAAGGACTACCGGACGATGGCCAGAAGTCTCTTCCCCCTGACTGACCGGGTTATCCTCACCCGTCCGCACAGCGATAGGGCCTTGCCTCCGGATGCCATGCGGTCATTGGCCGTAAAGTTTCACCGGAATATCGAAGTGGTCGAAGATCCGGGCGATGCTCTGCGCTATGCCCTTTCGCTTGCAGGGAAGAAGGATCTCGTCTGTGTGGCAGGCTCTCTCTATCTGGTGGGAGAAATCAAGAAGCTCCATCGGATTCTGAAAGGCAGTGGAACGGGTTTTGTGTCCGAAAACCGGACGACCTGAGCGGCGCGGAAAGATGCTGAGGTGCAAAGGCTGAAGAAGATCTGTTTTTTGTTAGCAACTCTGTTTTTTGCCTGCATGGCGGCTTCAACCCTTGGGGCTTTCGAGACGGAGTTTCGCGGGGGACCGGTCACAATCGATGCGGATAGCATCGCTTACGACGGGGATGAGGACGCCTATCATGCGGCGGGAAAGGTCCTGATCACCTTCTCCGGGGGGGACCTGAAGGCCGACGACGTGACGCTGAACCGCGCCACGAACCAGGCCCTGGCCGTCGGCCATGTGCTGCTCCGGAGCGGTCCGGATATCATCGAGGGCGAAAAGGTCTCGTTCAACATCGTCTCCCGGACGGGGACGGTGGAGGATGGGAAAATGTTCATCGCCCAGAACCATTACTTCATCAAAGGAGAAAGAATCGAAAAGAAATCGGGAGAGACCTACCGGCTGGAAAACGGCACAGTGACCACTTGCGACGGGGATGCGCCCGACTGGCGCCTCGCGGGCAAAGAGATCGAAGTGACCATTGACGGCTACGGCACGCTGAAGCACGGCCGGTTCCTCGCGAGGGATCTTTCCGTCCTCTATCTGCCCTATCTCATCTTTCCCGCCAAGAAGACGCGGCAGTCCGGCCTCCTCTTCCCCCGCTTCGCCTACTCCCGCGACAAGAACGGCCTGGATGTGGAAATCCCCTTCTACTGGGTTATCTCCGAAAGCGCCGACGCCACGTTTTTCCAGCGCTACATGGAGAAACGCGGATTCAAAGAGGGTGTGGAATTCCGTTACGCCACCCGTCCCGATTCGTTCGGCGTCTTCTACGGGGATTTCATCAACGACCGCAAGCGGGTCACGGAAAGTGACGGGATCATGAGCCGCGACTGGCAGGAGGATAATAACCGCTGGTCCTATTACCTCAACCACGAAACGACCTTCGCAAATGGTTTCAACATCCGGTCCGACATCCGCCGGGTGTCGGACCGCTGGTATTTCCGGGATTTTTCTTCCTTCAACTATTATCTGGATCACTATTCCCCGAGCGGACAGGAACGGTTCCAGCGCGTCTCCTTTCTCGGGGACGCATCCCTCGGGTCGCTCGATTCCACGGTCCGTCTGACGAAGAACTGGTCCCTGTACAACCTGACCGCCCTGGCACGCTACATCGATGATTTTTCCTCCCTTAACAACGATGCGACGCTGCAGACTTATCCGGAGGTGACCCTGACGGGATTCCGGCGACCCCTCTTCGACAGCCCTCTTCAACTCGAATTTGCTTCCGGGTATTATCATTTATACCGTAGTGAGGGACAGAAGGGTCATCTCGGGTACATCATACCGACCTTCTATCTGCCGCTGAAGCTGGGGCCCTATGCCCAGGTGACGCCGCAGGCGGGTTTCCGGGGGGATGTCTGGGAGCGGTCGGATTCCGTGGCGGATACCGGGGACAAGTATGGCAACCGGGGGGTCTTCACACTGGGGACGACGCTTGCCACGGAGGTGTACCGGGTTTTTGACGTCAAAGGCGTGGAGGTGGAGAAGATCCGGCACGGGATCAGACCGGAGATTACCTACACCTTCATTCCCGAGGCGTCGCAGGATCGCATTCCCAATTTTCTGAGCTCGATCCCCGCGCAGAACAGTCTGTCCTATGGGATCACCAACACGATACTCACCCGGATGCGGGCGAAGGATGGAAAGATCAACTACCGCGAGATAATGCGCTTCAAGCTGGCCCAGGCCTACGATATCCGGGAGGCGAGAAGGGACGTGCCCGCTGACGGGAATGACAACCGGCCTTTTAGTGATGTGTATCTGGAACTGGATCTGAGGCCTTTTTCATATCTCGCTCTATCGGCGCGAAACATTTTAAGCGTGAATTCAGGTGTGTGGTGGCAGAACAATTATGACCTGACCCTGTCTGATAACCGGGGGGATTCGGCCTCTGCGGGTTATCGTTACACGCGGGACTCGCTGGAGGAGATCAACCTCTCCCTGAGCGCTGTTCTGACGTCCTCCCTCGGTGCGACCTATGTCCTGAGACGGAATCTGCTCGACCGCAAGACCGTCGAATCCTTCTATGGTCTCAAATACCGGAAACAGTGCTGGAATGTGGCGTTCAATGTCTCCGTTCGCGAGGATGATCTGACTGCCATGGTCGTTTTTTCGCTCTACGGTCTGGGAGAGGGAGGGGTATCCTACGACAGGGTAGGTAAAAAAATAGCCGAGTAGAATCAGGAATTGGGAAGATTGAGGAAAGCGGATCATAGGGGTATTTCTTTTTGATCATTTTATGCAGGTTTTCACTTGACAAAGAGCGCGTATTTGCGTATCAGTTCACATTCAAATTCATGTGTATTGGGTGAGATGATGAAGACATATCAGGCAAAGCATGGAGATGTCAGTCGCGACTGGTATCTCGTGGATGCCGGGGACAAGATCCTGGGAAGGCTGGCGAGCGAGATCGCCCACCGCCTGAGGGGAAAGCACAAACCCGTTTACACCCCCCATACGGATACGGGAGATTTCGTGATTGTGGTCAACGCCGAGAAGATCAGTCTGACCGGCAAGAAGTTAACGGACAAAATCTATTACCATTACTCCGGTTACCCGGGAGGACTCAAGGCGACTGCGGCGGGAAAGATGCTCAAGGAAAAACCGGAGGAGCTGTTGCGGGCGGCGGTGAAGGGGATGCTCCCCAAGAATACGCTGGGGCGGGCCATGCTGAAAAAGCTCAAGATCTACGCCGGCGGCGACCATCCGCACGAGGCGCAGTGTCCCCGCATTCTGGCGTTGTAATATTTGCGACGGAAGAAATATCGGGTTCGTGAATACGATCTGGAGAGGGATATGACGGAAAAACGGTTTTATGCGACAGGGAAGAGAAAGAGCGCCATTGCACGGATCTATATGAAGGAGGGCACCGGCGTCCTGCAGGTGAACAAGCGGAACTTCGACGACTACTTCACGCGGGAAAGCCTGAAGATGATCATCCAGCAGCCCCTCGAGATGACGGGGAAGAAGGGTCTCTTCGATTTTTACATCAACGTGGATGGGGGCGGCATCGCCGGTCAGGCGGGCGCCATCAAGCACGGCATCTCCAAGGCGCTCGTGGAATACGATTCAGAGCTGAGGGCGTCCCTGAAAAAGGCCGGTTTCCTGACGCGGGACTCCCGTATCAAGGAGAGAAAGAAATACGGTCAGCCGGGGGCCCGGAAGCGGTTCCAGTTCTCCAAGAGATAAATTCCGCAGGGAGGCTGATGGCCTCCCTTTTTTTTGGATTCCAGGGGGGATGCTTTCGTAAAAAGTTGCGGTGGGGACACCTTGCTGCAAGGTGTCCCCACCGCATCAAGGAGGTGCAAGATGATCAAGATCGGTATCTACGGAGGCAGCGGTTATACCGGGCAGGAACTGCTGCGGTTGCTGCTGGGCCATCCGGAGGCAAAGGTTGTGGCGGCGACCTCCCGGCGGTTTGCGGGAGCGCCCGTCTCCGAGGTCTATCCGGTTTTCTCCGGACGGACCGATCTCGTCTACACGAACGATCCCCCCGAAGTCGTGGCCGGTATCGCCGATTTTATCTTTCTGGCCCTTCCCCACGGCGTCTCCATGGAAATAGCGCCCATTTTTATCCGGGCGGGCCGGAAGGTCGTCGACCTCAGCGCGGACTTCCGCATTCGGGATGCGGCCTCTTATGAGGCGTGGTACGGCCGGCATACGGCCGCCGGGATGCTCGGAGAGGCGGTTTACGGTCTGCCCGAGCTTCATCGGGACGAGATCCGCAAGACCCGTCTGACGGCCAATCCGGGCTGTTATCCCACGAGCATCATCCTCGGGCTGGCGCCAGTTCTGCGGTCCCGGTGGATTGACCCCGCCTCCGTCATCGCCGACTCGAAGTCGGGCGTCAGCGGGGCAGGCCGGGAGCCTCAGATCGCCTCGCTCTACTGCGAGGTGGAGGGGGGATTCAAGGCCTACAAGGTAGGAAGTCACCGGCACACCCCGGAGATCGAACAGGAGCTGGGGCTCCTGGCGGGCCGGGAGATGAAGATCTCCTTCACACCGCACCTGCTGCCTGTGAAACGGGGGATCCTGAGCACGATCTACGCGAAGCTGGAAAAGGATGTGAGCATCGAGGAAGCGACGGCCCTCTATCGGGAATTCTACCGGGAAGAGCCCTTCGTCCGGGTCTGCCGGGCCGGTCGGTTCCCCAACCTCTCCTCCGTCGTCGGCTCGAATTTCTGCGATATCGGCGTGACCGTGGACAAGCGGACCGGGAGGCTCATCGTCGTCTCCGTGATCGACAACCTGATCAAAGGGGCCTCCGGCCAAGCGATCCAGAACATGAACCTGATGTACGGTCTCCCGGAGGGGACCGGTCTGCCCCTGGTCGCCCTGTACCCCTGACCGTTCGGAGGAGCGATGAAACTCAGAATCTACAACACCCAGTCGCGGAAGAAAGAGGAATTCCATCCCCTGCAGGAGGGGAAAGTCGGGATCTACGTGTGCGGGATTACGGCGTATGACGTCTGTCACGTGGGACACGCCCGCTCGGCGGTCGTTTTCGATGTGATCATCCGTTATCTCCGTTACCGCGGCTGGGAAGTGACCGATGTGAAGAACTTCACCGATGTCGATGACAAGATCATCGACAAGGCCCGCCGCGAGAACGCCGGGATTAACGCGATCGCCGAGCGGTACATCCGTGAACACGACGAGGACATGGGGATGCTCGGCGTCGCCCGTCCCACCTTTACCCCCCGGGCGACGGAGAACATCGACGGAATGATCCGCCTCGTGACCACCCTGCTTGAAAAGGGCTTGGCCTACCCCATGAATGGGGACGTATATTATTCGGTGGAACGATTTCCGGGGTACGGGAAGCTCTCGGGTCGGAACCTGGATGACATGCTGGCCGGCGCCCGGATCGACGTCAACGAGAAGAAGCGCAATCCCCTCGATTTCGCCCTCTGGAAGGCGAGCCGGGAAGGGGAGCCCTGGTGGGAAAGCCCCTGGGGCCGCGGCCGGCCGGGGTGGCACCTCGAGTGCTCCGTGATGAGCCAGCGCTACCTCGGTGAAACCTTCGACATCCACGGGGGCGGTGAGGACCTGATCTTTCCCCACCATGAGAACGAGATCGCCCAATCGGAGGGGGCGACCGGCAAGACCTTGGCCCGCTATTGGATCCACAACGGCTTCGTCCGGGTGAACAGCGAGAAGATGTCGAAATCCCTCGGCAACTTCTTCACCATCCGGGACATCCTGCAGCAGTATCATCCCGAGGTCCTGCGGCTTTTCCTGCTCCAGAGCCATTACCGGAGCCCCGTCGATTTTTCCGATGCCGCCCTGAATGAGGCGCGTCAGGGGATGAACCGGTTCTATTCGACGCTGAAGTTGATCCGGGATATCGCGGCCGGCGGGACGCAACCGGCCCCGGAAACTGCGGAGAAGGACGGGGAGATGAAGGCGCAGCTCCGGAACCTCCGGGAGCGCTTCTGCGAGGCGATGGACGACGATTTCAACACGGCGCGCGCGATCGGCTACCTCTTCGACGCCGTCCGCCTGGTCAACGCATCGCTGGCGGAGAAGAAGCCGGTTGTCTCGCGGGGCGCCTTTGTCCAGGCGGGGAAGACCCTTCTGGAGATCGGTTCCGTGCTGGGTTTTTTCCGGCAGGAGCCCGATGCCTACCTGTGCCGGGACCGGGAGCGGGAAGCGGCGAAGCGGGGGCTGGCCGTTGCGGAGATCGAACGTCTGATTGCCGAACGGCGGGCGGCGCGGGCGGCGAAGGCGTGGCAGAGGGCCGATGAGATCCGGAATGGTCTTGCCGCGCGGGGGGTGATCCTCCAGGACGCGCCAGACGCCACGACCTGGACGATCGCGTAGAGGACCCGGCGAAGAAACCCATCTATCTCGATCACAGCGCGACTACCCCCATCCATCCCGAGGTCCTGGCCGCGCTGGGAATGGAGGAGGCCATGGCCGTGGGGACCCTCCGGTTCAGCATTGGCAGGGACAATATCCGGGAAGAGATCCTCCGCACCGCCTCTATCCTGAAGAAACTGGTGAACAGGCAGCGGGTCCTGGCGGAGCAGGAAGACGGCATCGGGGGAAGGGGCTGCCGGTAAAAATCCCCGGCTACATCCGCCGCCGGAACACAGCCATCGGGATCATTGCGACCGTAATATGCTGAATCGCCGGAGTCATCATTGTGGCCTGTTCCTTCCTCCACAAGTGCATTGCCTGCTGAAATATTCAATATGCAATGGTAATGAATATGGGGGGGTCAAAATTAGATGCTTTCGGTAGCCGTCCGTTATCTTCGGTCATCGATACTGTGGGCTTGCAGGAAGCTGCAATCGGGTCGGGACGCAGGAATACCTATCCGGGCTTCATGCAATGGGTGGTGTTCACACAGCAGCAGCATCCCGTCGCTGCCGCTGAAATTCTGTGGCCATTTCCGGGCCGATCTGCTATGACCGTCCGCATGAATGCAGAGCAAATTCGAATCCCCACCGAGGCGGAATGCGGGCGGCTGGTCGCCGGGATGGGGATGCTGGAAAATATCGTGGCCCATTCCCGGCAGGTTTGCCGGGTTTCCCTGCTGATTGCCGATCATCTG
>Ga0172375_10011409_pt1 | contig 11318 bp, 10 predicted proteins | sample LakKiv1m_FD_114537 | JGI IMG/M metagenome (GOLD analysis project Ga0172375, IMG submission 114537) | Freshwater microbial communities from Kabuno Bay, South-Kivu, Congo - kab_092012_11.1m | ecosystem: Environmental > Aquatic > Freshwater > Lake | place: Democratic Republic of the Congo... | reverse complement strand
TAGGGCGCTAGAGGTATGGCTTAAAATACAGTCATAATCCTTACCATCGCTGCCTACTACCTTTGACTGATTCTTGTTGGTATCAAAAACCCAGATATTGCTGTTTTTGTAATAATAGGCATCACCCATAACCATATAAAGATATCCGTTATTATCTACTGCAATACTACCATTTCCATATGATCCATAACATGTATCATAGTTAATCTTTGACCAGATACCTGGCTGGCTAGCCGTGGGTTTACGTAAATCGTATTTAACCAGCATATCATACCCATAATACGGAGAAACCCAGATCGCATCAGGAGTCATAGCATTAGAAGAATACCTGGGATGAAAAGGCAAGCCTGCCATCAGCTCTGACCAGTTATTATTTGAGGTGTCATATCTATTAAACCTGTAAACATAAAGCGGATCACTGGATGCGGTATTCATTTGATAAATATACTGAGAGCCTGGCATCCCATCACTCAATATTGAACCGCAATTTTGACAACATCCTCCCGGAACCAGGGAATCTGCCTGTGACTCGCGCAGATCCTTTTCAATATCATACCTGTAAAATGCTGTTTGAGGTCCTATCCCGCCATGTAACCAGATATATTTACCTTTATCATAAGCATTAAGCCCGAACCAAACAGCATTCATCCCCCTGCTCCAATTTCTTCTTCTCCAGGGAATCTGGACTTCATTCCAGAGATTATATAATGGATCATATATAACACAGATAGTGCAGCATCCGCTAACTGCCCAAATAAATGTATCATGGCCCTGTATCCCAAAAGAATTCTTCTTATATTGAGAGCCAACCTGCCAGACATTGCCTCTGTTAGCAGTATTATTCAGAGTCCAATAAGTTGACCAGTTTGCTCCGGTAATCGGACGGTTATCAGCAGCAGCTACATGGTCAAGTATACACCTGTAATCTGTAGCTCCTTGTGTACCAACAACTAATGTTGGCTCAACTGCCCTATAGTAGGTAGCATTAACCCAGGTTTCCCCCTGGCCCGTAGTACCATTAGGTGTCCAATATGTTTGCCAGGTGGCGGTTGTCCCGGTAATCGGCCGGCTGCTAGTTGCAGATGTATGGTTTCTTATACACCTGTAATCTAAGCCATCTGTACCTACTACTATTGATGTCTTGATATTCTCTAACCCCGGGCCATAATCAGAGGCATCAACCCAGGCTAAACATTCAGTTGTTTGAGTATAAAGCTTCCAATATGTCTGCCAATTAGCCCCGGTTATTGGTTTATCTGCAAGAGAAGGGGCATGGCTTTTTATACATTTATATGTTAAGCTGTCTGTTCCTAAAACCCTATGCCCGGGTAAATATGTAACTGGCGCGAGCACCGTAGATTCAGTCCAGGTCAAGCGGTCAACTGTTGGGTCATTAAGCTCCCAATATGTCTGCCAATTAGCTCCGGTTATTGGTTTATTTGTATTAGATGCAGTATGCCTCTTTTTACAAATATAACCCAGGCCATCTGTCCCTATGACCCTGTCTGCCTTTGATATAAAACCTATTAAGTTGGCACCTCGAGTCCAGCCCGTTTCACTTGACGTAGATGTAAGTGCTGGATCCCATACATCAGTTTCTAAGTTATACCGGTAAAAGCTAAAGTTCCTGCCTTCATGAAAATATAAATACCCGTCTCCTATATCCGCTATATTATAACCATAGCAACATATGGTCCATGGACCGTTAGCCCGGCGTTCCCATGAATTTGTAGATATCTTATATCTCCAAAAGTTATTGCTGGCATAATTGTACCAATACAAATAATCATCATAAGGCCCGAATACATAAGCTTTTGCATCTTGCCAGGCTGCGCCGCGGGTAGTTACTGCCGGCGTTTCCCAGTATGTGGCAAAATCCGCTCCGGTTATAGGTTTATTTGTATTAGCGGAAAAATGATACCTGATACACCTGTAATGCTTATCATCAGTACCTGTAACTATATCCCCTTCTGCATATGTTTTATTTAAAGCCCAGGTTGAAGTTTCATATGGGTTTAACCTTCTCCAATAAGTCTGCCAGGACGCACCGGTTATTGGCTGGCTGTCGCTGCTAGAGGTATGATTAAGTATACAGGTATAATCATTGCCGTCTGTGCCTAGAACCACATCTGAATGTACCCCATTTTTTACCCAATACATATTCCTGCCGGCAGAAGACGGCTGCCATAAAGGCTGAGTTAATTCCTTCCACTTATTATTAGCAATATTATAATGCCAGGGATTGGTATAGTTAATTCCTGAAAGAAGCTGTATCTCTGTTCCTGTTCCATCAGGATCATACAGAATAAATCCTCTGCCTTCAGTATAACGCGGGCAATCTGCCAGCCTGGTCCAGACTGCTGTGCCGCTTAACGGGCCTAAACGCCAGAATGTCTGGTAATTCCTGATATCGCTTCTATCAAAACATTCATACGGCATTGCCGCATATATATAATCCCCTGAACCGGGCCAGAACATATTTGAGCCAGCCCACATCCTTGCCTCGCGTCCTATGGTACTTTCTGCCGGTATAGGCAGGTCAGGCGTAGTCGGGTCCCAGGTATCATTGGATTTATTATACCTCCATATCGTGCTTGTTTGCACACCACGGGAAGCATAAATATAGTTTCCTGTACCGGGATAGGCTAACCTGCCTCCTTCTTCTATTGTTCCCGGAGCGCTGGATGCGCCTTTCCAGACGCCATTATCTCCTATTGCCGGGTCAAAAATAACAAAATCTGTGCTGCTTCCTCCTAAAAGGACATATAATTTTCCTACTTTAGTTGAGATAATTCCTGTAGCAGCCATTGCTGCTCCATATTCACATCCTTTGGATAACGGTATAAATGTCTGCCAGGTATCTGTTCCCGGAGTATACTTAAAACATTGCTTTGAGCCTTCTCCGCGTAAAGCAAAAATTGCCTCTCCATCCCAGGCAATTGCGCATCCTGCAGCAGCCGGCGCAGGCAATGGAGCAAGCATAGTCCATTTACCAGTAGATGGGGTAAACTTCCCGAACTGCCTTCCGTCGCCTGTAGCAAAAAGGCAATATATTTCATCATTATTGCCTCTAGCAAAAGCAGTAAACCTGTCCGGCCTTGGCTGGCTGGCTAAAGTCAGCCATTCTCCAAGTGTTGAGGCAAACGGATCGGCAACAGAAGGCGTAACCTGCAACACTGCGTCTGTGCCCGTGCCATCCACCACAACTTTAGACATTGTCCCTTTATTAAAATCAACATCTGTTGTATCGGTTATCGTGGAATAATCTGTAGCTAATGTTAATTTAGTGCTGGCTGTAGTTATAAAAGCTGATTTTGGCGCATAGAATTGATCCCAATTTGACTGATTATCAGTATGCGTAGCCGTATTTGTAGTCGCCCCTCCATCCCAGGTTGTCTGATTAAACTCACTGACCACATCAGCGCTGTCTGAACGGTATACCGGCAAACACATACTTAGGGCTACTGCCAAAAAGCCTAAGATTATAATTTTCAGCTTATTGCCGTTCATCTTTTTTCACCTTTATTAATCTCAGGTTCAGCCGTTTTCTCCAACCGCGGGTCATACTCAAAATAGCTCTTATAATCCCGCAGAAGTTTCTTCTCATAACGCAAGGCAAACTGGTTCTTTAATTTATCAATCCTGCCTAAAAAGAGCTCATTATTTAAACTAAAACTGTCCTTTAAACGCTCATATCCGGATTCCAGAAGATCATAATAATCCAAAAATTTATCGCCTTCCGCAAATTTACCCATATCCAATAACACCTGCATCAGCCCTAAATCCCCCAGCACGCTGTTATAATCGCCAAGCAAGCTGATAAACTCTCTCTCTGATTTAAAGTCTTTAGCTTCTGTTGCTTTACGCGCATGGCTGTTTAACGTAAAAAATTCCCCATCCAAAGCATCTCTGCACTCTTTCGTGCGTTTAACCATTTTTTCATATATCAATCTTTTATTCTTTATAAGATTTTCAATCTCTTCCTTCTCCTCTTTCTCTATCTGTTCTTCTAATTCCACCTCGGATTGAGCAATACCCTTGCTGTTTACCATCTGCTCTCCTGTTTCCAGGTTTGCATTAGGGCAGCCCGGGTCATGTTTTGCTACTTTATCAAAGAGTGAGCCTGCATATATAAGGTAAGGGTTAACCCCTAAGAAAGAAAATACTAATAATAAGCTCAAGTAAACAAAAACCCTTTTCATTTCTCTTTCTCCGTTTTATACAATTCTCCTCTTCCCCTCGGATCCATTACCTCATTGCCTATTAACCCAACCTGGACCTTGGCATCCAACTTCTCATTCATGAATTTTCCATCCGGGTCCTGGGGATATACCTTATATGTTCCTTTGGGTAATTTCTGCCCAATTGCATGTTCCGGGCTTACATTTAAAACCATAGCCTCTTGCTTATCTTCTCCTACCCTGACAACAATAAAAGCCCTGCCCATCCCGGCATCTACAGTTGTAATTATCCCATCTGCGGGAAGCGCAACCGGATCTGAAACCTGGGTGTTTCCAATTCTGCTCCCCCTGATCTCATACATAACCCTGAAACTTGCATTCAGCTCCGGCCCGGTTATCTTTATCTTAGAAGTATCTCCTTGCTGGCCAGGCTTTAGCGGATCGCTAACAGAGGCTTGAGTATTAACAACCTCTGGCTCGGATGTGCTTTTTTCAGTAGGGCCAATCACGATTACCCCTGAAGAAGAAGTAGTTTCAGGATAGGCGCTATAGAAACACGCCGAGAATAGTATTAAAAAAACTGATAGCCCTAAGCTTAAGCTCTTCATTTTAACATCATCTCCTTAGTGATAATGTTAAACATTCTTTCCACGCTTTTATCCATCTTGATATCCAGGGGATTATCCCTGGGGTTGTATTCTATATCAAGTATATTAACTATTTTCTTAGCAGGAAGCTTCTTATCAGTCAGCTTAAACCCCACGATAAGCTGCTTAACATAAGCCAGCTTATCATCCCCCTTTTGTTTATTCCACCAGTAACCGTCTTTCTCGCTCTCAGCTACCGGCAGCTGCTCATAAGCAGCCATATCGGAAATAGAAACAATTTTCTGGGCTTCAGTTACCAATTTATCCGGATCAGGCACATTAGAAACTTGCCTTTTAGCAAAAGCCGGCTCATAGCACATAACAAAACAAGCGCTAATAAATATTAAACCTATGCGCCTTAAGAGCCAGCTGTATATCATAGCTTCTCCTCTTTTTGCCTGTCCTTCTTTTCTAATTCCTGGAGCCGCATTGCCGTAACTTTATAAGAAACCATATCCGCGCGGTATTTTTCCTCCAGGTCCTTGCTTACTTCCTGTTTCGTAGCAATAAGGTCTTTAACAAAAATCTCATCTTTTTCCAGGGCAGCTTCTTTAATCTCCCGTTTTAAATTCGCGTTGCCAATTATAAAAAAAGCGCTTGTCCCGAAAAATACTAGTAATATTAAACCGGCCAAAACCATCCGGTTTTTTTTCGCTTTTTCTAAAGAAGCCTCGGTATTTTCATCCGGCTGCTCCTGCCCTGCCTCTGCCGCGGCTTTTGAGATTTCTTTAATCTTCTCCACAAAATCCTCACTGCCCACAACAGAGGCCCTGTACATTTTATTTTCAAATGACTCTATTTCCTGCCGGCTGGATTTTTCCACAAATTGCTGGTAGGATGCGCTCCTGTTTTCAGCCGAAGAAAGCAAATCTAATACCTCATCACAATCAATGTTGGATAAAATATTTTTATCTGATTCAGTTTTTAAATAGGAAGGGTAGCTGCTCCATTTGTAATCTTTTAGCTGGGTGAGGATATTTTCTTTTAAGACAATCCGGTGGACAAAACGGGTTATCTCAAGCAAAAGGCCTTTTTTCTCAATCAAGACTGCCTTGAACCTTTCCTCAAAAAGATGCCCCTTCTTTTCATATTTTTTATTATAGTATTTTGTGTAATTGGCGTTTACATCATGCATAATCTGGGAAACAGTAAACTGCTGGCTAGGTTCAATAAGCAGATGGCTTTCTGTAGGAGTTAAAACCAAGGAAAATAACTTGAAATTATACAGGTTCTTATACTCAAATAAAAAAGAAAGATAGCGGTTTTTATCGCTATCATCACGGAAAAGATTAAGTTTATAATCAGCCTTAGTAGTTATATAATAAAGAGCCCCTTCTAAATTTACCCTCGGGAATCTTGGCATTTTACTTTTAACCTCATTTTAATTTTCAAAGTACGTGGTACTTTTATTTTTCTTCAAAAAAAAACCCCGGTAAACTCTATCCCCGGGGTGAAACTTAAATCTTCGGCAGCTTGGCTATCCCTGATACGGGACCCTTAGCTTTGCGCCCCCATATTACTATGAGTTTACCTTTTCGGTTCTTTTTATTCCTGTCACAATTAAAGTATAACATATTATAATAATTTGTCAAACTTATAATAGTACGTGGTACTTTTCCGGTTTTTTAAGCTCCAGAGAGCTTTTTTTGTATCAAATTCAGGGGATAACCCTCTCTTGCTAATTCAGAAATCTTCTGCAAGCGTTCCCTTACCACATTCTCTTCATAGACACGCTTGTTGCCTATTTTTGCGCTAACCGGCAAGAGCCCTATGGCGGTATAATAATTAACCGTATAGTATGGGGTATTAAATTTGGCTACTATCTCCTGCGCGGATATTGTCTTCTTTTCCATCTTCCTCAATCAGGGACGGTTCTCAAACCAAAGGAAAAGTGTCCCTTTTTTAGGGGACAGTTCTGCTTCGAGTTGAGAACCGTCCCTCCCGATGCTCTTAAAATGCCTTAATTATCAATAACCTTATCAACTTATATTAACTACTATATATACTATATATAATATAACTCTATTCCGGCCCCAGCTTGAAACGGCGCTCAAACTTTGAAGCCACCCATTCATGGTCTGTAACCAATACAATAGTAATTCCAAGCTCCCGGTTAAGCTTCCTGAATATCTCAATAATTATTGAAGAATTCTCATTATCTAAATGGGCAGTAGGCTCATCAGCCAGAATAATCTTTGGTGAATTTATCATCGCCCTGGCTATGGCCACCCTCTGCTGCTCTCCTAAACTAAGCTCTCCGGGTAGATGTCCCAGCCTTTCTTTTATTCCGATATCCTGCGCTAATTGCATAACCTTATCTATCTTTTCATCTTTATTCCCATCCAAAACTACCGGCAAAGTGATATTGTCAATTGCGCTAAGATTACCAAGCAGGTTAAATGATTGGAATATATAGCCTATATTTTCTTTCCTGAACCTGGAAAGTTCATTTGGCTTTAGCTTTGATAAATCAACTCCATCTACAACTACTTTTCCGCCTGTGGGTTTATCCATTCCTCCGATTAAACTTAAGAGAGTTGATTTTCCCGCGCCGGACTTACCAAATATAATTAATATTTCCCGGTCTTCTATTTTAAGATTAATATTTTCAAATACTTTTAGCTCTTTATTTGAAATCCGAAAGTTCTTTGATACATGTTCCAATATTATAGGCATCTATGCGTATCTTCCTTATATCCTTCTTGCAGCATCTGCCGGAGCAAGCTTAAGTATTCTTACTGCTGCAAGCATGCCGGATAAACTCTGAATTACTACTGCCAGTAAAATTATAAATAAGAAAATGGCTATTGAAAACTCTGGTTTTGAAGAAGTAAGCGTTTTTGCAAGATACTGCGAACATGGGGGATACGGGTTTAAATAATAAGGTAGCGCTGAAGGAAGGTTTATCTTATAAATAAAACTTACCAGGTATCCTAATATAGAGCCCATAAACCCTCCGATAAGTCCAAGAATGGAATTTTCCAGGACTATGAGCTTGATTATCTCCCGGTTACGCCAGCCAACAGCTTTTAATACCCCTATCTCATTTGCCCGTTCAGAGACCGAACCGAACGCGGTCTTGGCAATAAAAAGAAAGGAGATTAAAACCACGATGAAGAATATCGCCAGCATTAAACCCTGAGCAAGCAGGGAGAATCCCGCAACGCTGGATAAATAATCTTTGGATGTTGTGATTGTCACAAATTCATTGCCTAATGCCTTCTTTATTTTATCTTTAACCAGACTTGTATTTATCCCGCCCTTAAGTTTAATAAATATGATATCAACTATCTCCCCCCTGCCGACCATCTCTATGGCAGTCTTCAAAGGGACAAAAACCTGCGCGCCTGCAACCTTGGCGTCATATCCGGAATCAATGATCCCTACCACCTTATTATCCTGCCTCTTGCCGATATCAATGCTATCTTCAAGTTTCAGGTTGCGCGTTCTTGCAAAATCCTTATCCAGGATAACCGCGCGGTCATCTTCTTTTGTAAAATACCTGCCGTGGATATTTTTTAAATCACTTCTTTTAATCGGCCCCAGTTCTCCCGGTTCAGGGTTAACCCCCACTACAACAACCGGGCTGAAGTTTGATTGCCCGGCGGTACCATCAGCAGCAAGCGTACCTGTTTCACAAAAACTTCCAGGGACTCCGGTTTCGCATGGCTCTGCTGCCGGGGTATCCCCGTTTTTCTGCGCAGGCATATCTTTATTATGGTCATATCTTTTTTCTGCCTTAGTAGCATCCTGTATTTTTTGTATTTGAGATTGGCTGGGAATGGGGAATGCCCAGGTTATTAAAGAACCGTCAACTGCGATTACTTCGTCCAGTGACCTGATTTTTTCCATGAACTTTAATGGAATGGGATTAAGATCCGTAGGAAGTTTCACAATAGACCAGACGCACGGCTCACCCTGAAGCTGCACAATCATATCCGCGCCGGCCTCCTGGAGCGGTTTCCTGAAAGCGCTTTGCGCGCTTTTAAGTATTAATACTACTGAAGTAAATAATGCTATACTTATAGATATCCCGGCCAGGGCCACAATACTTCTACGCCGCCTGGTAAGGATATTTTTTATGGAAAACTTCAGCAAACTCATCTGCCCCGCCTGTATTTCTTCAACTCTTCTTCCAGCTCGCCGACCTTCTTTACTTCCTTATGCAGCCTTGCCGCTAAACTGGTATATTTAACTTTATTATCCTCAAGCTGCTTGTCCTTTTCCGCGATTATCGCAGCCTGCCGGCTGACCTTAACGCTTAATAACCTTGCCCCCAAAACCAAACTGATAGTGCTTAATAGGACAATAATCAATAAAGCAATAAAAATTACAGACGTCTTCTGGTTCGCGGCGTTTTTTAAATCAAGAGCCATTTGCCCCTCCTTTTATTTTATTGCCTGGTTGGCCTCCCCTGCCCGGGTTGTTTTCCAGTTAAACTATTTTCTTTGTTTTGCTCCTGCTCCAGCCTCTTTGCCACAACTTTATAGGAAATCATATCCGCGCGGTATTTTTCTTCCAGGTCGCGCTTTAAATCTTCTTTTAATTTATTGTGCTGCTGCAAATCTATTTCCTGCTTGCTTATCTTTGTATTTAAGTCTTTCTTTAAAGACTGCTTAAGCCTCAAGTTATAGATCCAAAGGCAGGCTGTTGCGGAGAAAAACGCAAACAAAAATAAACTGACAAACAAAACAGCCCTCTTTTGCACACTCCCTACCTCGTTTTACGCTGCCAATCTAAATCATCCTTGGCTTCCGCCATCCATTCTGCCACTATGCCGGCATCCGGGGCATTAGGGCATAAATCAAGATACCTGCTGTAATGAAAAACTGCCTTTGCATTATCTTGCAGGTGGTCATCATAAACAATAGCTAAGTTATAATGAATATCCGCATCATCAGGAGAAAGATCCAAAGTTTTTTCGTATTCCTGGGCTGCCTCCCTGTACTTTCCGGAATTCTCATATATTATCGCCAGGTTGTAATGGCGCTTAAGCGCTTTTTCCCTGTACGTACCGAACACCTCGCTTAAATCTCCGGCTTGGCTATGTTTTTGTTTTTCCTTCTGGGTTAATTTCTGCTCAGCCTCATTCAACTTCTCAGTAAGCGCTATTTTCTCGTCTACCGCCTTTGATAAAGGACTCCTTGTATCCGGCCCCCCTCCATCTTTTTTAGGAGTGCTTAAAACAGCATATCCTTTAGCGTAAAAATCCGCCCGCTCAGGGTCTTTAATACTGTAAATGTAGATACTGGCCAGCCGGAGATAAATATTTGCATCCCTGGGGTCAATCTCAAGGATCGCTTCATATTCCTTTACTGCAGCCTCATAATCCTGCTTATTTTCATAAAATAACCCAAGCTTGTAATGGTCAAGCTTCTCTTTCTCTTTCATTAACCTTGCGGTTAGCTCAGCGGCATTAAGCGCGTTTTTCTCAAGCGCCCCTTTTTCATCATTTAAAGTCTTAAGTTTCTGGTTTAACTCCGCCAACTGTAGGGAAAATTCTTTTTTCTGGGCAAGGTATTGCTTGCTTTTACGCACCAGTTCTTTCTTGCTCTGATGCTCTAGGGCCTTAAGCTTGTTCTGCATAAGCTGGGTAGTTTGCTCTAAATCATCCTCCAGCCTTTTCTTTTCTCCTTCAAACGCCCCGAGTTTTTTGTTTAAAGTTTCTTCTTTTTCTTTCGCGTTACCGATTTCCTGCTCCAGGCTGTTCAATTTTGACTCCAAACTTAGTTTTACTCCCGCTAAAGAACTTTTTTCCGCGTTTAATGATTCAATCTGTTTTTCCAGCTGGCTCAACTTTGCGTCTCTGTTCTTAAGGTCATTATTTAAAGCGCTAATCTCTGCGCGTTTTCTAGATATTGCAAATATTGACAGGCCCAAAGCAATAAGTAAAACCGCTAACGGTAAACCTATAACAATAGCTGTCAAGGTGCGCTTATTCATCTCTTAGGAGGTTTCCTTGTCTTGATTTCTTCCTTGAGTTTAAACATCTCATCAGAGCCGCTGATAATATGAGGAGTCAAGAAAATAGCCAGCTCTTTTTTCTCGTTTATATCCGATATATTGCTGAATAGCCTTCCTAAAACAGGGATGCTCCCCAATAAAGGCATTTTTGAGACATCTTTATCTGAAGTCTTTTTTATCAAACCGGCCAAAATAATCGTATTGCCGTCTTTGACCAAAACATCGGTCTCAACATTTGAAGTATCCACTATCGGAATCTTGTTGCCTTCGGTAGTTTCCAGCCAATCCGATATTGAACTAACTTCGGGCTTTATGTGCATTTTTACGAATCCGTCTTTATTGATTGTCGGCGTAACATACAGGGTTACCCCAACGTCTATAAAATTGACACTTTCGGAGGTAGTCGTAGTTACATCGCCGGTAGTAATGGTTGTGGTTACGTATGCCTCGCGCGTTCCAACCATAAATTTCGCCTCTTCATTATTACAGACAACTATATGCGGAGAAGAAACTACTTTTACCCTGC
>Ga0172375_10011408_pt1 | contig 11318 bp, 10 predicted proteins | sample LakKiv1m_FD_114537 | JGI IMG/M metagenome (GOLD analysis project Ga0172375, IMG submission 114537) | Freshwater microbial communities from Kabuno Bay, South-Kivu, Congo - kab_092012_11.1m | ecosystem: Environmental > Aquatic > Freshwater > Lake | place: Democratic Republic of the Congo... | reverse complement strand
ATTTCTTGACTTTTTTCAAGAGATGATTATAATTAACTGTGATGAAAAAATCACAACAAATGTTTACTTCTTAGAATCCCATGCAATTCCAGCAATTCTTCCAGAAACTATGATTCACGTCCAAGGAAGCAGATATCTTCCTGACACTCTATAAGCTTGGTACCAAGCCAGCTTCTACTATAGCCAAACATCTCAATATGGAGAGAACCAACGTCTACAAAACGCTCCTTAGGATGTCTCAGGAAAACATTGTCTCTGAAACCGTAGTCGGTGGCGTGAAGCAGTTTTTTGTGTCAGATGTTTCGGTACTGAAGAAATATATGAGCAATAAGGTAGAAGAACTGCAAAAGCTGGACGATAACTTCGCCGCCATAGAAACTGAACTTTCTCAATATGATAAAACCAAATATGCCAGCATTCCCAAAATTAGCATTTTTGACGGTGTGGATGGGGTGAGAAATCTCTATAATGATATCTACGAGACCGCGGTGGCAAATAAGTACTTCGTCATCAAATTCTTCGCTTCCAACACGTTCGAATCCCAGATTAATGTCAGTACGACGATCAAGGACTATTACCAGGATATTTTTGCCAAATTGCAAAAAAAGAAGGTCACCATCGATGCCTATCTAGGCAATGGAATCCTCATCATGGAACAGATAACTAAAACCACAAATATACAAAATCTGAATCAACTCCCCGCGGGCAACTCTGCGATCAATATTTTCGTTGTCGGAAAATGCGTGTATATCGTGATATATAAGGATGTACCTTTTGGATTGAAATTGGAAAGTGAAGATTTAGCAAATGTGATGCACTTCTTGTTTGAAAAATTGAAGGTGGATTAACCATATATTTCCTTGTTATAGCATTGTTCGCAATAGACCTTTTCCGGTCTATCGGGCGAATAGGCGGTCTTTATGTCTACATCGCATTTCATACATTTTCTGTTCCAGAGAATTCTCGGTGTCCTTTTATTCATCCTTTCCAAATGCCTCTGATCAGGATGCTTTCTCGGGATAGGCAATTTCATCTTTCTGTAAAATGCCAATTCTTGCGGGATAATCTTATAATTCTTTTTGCTGATCTCGCATTGGAGGATTTGATCAATGATTTCATCACTCACATCAGCTATATCATCTGGAATGATATATGTCTGGCTTATATATTCTTTTTTTTCTTCATCTCTCCGTCTGAAACCTCTTGCAAGCGCAAGCTCTTTGGTCAATGGGAAATATTCGTGAGCCATGGTTTCATTGTATCCATAAGGCGCATATTTTTGATCAAGAAATTCTCACCGTTCTCCATCAACACGCATTTTTTCAATGATTTGTGGAAGAAGCTGTTCATATTCCGCTTTGGTGTATTGCTTGTTGAGGATACAGTATTGTTTTTTTCTGAGGCCGACACAGCCGAAGCAATAATCACAATTAAAACATAGATCACAATAATGAGAATAGGTGAGGTGTTCACAGGTTGTGCAACCGATAGACATATAGCTGAAATCATTGCTCATATTTTCATACACCAGCTCACTTTTACCTCCCCCATCGAAATCGTAAGAATTTTTTCCCTCGAACATACGCGCACAATACGCAAGATCTTCTGACCTATATACCGAAAAACATCTTTTCGCGTTTTTTGATTCGAAGATAAAGTCGCCAGAGACATTTTCATTTTGCCGTCCTCTGTATGATTTGTAAATTGCGTTCTCTTGTATGTTTTTTTCATAAAAAGCTTTTTTTTTCATCAATTGATTATGAGAAGAAAGCTTCGCCTTTTCTGCGAGAAATTCTTCTTTGGACACTGGCTTATTGAGGATATAATATTCTTTGTTACGAAGATTGTAGCAACCGATGCAGTTGGTGGTATTCTCACAATCATAGCAGAAGTAGCTATTGACAGCGTGGATGCAATTCTGGCAGAAAAATGAATTATAATTATTATTGCAATCTACATTTTCATAACAAAATTCTGACTTATCTACATATACGTTGTCGACGCAGTTCTTGCATTCATTCATTGTCTGACCATAATAGCAATTTTCATTAAACCACGATCAGAATAAGAGATAACAATTTTTGCAGTGTGGTCAATAATTCACAAATTCACAATTTTCTGTATCCATATTAAAAAGATTGAAGTGAGGCACTTCTTGCATCAACTCATGATATTGCTCAAAAAATGATTTGGAAATGTCGAAATTTCTCCCATATTTTAGCGGATCTCGACTATCTCATCGCCAGAGCTGTTGTTCATAGACGGTGTAGCCGTGTTTTGGATCATACATGGAAATCATCGGTTTGCCGCTAAGCGAACAAGTGGATTTGTAGAGCGATCTGTCATTTCTGTAGGCAAGCCTTCTTTGTGTCCTACACGTTGGACAAAGCGTTGGCGTTGGAACATCCATCTTTGCGTAAAACTCTCTATCGACATCATCGATAGGAAAAGAAATTTGACATAGCTTACATTGCTTGTTTTCTAGCATGAGTTAATAACTATCAGTAAATCTCTTGATTGTAGCACTTCTCACATCGGACTATTTCCGGTCTGTCCGGACTATAGGTGGTCTTGATGTCGATTCAACATTTCGCACATGTGCGGTCAAATAATCTTCTCGGATTTCTGAGAGCGAATCTTTCCATATGTCTGATGTCCGGATGTTTTTTCGGCAGTGGAAGGCCGTTTTTGCGATAATATTCCAATTCGGATTTGATGATTCTAAATGGTCTTCAGCTGACCTCACAGACGATGGCCTGTTGGATGATATCGTCCGTCACCTCTTTGATATCCGGCAATGTTTGCGCGTCCAGAAGTTTCGTCCCGTCCGGTACAGTCACTGCATATTCTATATCGGTCCGAGCGAATCATTGCTTCAAGGCCTCTTCTTTTGTAAGCGGATAGAATTCCTGACCGAGAGATTCGTTGTAACAGAATGGAGAGATGGAAGACGGGAAGAATTCTCCTCGCTCCCCTACTTTCTGCATCTGCTCTATGATCTGAGGAACCAGCTTCTCATATTCTTCTTTGGTATATTGTCTGTTGAAGATACAGTATTCTTTGTTTTTGAGTCCTACGCATCCGAAACAATGATGACAGCTATGACAGAAATGGCAGTAGAGAACATCGCTACACGCTCATCGACATGAAAAGCAAAATGATGATTTGCTCATATTCTCGCATCCTATCGTATCCAAGGTCAGTTGATTCCCGTTTCACGAAAAACAATCATCATACATGTGCGAAGCGATGATTCATTCTATGATATATCTGGAATCCTCCATCTCCACGGAACCAAAGGTGTCGTGGCAATTTTTACAATTTTTGAGATAATCTCCCGTCACGTTTTCACAAGAGAGATTGTGGTTGCATCTGTGGATAGACTTCTTCATCACGTCAAGAAAATCTGTCCGCAGATTCTCTGTTCACTTCTCCTTCAAGCGTTTCAGCTCCTCTTCATACTGGGCTTTGGCATATGGTTTATCGAAGATATGATATTGTTTATTGACGAGATTGGAACACATAAAACAGCTGCTGCAATTTTTGCAGCTATAACAGAAATGACAGTCAAAACATTTTTCGGAATCGACCAAGAAATCTGACTTTACGCATCAGGAACAATCCAAGAGATAGTAGCACATCTCGCACTCCATGCAGTAAGAGAGATCCAGACTGTTCTTGCTTTTGTAGGTCCTGGAAAGATAGGCGGAGTCTTCATTCCGTCCGTAGTCGAAACAGAGATAGGTATTTTTTGCGAATCATCCGTGATTGGTATATTCAGAATTTTCACTGCCCACCTGGATCAATGTTATCTTGGGAACAGCTTGCAGAAGCTGGCCGAACTGCTGAAAAAATGATTGGCTGGGATCATAGGCGATACCATATTCCATCGCGTCCCGCTTATCGCCGAATCGTTCTTTGACGCTATATACTTTGACGGGCTTGTCCGGCGAGTACATCGAAATCATCTTCTCTCCGCTCATGTCGGAATTTCTGTGGTAGAGTTTGCGTTCGTTGCGGAAGGATAATCTTCTCTGATGACGGCAGTCGGGACAAAAGGTAGGATCTGGAACGATGAATTTCTTCCCGTCAAAAGTCGGAGAAATTTTATCGTAAAATGCTCTATCTTCATCGGCGATAGTAAAGGTGATTTGGCAATGAGCACAGGTTTTGTTCTGTAGCATGAGCATGGTTTGTCAATAAATCTCTTTGTTGTAATAAGTTTCGCAAGATAAATAATTGATACACTATCTACGCGCGGCAAGGGCGAAATCTAGAAAATATTTATTGATATACTCATCTGTAATACCATACATGTCTTCCCCGTAAAAGTGATCACAGATAGCCTCTCTGAGTCTGCATAATTCCTTGCGTCATGAAGAAGTTAACTTGGGATCGGCGATAGTCATATCTATAAGTTCAAGTCATCTTTCTAATGCTAATTGCATGCGTTCTTGGTTATTAACTTTTGAGCTGATGGCACGTGAAAATTCGCTTCATGCGTTTCCTAATTGATTCGCTAAAGTCATTTTATTCCATTTTCATTCTGCTAATTCTTTGTGGTATTGAATTTGCATGGCGATTATTTCTGGATTAAAGCATTGACGATATATACTATCTTTTCCTGAATGTTCACGTCTAGTACTGATCTTGTACGATTCCCCTGTCTTGGCCTAATATTTATCATACTATCAAATTCTATCCAGTCAGCATTTCAGAAGTTTTCTGGATAAAGATTTATTCCTCGTAAGTCATCTTGCTGAGATCCATGATCCAAAAGAAATTGTTCTTCATCTGCGTGAAGTTCAGCATTTATGGCCATAAATCAGTTTTTCACATCCACTACTGCTTTCACAAAATTATCAAAAAATATTCAAAGTAATTTATTAATTTCTTCGATCTTTATCGGCTTAGTGATAAGAAGTGTTTTTTCTTTGGGCATGAAGGCGTTCGCTCTGAATAAAATGAGAGTATATCCTTCGACTTCACTCAGGATAACAACTCTTGTGAATCATAATTAAATGATCGGTTCGTTGAAATCTTCGATCGTCTTCATGACGTCTGCCTGTTCCTCTTCCAATACTTTCTTGGCCTCGGCCAATGGTCTTGAATATTTTGCTCTGGAGATTTCATATAAGTTTGCGATGAATCCTCTATCGATTTTTGGATCTGGGATATAACAACTTCTCAATGAGAATGGATCTTTGACCTGCCCTTGTACGAGCATCTTACAATAGAATTCTCTCATGTTGAGATTGGCAAGATCATATGCTTCCAGGAACGGACTGAATTGATGCTTCATAAATTCCGCGTCTTCCGATGAGATTCTGAAACTCACCAAGGTACCTACATTACCAAACAAGGAGTCTGAAATATTTGCCGGGATTTGTTTGATGTATTGATGTGCGACTGCCAATGAAAGGCCGTATTTTCTTGCTTCTGATAAGATTTCGTTGAAGGTGTCGGTCGCGAAATTTTGGAATTCATCTACGTACAAGAAGAATGGAGTTCTCTGATCTTTGCTGACTGATTGTCTTCCGATAGCTGCTTGAAATAATTTGGTGACAAACATCGCACCCAAAAATCCCATGATCTCTTCCTGTAATTTTCCTTTGGGAAGTTTGATCAATAATATTTTGCTGGTATCCATCACTTGTCTAAAATCCAATTTGTTTTCCGGCGAAGCGAAAATATTTTTGAGCATATCTATAGAAAGCAATTGTCCGACCTTATTCAAAATCGGCATGATGGCTTCGGTATTGAATTGCTGTGACCGACCTGCAAATTCGTTGGTCCGGAAATTTCTGACCACATCATCCGTGACGGCATCGATCATCTCATATCTGAAATCTTTATCTGTCAACGCTCTGATGATATCAAATAGGGTTGAGCCTGGTTTATCGAGCAAGGCCAAGAAGATCATCCTGAGTACATGTTCCAATTTGGGATTTCGGTTGGCTCAGAAAAATTTCTTGAAGATATCGATAAATCATTTTGCTAATATTTGTTTGGATTCGTTTTCTTGCACGTCCAATGGATTGAGACAGAATGGATATTGATCGTCTGTCGGATCAAAGATGATGACATCTTGTTTGCGACTCTCCGGGATGTGCATCATGATCTCTTCTATCGCATCGCCATGTGGGTCGATCACTCATATTCCTCTCCCCTGCTTGATGTCGTTGATCATCAGTGAGAGAAGAAATTTTGATTTTCCTGTTCAGGTTTTCCCTATGGTATAGACATGTCTGAGCCTATCTTCGTCGTATATTCAAATCGGCACTGTGATAGATCTATAGTCTGATACTCCGACGATATTTACGTCGGCTGGAAAACTCTTGGGAGATACTTCACCTTTATCCGATGTCGTATAATCGAAGGTCGGGATACCTATTGGCAACGCCAATTTTCTCGCCTTCACCGTAAGCAGTGAAGTTTCATTTTTCGGATTTTTGGGGAAATGGAAGAATGAAGATATTTCATTGGCATTGAGGCAATTTTTCTGGAATGGTCATTTGAACATCTTCACTTGTGGAAGTAATGCCACATCTCTGAGCTTGAGCTGAAATTGATTCATCGGATAATGTTTGAACACCAACAAATTGTTGGCCAATGATCTGATCTTGGCTTCTGCTGTGGCTTTATTCTGTGATTGTACGATGATGTAGAGTTTGGTCTCGAAGAGGTCAGTTTTGAGTTTTTCTTTGAAATATTTGTCCCCTTCTCCTTTTCGGTTTTTTTGTGTCTGGTGTTTAAACATATATTTGTAAAATTGTAATCCTAGTTTTTGTCTAAATCGTCGGTATTGTAATTTTGATTTTACATAGAATAAAAAGCTTTCATTTTTGATAGGTTTCATCTCGATGAAAAATCCTGCTTTATCTGTCGCTACATCGAAATTTTCGAATGTCCTGAAGAGATTGAAGATGAAATCTCCGTCGTCTGTGCCGTCCATCTTGAAGGGGAAAAATCGGCTGTGCATGAGTTTCAATTCGCCGATAGCTGACTTGGATCTCTCGTATGATCGGACTTCTTTGGTATCGTTGGCGAGTTGGAAATTGTTGAAATGCGTATAAAATTGCGATTCGAAATTAGCAGATGTCCTCTGGTTGGCGTTGAAAGAATAGAAAATCTCTCCTTTACTATAATGAAGCCCCATGGTGAATTTTTGGTTCTCCATGGTCTTGGCTATGTTTTCCAGGAATCCTGCGAATTGCTTCCTTCACTGGTCGAAAGAATGATATATCTTGATAAGACTCGTCTTCAACATCGTCCGATGCAATATAAAAAAAACGTCGGATTTACTATACCGATTTTGCCCAAAAAAGCAAGTGAAATCTATGCGATAAGGCAGGCGTAGCCGTTCGTTTTTTGCTTGTTCCCACCTAGGTCTCCTGTGTTGGTATATGCGACTACCGCTGGGATCCTCTTGAGCTTTTTGCTGTAATCGGAAAATATCTTCGGTATCTGATCCTTGTAATCTTTTACGGTCGGTATCTTGTGTCTAATAATATTGGAGATGATCTTGTTGTCTTCTTTCCTGCACTGCCCGAGTTCCATGTCCTGAGAGAAGTTGTGCACAAAAAAAGTTATGGAATCTGGCATCTTTTTGCGGATATGCTCGATAACGGCGTCAATCTTTTTCTGCTGCACGTCAATCCCCACGCCGATGATTATCAGATCTTGTATGTCGGAGAGTGCTCTGATAAAATATATCTGATTTTCTATGCTATCGGTAAATTCTGTGCATTGAGTGAATTTGGTAAAAGCGCTTATCGTTTTTGGCAATTTTTCTAAAATTTTGGGGAAGGAAAATGTCTGTCCCAGAATAGGTCAAAGCTCTTGGTTACACAAAAGAATAGAGTCTGGATTTGTTTCTTGTTGATACACGATGATCGCATTTTTGCTCTCTTTGTTGATCGCCAAAACGCCGGCGGCCTGCAAGATGGCTGTATAAAATGGCGGTCCGTAAGGGACGATGGCCATGGTGTATTTGGAAGCATTATGTTTTTTCTTCAAGGATTCCTGCATCACTTCACCTGCTCCTATCGTATATGCGAGTACGTGGTCAAGTATGGTTTCCGGACTGATGATTCACTTCATGAACGACTGCAAAATTACGGCAAAATAAAAAGAACTTAGAGCTTAGAACTTAGACCTTAGACTAAGATCTAAAGGCGAAGCCGTTACTAAGTTCTATCGACTATTTAGGTTGTGGTAAGCTTCTCATGATCTGGAGTACGAATCTGTCTGCCAATCTCTCACGTTTTTCCCGCTCATCAGATGGCATAAATACAAGTGACACAAGTTCGATGAAATAATTCCTGAATATATTATTGATGTCTTCTTTGATCTTATCGGTAAGGAGTTTGTCACAATTTTTGTAGATGATGACGAGATCCATATCGAGATTGACTCCAAATTTTTTCCCGAAATAATATCTGGCGATGATAGCTTCATACGTGGCGAAGAGATTTACGAGATCCTGCTTGAGACAATGGAAAAACACGTCCTTTATCTTCTCGTGGAAATCGGGTTTTATCATGATCGCTCGTCAGGTACCTTCTTTATCTACATCTATGACTTCTGCCTCGTTGAGAGAATCTATCTGTTTTTTGATTGCAGGGAAAGTCCGATTGAGTTCGGCTTCTAGCGCTCTCATAGAAACTCCTTGTCTCCTGAAGAGAAGGTATTTGAGGATATCTACTTTGGTTTTGCTTCCGAAGAGTTTCTCTAGATTCATAGAAAAAATCTGAAATAAATCTGCTGTTGTATAGTTATTCGTGATAAGAATACAAGAAGAAGGAAATGTCCGCTATTTACCCAAAATGTTCATCGTTCTCTTGTTCAATGGGGTTATTTTGGATGTATTCGCGGATCCTATTTAAATCTTCCTCATTGCGGATAATATGGTCATGGAAGGATCTCTGCCGTTGAAAATCTTTTAATCATGATTGATGCAATTGTTTGGATGATATTTGTTTGAATCATTTGATGATTTGGGAAAGGGTTCCGTAGGGGCGATTATTAATCGCCTGAGCATCATCAATCAGGATAATTCCATGAATATGATTCGGCATAATGATATATTCATCCAATATCACGTTTTTGTGTATCGATGGAATTTGCAACCGAATGTTTTCGATGATTTTTCCGTATTCGTTCAGGCGGATGGTATTGGGGACACCATTATTCTGGCGGATGGTATTGGGGACACCATTATTCTGGCGAATGGTATTCGCCCCTACGAAATATGGAATTCTATCCTTGGTGCATATGGTTACGAAAAAATATCCTGAATTATAAAAACGTTTTTCTAATCTATTCTTCTTACGTTGTGGCAAATCCATGTGATAATGTGTATAATTTTTCTAAATTCCTGGAACGGGAAATGCTTTGGTAAATTCTTTCACTTCATTTTTTAATTCTGCGAGAATCTCTTCGTTGTCCTTATTTTTGAATGCTCTATCGATGAAATCTATGATCTTGCGTGTATCGTCTTCTTTGACTCCCCTGGTCGTCATGGCCGGCAATCAGATTCTAAGTCCTGATGGTCTGAATGGTGGATTTGGATCGTCTGGGATGGTGGACTTGGAGGTGGAAATTCAAATCTTATCCAATGTCTTCTCTGCAACTGATCAGTCCAAATCTGTTCATGTGAAATCTAGAATCACCATATGATTGTCTGTTCCTCCTGTCACTAATTTGTAGCCGCGAGCAGTAAATTCTTCTGCCATGACTTTTGCATTCTTGAGTGTCTGCTCGGCATAGGCTTTAAACTCCGGTGTCTGCGCTTCTTTGAGCGCGACTGCGATAGCACAGATGGTATTCATATGTGGGCCACCTTGCACGCCAGGGAAGACTGCCCTATCGATTCTAGTCGGAATATTTTCTATCGTGTCTTCAGGTTTTTTGAGCGGATTGGAGACGATACCTTTGCTGAGGATTAAAGCTCCTCTCGGTCCTCTGAGTGATTTGTGCGTCGTCGTCATCATTACATGAAATCCGTAATCGAGCGGATTTTTGAGGACGCCTGCGGCGATAAATCCTCCGATGTGTGACATATCTGCGAACAAGATCGCTCAGACTTCTTTGGCTATCTCTGCGAATTTGGAAAAATCCAATTCTCTCGGATAGGCAGAAAATCCTGCCAAGATGATCTTGGGTTTGTGCTGGAGAGCAAGGGCGCGGACTTGATCGAAATCTACCTTGCCGTCTGGCAACGTCTTATATCTGATGAAGTTGAATACCTTGGAAATGAAGGTAACCGGAGCCCCATGTGTGAGATGTCCTCCATGAGAAAGATCCATACCAAGAATCGTGTCTCCTGGCTCCATCAACGCTGCATAGACGCATACATTTGCTGCTGCTCCGCTAAGCGCCTGGACATTGGCGTGATCTGCATGAAAGATCTCTTTGGCTCTATCAATTGCTAGTTGTTCGATTGCATCAGTATTTTCTTGTCCGCCATAATATCTCCTTCCCGGGAATCCTTCAGAGTATTTATTCGCGAAATGCGTACTTTGTGCTTCGAGCACTGCAGGCGATTGGTAATTTTCGCTGGCGATGAGTTCCATTCACTGGGACTGCCTTTTTTGTTCTGCAAGAATTGCAGCGTAGATCTTTTCATCTACCTTCTGGATACTACTCATAAAATTTTAAATTTTAAATGATAAATTTTAGATTAACTGATTACAGATTACAGATTGCAGACTAATTTGCAATAAGAGAAATCTTATTTTCCATCGATCATGGCGAGTAATTCATCTAAAATCGCCCTGTCGTTTGATAGTTTGGGTACCTTATGCTGTCAGCCTAATTTATTTTTCGATCTGAGCCGATTGTAAAATGTCCCCTGCGAGACCATATGGACTATAGGCATCCCTATGACTTTGGTGTCACGTCTCTCATAGAAATAATGATTGTTTATCTTTCCTAATTCCTGATCCAGCACCTTCGCGAATTGCTCTGCATCGGTAGGTTCTTTGACAAATTCTATGACCCGCTCATGTGCTCCTCTGATTTCGCCTCATTCATAAACTTTTGGTCAGACTGTATAATCTGTAATCACGGTATTGGTGAGTTTACTTGTCTGCAAGATAGCTTTCTCCACATGGTCCAGATAGACGCGTTCACCGAGCATGTCGATAAAATATTTCGTCCTACCAGATACTTGAATCCTCCAAGGTTTGACACTGGTGAATTTCACCACGTCCCCTATGATATATCTCCACAATCAAGAACAAGTGGTGATGACCAAAATATATTCTTTACCTGCTTCTACTTCTCTCAAAGTCATGACTTTCGGATCCTCTTTT
>Ga0172375_10011406_pt1 | contig 11321 bp, 12 predicted proteins | sample LakKiv1m_FD_114537 | JGI IMG/M metagenome (GOLD analysis project Ga0172375, IMG submission 114537) | Freshwater microbial communities from Kabuno Bay, South-Kivu, Congo - kab_092012_11.1m | ecosystem: Environmental > Aquatic > Freshwater > Lake | place: Democratic Republic of the Congo... | reverse complement strand
ATTTTAATTGTCAATTTTAATTGTCAATTTTAATTGTCAACTAGCTATTGAAAAATAATATTTTTTGTGTATCTTCCTGTGTGTTTCGATTATTTAATTATTAATTATATGGTACCATGAAAGAAATCCATGAAATGAATGAAGCTGAGCTCATAGCAAGGGAAGGCGAATTATATACTAAAATACGTAGTACATCAGAAGTACGTGATGAAGATAAAAAAATGAATGAAGAAATAAATGCCATTAAGAAGCGTCTATTAGAAATAAGCAGTTCTTAGCTCTTTACAGTTTAGTTTTAAAATATTCTATTGTCTTTTTTAGCCCCTCTTCGAGTCCGATTCTTGGCTCTCGTCATAATTTTTCTTTAGCCAGCTTATTGTTGGCTTTTCTCTGCTTCGGGTCATCCGTTGGCAGTTTGACATGAATTATCACGCTTGTACTTTCTGGTATCAGTCTTAACACCATTGCTGCAAGTTCATTCATAGTGAATTCAAATTCAGTGCCGATATTTACAGGTCCTATAAATCAATCAGCATTATTCATCATTCTAATCATGCCTTCGATAAGATCGTCCACATATTGGAAACTCCTGGTCTGACTGCCATCACCATAGATGGTGATATCCTCATTTCTTAGTGCTTGCATGATAAAATTACTAATTACGCGACCATCCTGAGGATGCATATTTGGACCGTAGGTATTAAATATCCTGATGACTCTAGTATTCACCCCATATTCTCTATGATAATCCATGAAAAGCGTTTCCGCAGCTCTTTTACCTTCATCGTAACAGCTTCTATGGCCTATGATATTTACATTTCACCGGTATGCTTCTGGCTGCGGATGAACAAGCGGGTCACCATATACTTCGGAAGTAGAAGTTTGGAGGATTTTTGCTTTTACCTTAAGTGCCAGTTCTAACATATTGATAGCTCATAAGAGAGAGGTCTTTATCGTTTCTACTGGATTTTTTTGGTAATGTACGGGAGAAGCGGGACATGCGAGATTATATATCTCATCCACTTGAGCCCAGAAAGGATGCGTTATATCATGAAGAATAAAAGTGAATCTTGGGTTTTTCTCTAGTTCATAGATATTGGATTTGTTGCCCGTGAACAAATTGTCTAAGCAGATTACTTCATGCCCTTCGTCTAAAAGTCTTTTACATAAATGTGATCATATAAATCATGCGCCTCATGTCACCAATATTTTTTTCATAGGAGAATGTGGAGATAAAAGGATTATTCTTCAATTGAACGGAGATATTCTGTAAGTCACTTTTCTCGGTCTCTTAGCTGGATGGCGCTACTTAATAATTTACTGTATTCAGGTCTGGCTGCTTTGTTAGGAAAATCATCAGAGGTGCAGGGTACTACAATAATTTCAGATCTATGATAACTGAATATCTTCTTGGCAAAATCAAACCAAGTTATTCCCCCTCATTGAGTGGAGTTGGAAAGATGCAGTATTTTTCATCTATATTGATCTATTTTTTCAAAAATAGTCACAATGGCGTCGTTAAGATCTATGGTATATGTAGGATTGCCATATTGATCATTCACAATTTTCAATTCTTTTTTCGTCTCGCTCAATTTGAGCATAGTATTTACGAAGTTCTTAAATGTAGGTCATCAACCATATAATCGGCTCGTTCTGATGATGATGGCGTTCGGATTTTCTTGTCTCACCAACCTCTCTCAGAGATATTTGGCCATGCCATAGCTATTGATAGGATTTGGCACATCATCTTCGGTATATCATTCTTTCTTCGTGCCGTCAAAGACATAATCTGTAGAGATGCTTATCAGGTCCACTGCATATTTCGCTGAGATTTTCGCTAGATTGTAAGCTCACAGCGCATTTACGTCAAAATTACTTTTCATACCTGCATCTTCTGCATCTTCCACATTAGTATAAGCAGCAAAGTTCACTATGACATCAGGTTTGTTGTTTTGTACGAATGCATCCATCGACTTCATATCAGTGATATCTCCATTATTTCTATCGAGCGGCAATATCTCAAACCTGTCACCGAAGTGTTTGATGAAATCAGTACCTAACATACCTCTTGCTCAGGTAAGTAATATTTTCTTCATCTAAAATGGATTACTAGCATAAAATTCCTTCAAGGTAGGATGTTTTTTGTCTTTTTCAGACATGACAAATTCTCTGATGCCATGCGTTTGCATAATTCATTTTCGATCTATATTGAGATCCGAATCGGTGTATATGATTCATGCTTCATTGATGGGGTCATAGTAATTATCGCATTTATAGACAAATTCTGTATTGTCTTCGAGGCAAAGGAATCAGTGGGCAAATCATGTAGGTACGAAGAGCAATCTCTTATTCTCTGCACTCAATAATTCAAATGTATATTTTCCGTAAGTAGGGGAGTTTTTTCTGATATCTATAACGAAATCCAAAACAGATCAGCTAATCACTCTTACGACTTTAGCCTGGCTATTCTTGGTTTGGAAATGAAATCATCTAAATACGCCTTTGTTGGATTTGCTATGATTGTCTTGTATGAATATGTTCTTTATTTCATTCGCTTCAAATTCTTTTTGGATGTAGGTGTTCATAAAAAATCATCTTTCATCTCAAAAAACTTGAGGAGTAATCAGGATAACATCGTTGAGAATATTGTTTCTCTCAAAGGTGAATGCCATATCATATAATCTAAAAATTAAAATTTACTTCAGTCCTTTAGGGGAATCTATAACTTCATCAAATACTCTCCATACCCACTTTTCACAAGTGGTTCAGCTAACTTTAATAATTCTTCTTTGCTGATAAATCATTGACGATAAGCCGCTTCTTCTATGCATCAGATCATAAATCATTGTCTTTCCTGGACGACTTCTACGAACTCCGAAGCCTGGAGCAGGGAGTGGAATGTTCAAGTATCAAGCCGAGCAGTTCATCTCGGCAGAACTTGCACTTTGAGCGCTCATTGAGCAAGATACGCCTTATTCACATCAGTGATTTCATATTCTCATCTAGCGCTCGGCTGAAGATTTTTCGCTATGTCTACGACACTATTATCATAAAAATAGAGCCCAGGAACGGCATAATTAGATTTTGGTTGTACTGGTTTCTCTTCCAAAGAAAGAGCATTCATCGCCTTATCAAACTCTACTACACCATATCTTTGCGGATCATTTACATGATAAGCGAAGACGATTCATCCCTCTGGATCACCGCATTCTTTTAAGATTCACTGCAGTCCGGCACCATAAAAGATGTTATCTCCAAGTACCAAAGCGACCTTATCATCTCCTATAAATTTCTCTCCAAGAACAAAAGCCTGAGCCAAGCCATTCGGAACCTGCTGTTCCACGTATTCAAACTTGCATCACAGACTACTTCCATCTCACAACAATTTCTTGAAATTCGGTAGATCTTGTGGAGTGGATATAATCAAAATTTCTTTGATTCCCGCCATCATCAAAACCGAAAGAGGGTAATAGATCATAGGTTTATCATAGATAGGCATCATTTGCTTGCTCATGGCCAAGGTCAATGGATGAAGCCTTGTACCAGCACCACCTGCGAGAATGATTCACTTCATTGATTGCTACTTATGTAATAAAAAACAATATGCTGGCTCGTCATTGCGAAAGAAGTGTAGCAATCTAGACAGCTACGCTGTATAAAATTTTACAGTTTTCTTGATTCCTTCATCGAATTTTACTTTCGGTTCTCGTCCAAGCTCGTTTTTCAACTTGCTTGCATCTATAGCATATCTTTTGTCATGCCCGGGTCTATCAGATACAAACGTGATATGACTTTCGTCTTTTCACATTTCTTTGAGGAGAATTTTCGTGATTTCAAGATTACTGTATTCATTATTTCCTCAGATATTATAGATTGATCAGGTTTCTGCTTTGGTAAAGACCTTCCATATCGCATCACAGTGATCTTCAACGAAAAGTCGATCTCTGATATTTGAACCATCTCCGTAGATAGTAACAGGTTTATCGTGTTGCAAAAGATCTATGAAATGAGGGATCAGCTTCTCTTTGTCTTGATTGGGGCCATAGTTGTTTGAACATCTCGTAATCACTCGATCGATTTTGAAAGTTCTTCCATAAGCCTTTACCAGCATGTCAGCAGCAGTCTTTGAAGCGCTATATGGTGAGCTTGGATTCAATGGGGTAGTTTCTAGGAAGAATCAACTATTTGGTATGTCTCCATACACTTCGTCCGTAGAGATCTGATGGAATCTCTTGAGACCATATTTTCTATAGAGATCAAGCAGATTCTGGGTTCACAGGACATTCGTTTCCGTAAACAGCTTTGGATTTTTGATGCTATTGTCTACGTGAGATTCCGCTGCAAAATGGATGATATCGGTGGGCTGATGCTTCTTGAAAACGTCCTCAAGAGCCGCTACGTCTCTGATATCCACTTTTTCGAAAACATAATTGGAAGCTGACTTCACTTGCTGAGAGATATTCTCGAGTTTTCATGCATAAGTCAGACAATCTACGTTTATGAACGTGATGTCCGGATAGAGCATGACATATTTGTTGAGGAAGTTTGATCAGATGAATCCAGCACCTCAGGTAAGGATAATTTTTTGCATAATTTGCATAAAAAAAATTATAAAAAATAAAACATAAAACATTACTACCATAGTTTTCTACATAAAATTTACAATAGAAAATGGAGAAAATCTGACTATCTTCACTTGCTTTTTTCTTCATTAGTTTTATATTCTCCCAGTTGCTAGCCTTTAGTTATTAACTGGTTTCTATGTCCACCATCCTTATCACAGGCTGATTAGGCTATATATGATCGCACACGGCTGTGCTTTTCGCTGCCAAATGATATGACATCGTCATCATCGATAATCTCAGCAACGCTGATTTTTCGGTGCTAGAAAAGCTCACGACCCTTATGGGAAAACAGCCCAAATTCTACCAGATCGACATCAAAGACACCGAAAAAGTCAAAAAGGTCTTTCAAGAGAATCAGATTGATGGTGTGATCCATTTTGCCGCTTTCAAAGCCGTAGGCGAAAGTTGTGAAGACCCCTTCACCTACTACGAAAACAATGTAGGTGGAGGAATAAGTCTCTATATGGCCATGAACGAATCCTGAGTCAAGGACATCGTTTTCTCTTCGAGCTGCACGGTACATGATACGATGCACGTATCACCTCCTTATGACGAACATACGCCCAAAAAAACGATCAACCCCTATAGTTCCACCAAATTGATGTCTGAGATCATCCTTGAGGACCTTTCTACGCACAAAGGATTTAATACCATCCTCCTCAGATATTTCAATCCTATCGGCGCGCATCCGAACGGTCTCATCGGCGAAAATCCTAAGGGAACGCCGAACAACCTTCTTCCTTACATCTACAAAGTCGCTACAGGAGAATACGGATATCTCAATGTCCGAGGCGACGATTATCCGACGCCTGATGGGACCTGTATCAGAGATTATCTCCACGTCATGGATCTTGCTGAAGCGCACATATCGGCTTACGAATATCTCAAGAAAAACATTTTAGTCCCGAAAGGGGAGCAATCTGGCTGATTCCTGGATGACTTTGACCTATGAACCGGGCAGGGGAGGAGCGTGCTAGAGATGATCCACCTTACCGAAAAAGCTATCGATAAAAAGATACCATACAAAGTCTGACCGAGAAGACCGTGAGATGCTCCGACTATTTATGCTAACCCATCCAAGGCCAACATACTTCTCTGACGGAAAACGAAAAGAACCATCTCGGAAGCGATCCAAGATGGCCGGAGATTTATTGCAAAAAACAATTCATAGATATTGGATACTTTTCTTTGCGCCTTGCACGCGCCCGGCCTCACTTTTTGCTCCCGGGTCAAAAAGTAAGCAAAAACCCCTCGTCCCTTGCGGTCTTAGATACGTATTTTCTCGACTTTGAATGAAAGTATGCTCCCCGTATAGACATTGCAAGCGACCTACAAGAAAATGTTTAATTCAAAAAAACCGCCTGCAGCACCATGTCCGAAGCCACCGATATCAAGAACACACGATTCTCTCTTAGAGCGAAATGGGCCCCCGGTAATTACCGGGGTTTGAGCTAGATGGACCACCGAACATAGCAAGGAAAAACTTCGATGACTAGTCTGTAGATAGAGTGGGCAAGTTTGCGGAAGGCTAGACCTCTTTGCATACTTTCTGGGGAAATGCCAGAAAGTATGAAGAAAAGCCTCGCAGAGAAAAAAGCATCTCTCTGGAGGAAAGAAAAAAAGTTGGAAAAACACAAGAAAATTTATCCTTTTCTTATAACTTTAATTTCGCGAAGTAATCATTTGATAGATCAGAGATTGACCGCAGCGATGATGCCATAATATACAAGAATCGCTGCCACAAGATATCAGATATTCTGGAATCTATATCCATTACCGAGGATGAAGAAATGGGATTTCAGGAAGTAATAGGCTATGCTGATTACTCAGATGATGAGTAGGTTTTTCCGCAAAAATTTCCATTCGAAATCGATGGCCTGCTGCTTATTTACGATCCTAAAGCTCAATATCCGGAGGACTAATCGTCCCATGATAAGCGAGACGACCGCTCATATCAGTCATCGTTTGAGGCCCAAGATGAAGATGACATTGGCTACTACATTGGTCAGCAGAGCTCGTCAGATGACAATGACCCTCTGTTTCACTTTACCGAATCATGCCAGGATACCGTAATTGATACTTGTAAGGACATTGAAGATTAGGAACGGTCATATGTACATGAGCAATTGCCCGGAATATGCGAATTTGGTGCCGAAGAGAACAGACGCTAACTCTGGTCCGAAAGCGAAGAAAAGTCATCAGATGCTTAATGCGAAGACAGAGAAATACTTATATAAGATGTTTTGGAATAGAGCCATCTTTTCGTGATGCTGTTTGGTGATGAGTTCGGTCACGATAGGAAACACGAGGCAGAGGATGGGTAGCGTAATGATGGTATACATGCCGACAAGGCTGAAGAAATTTGAATAATATCCTGCCTGAAGCGTGCCGAGAAAATTCACGATAAGCTGCTGATCTACCTGTCCCAATAAGGTACCCACATTCGCTCATAAGAATACTCGGAATGCGTATTTCAGCTGAGTCTTGATGAGCGTTTTTTCGAATATGACCTTACCGAGCCTTAAGGTGCGTCGATATTTTTTGGAAAAGATGATACCGGATACGAGAAGCGCTATGCCCAGTCAAGAGAGTCGGGCGATCGTGAATGTAGATGCGCTAAGCATATTGCCGAGCCGGAAGACGAGCGTGAAAGCGAGGATACCATATGCTCTTGAAAACTCTATGAGGCTGCTTGATACCGCATCTTGGAAGGCGACATAGAGAGAATTGAAGACACTGGAAAAATTGACTCATATGAAATATCGGCAGAGTATCCTGATGATATGGCTAGCTTCGGGTGAGCGGAAATGATGTGCGGCAAGCCGATCGGCACCGAAATATATCGCTCAAGCGATGAGGAGTCAGATAGTGACCTGAGCAATCAGGGTCATGACGATGACTGATTTGTAGTGACTATATTTTTTTTCTATCCGATATTTGGGGAGGAAATACTGAAGCGCCTCAGTCATTCCAAGGTCATGATACATAGAGAGGAGTACGATAAATCAGAGTACACTATAAAAAAGTCCTACATCGTCGACTCAGAGCTTATTGGATACGATGACGCGAACAAAATATGCTACGGGGGCTGTGATGATCATGAAAAAATAGAGCCGGCTTCATTTTTTGATCAATTTTTGGGCGAGGGGTTCATCCTCAAGGAGATCTATGTCAGTCATAGGAATATACAAGATAAAGTGTTTATCAAAAACACTATACATATTCCTTCTATGATTCCAAGTTGTTTTTTTTGTCTTCGGGCACAAGACCTATAATCTTACATAAGAGAGAAAATAGTAATTATATAAAACAACAATACTGACCTAGTCTAATGATTTTTCCTACATTTGTACGTTTTTTTTGTCAGATGAAATACTATCACCGGGCAAGATTTTATTTTTTACAAAAAAACAAATGTTTAAATCACCTTCTTTATTTGTTAATGCAAGTACAAAAGAGACAGAAAAAGTTCTCAGAACACAATTAACTCAAAAAGAATTAAGACTGATTTTGACAGAAAACTGCAACTACAAATGTGGTTTCTGTCATAAAGAATGACTCCAGTGAGGAGAGAAATCATTACTTTCTCCTGACGATTACAGATTTCTCTTCAGTACGGCCAAGGAGAATATGGGACTGGGAAATATTACCTTAACGGGAGGGGAGCCCTTAGTATCAAAAGATGTAGTGGATATAGCAAAAGAAATCAAAGAAGAATGATGAAAAATTACTGTCGTCTCTAACGGAGAATTGTTGCATAAGAAAACAGAACTTGGAGCATTTGTGGATAGATTTAATATCTCCTTACATTCATTAGATCATGAAAAATATGGTAAAATAGTAGGGAAAAGAAACACGCTTAATGATGTAATCACATGAATCAAAAAGATGAAAGAATTGTATCCTTATGTAGAAATGAGATTAAATACGACATTTGTAAAAGGAATAAATACGAGCGAGGAAGAAATATTGCAATATCTTGATTTCGCCAAAGAGATACAAGCATCCATCAAATATGTAGAACTCTATCCTAATGATAGTATATGATTTGTAAGTTTGCAATATTTAGATAATCTTTTCCTAAAGATGGGATTTGAAAAGAGAGAAAGCTGAAGAAAGATAGAATTTTTTAATGGACCGACCAAAATAATTTTGACAAGAATGGTATGTGCGGACGCAGAGAACGAAAACAACCCTGGGATATTCTGCCAAAAACATAGTGATATGTTTATAACGCCAGACTGACGTCTGCAGACATGTTGGCCGCATCCTGAATATATAAATCTATTGCCATCAATAAAAAAGAGAGATAGCGAAGCGTGCGTTCAGCAATTAATGCAAGCACTAGAAATGATGGGCAAAAACTGTATACACAGTCAATCTTTATCCGTATAAATCAAGATGATGATAGAATTAGAAAAAACATATTTGGCTAAGTACCTTCCTGAAGGATTGAAGAATTGTAGATCAAAAAAAATCATTGACATGTATCTTCCTGAAAATGCAGAACACGCAAAATTAAGAATTCGTAAAAACGGAGATAGGTATGAAATAACAAAAAAAGAGCCAATAACTGAATCTGACTGCTCCGAACAAGAGGAATCAACGATATCATTGACCGAACCAGAATTCAACGGTCTCAAAGAAGTAAGTAATAAAACAGTAGTTAAGACAAGATATTACTATGAATATGAAGGGAAAACAGCAGAATTTGATGTATTCGAAGAGAAATTACAGGGGCTCGTATTGATAGATGTTGAATTTACGACAACAAAAGAGAAGGATTTGTTTGAGATGCCGGATTTCTGTCTAAAAGAGATAACCCAAGAAGAATTTATAGCAGGCGGAGTGGTATCTTGAAAGAGTTATCAGGATATAGAAGAAAATCTAAAGAGATTTGGATATGTAAAACTATAAAGCTCTTGTATTTTATATTACTTTCAGTAGAATTTAATTAATTTAAATTTTAAATTAATTAAAATGACAACAGAAACTATCATCAAACCAATTGGAAATGGTCAGATCACTATACCTCTTGCCTGGAGGCAATATTTGCATATCGACAAAAAACATGTCAGAGCAAAGTTGGTAGGGAATAAGATCATCATTGAAGCATTGGAACCAGAACCTTTGGATCGGGACGTGAGAAAAATCAGTCTAAATGAGTTGAATGCAGAGACAAGAAAAGCCATCAAAGAATCTGAAAAACAATACAAGGCTGGCAATAAGGATGCATTTTTATCTTTTGAAGAAGTGTTTTGAGATGTTTAAGATCACTCTAGACAAATCAAAAAAATTCAAAAAAGATCGAGCAGATCTTGATAGAGATTTGATACTAAAGAAAAGAATAAAACTTACTCTGCAAAAATTAGCCGAGAATCCATTAAGCATTTTTCTAGATATAAAAAAACTCAAACCTAAAGAAGAAAATAAATATAGGTTGAGAGTAGGTGATTATAGAGTTATCTATTCCATCGATTTTGGCAATAAGATCATTATCATTCATAGAATTGGCCTCAGAGGAGACATTTACGCATAATATTTGTTCCAGCCAGCAAGTCTTGCAAACTTTTCCCAATTACCTAAAATTGCAACACGTGTTTTACATTTTTTACGTTTTTTGCGCAAAGTATGTACCAAATCGAATATTCCCCAAACCTCAAATGAGAAGTGATGATTTCCTGAAGCAAGAATGCTGCGTTGCCTATCGTAGCGGCGAATTATTGCATTGACAATGCGATTAATCTCATCAACAAACCAAATATCAAAGACGTTGTCGCGATGGAAGAATTGGCAGATGAAGCCTTGGCCGTTTCCAAAGATTTCTTTGATCTGACCTTGCCTATAGCTAGAAAATTTAGAGCGTCCATATTACTCATTCCATTTGGTCTGCTTAGATATGGAAAGGTGAAATTCACCGGTAGCGGTGGCTGTAATATCGGCAAAAGACCGCTTGATAGCTTTGATGATGCATTGGTGAAAGCGGGAATTTCTATCACAGAAGACGCTGACGGGAACAAAATCTATGAAGCCAAAACCAAGCCGAAAAAAAATATCATGCTCCAGGAATTCTCAGTTACTACGACGGAAGCGTTGCTTACCTATCTCGCTTTCGCCAACAATTTTGACTATCCGATAAATATCTATCAGGTTGCTATCGAACCGCACGTGAGAAATCTTATAGACTTCCTCAATAACGCAGGTGCTGATATCACGCTCAATGTAGATCATAGCATCGTTGTCAAACCATCTGTTGGCCCCCTTGAGAAAGGGGGAAAAAGGGGGATTTGAGAGTCAGACTTCACTATCTTGGGAGATTACATAGAGGCAGGGACGTACTTTGCTATCGCTGCAGGTGCCGACAATAGTGAAATCACTATCAAAGGCTGCAACGTGGATGATCTTTCTGCGATTTACAACGTGGCAGAAAAAATAGGGATCGACTTCAAAATCCTAGATAAAAATACCATCAAAGTGACGTCAGCGAATAAGAAAACCTACAAGGCGACAAAATTTGAAACCAGAATTTATCCCGGATTTCCTACAGATCTCCAATCAGCTTTCGGAACTTTGCTTACTCAGGCCAACGGTATTTCAAAAATCTTCGAAACGCTCTTCGAAGGAAGATTTAATTACCTCAATGAACTGGAAAATCTCTGAGCGAGGATAGAGATCCTCAATCCGCATCAAGCGATT
>Ga0172375_10011405_pt1 | contig 11321 bp, 13 predicted proteins | sample LakKiv1m_FD_114537 | JGI IMG/M metagenome (GOLD analysis project Ga0172375, IMG submission 114537) | Freshwater microbial communities from Kabuno Bay, South-Kivu, Congo - kab_092012_11.1m | ecosystem: Environmental > Aquatic > Freshwater > Lake | place: Democratic Republic of the Congo... | reverse complement strand
GCGCCTGGCCCGGGCTGTCTTAGGCGATTCCACAAAAAACCAGGCGGAAACGAAAGCGGCCAAAGCGATAGCTAAAGAAGCGAAGAAGAATAAGCGGATAGCCAGGTTCTTAGCGGCCGGATCTGGCCGGCGGATGTCATAGAAATAGAAGGAAAAGACGGCGGCGGCGATCAGGAAGATAGTCAGAGCCTTCCAGATGAAGCGGCCCGTCAGTTCGCCGGCTAAGAAATTATTAATCACTCCAATAAAGACGCCTAAGATTATCAAGGAAGAAACTAGGATGATAAAATAAGTCAGCCAGCGACGGATGCCCGAGTCTTTATTAATCTCGCCCCGGCGCAGGCCGCGATAGATCAAGTTGGTAATTATATAAAAAATCGGGGCGGCGATCAGTAGGGCGGAAATCGCGAACTTAAGCTGACCGTCCGGATTGCCGTAATTATTATCAATCAGATCAAAGACTGTCTTATCAATAATCCCGAAAGCAATCATCCCGACGGACAGGGCTGTAAAAATCAGAGACACCAGCGACAGGAGATAATAGAAAGCATACTTGGCGTTGTGTTGATTAGCCATATTTTTAAACTTAGCCGCCGAGCTAGCGCCCGGCAGATTAAAAAATAACTAAAAAGCGGCGTTCTGCGGCGTGCGCGGAAAAGGAATGACGTCGCGGATGTTAGCCATGCCTGATAAATACATCACCAAACGCTCAAAGCCTAAGCCGAAGCCGGCATGCGGCACTGAGCCATATTTCCGCAAATCCAAATACCAAGTATAATCATGAGGATTAAGATTCATCTCTTTCATTCTTTTTTCTAAATACTCTAAGCGCTCTTCCCGCTGGCTACCGCCGATAATCTCGCCGATTCCCGGGACAAGCAAATCCATGGCCGCCACGGTCTTTCCGTCGTCATTCAAGCGCATATAGAAGGCCTTGATATCTTTAGGGTAATCAGTCACGAACACCGGTTTCTGATAAATCTTTTCGGTTAAATAGCGCTCGTGCTCAGTCTGGAGATCTATTCCCCACTTCACGGGGTAAACAAACTTCTCCCCGCTCTTCTCTAGCTCCGCAATCGCTTCTGTATAGGTCAAGCGGACAAAATCGGCTTGAAGGATATTCTCCAAACGCTCTTTCAGCCCGGGATCAATAAATTTATTAAAAAATTCCATTTCTTCGGGGATTTCCTGGAGAACTTCTTTAATCAAGAACTTCAGCATCTTCTCGGCCAGATCCATATCCGCCGCCAAATCAGCGAAAGCCATTTCCGGCTCCATCATCCAGAACTCGGAAGCGTGGCGGGTCGTATTAGAATTCTCTGCCCGGAAAGTCGGGCCGAAAGTATAGACTCTGTTGAGGCCGGCCACCAGGGCTTCAGCGTTCAGTTGGCCGCTGACTGTCAGGCCGGCTTTAGCGCCGAAAAAATCCTGAGCATAATCAACCTGCCCCGTCTTATCCCGCGGCAGCTTGTCTAAGTCCAGGGTAGTTACTTGGAACATCTCCCCGGCGCCTTCGCAGTCGCTCGTAGAGATAATCGGCGTATGGACGTAGGCAAAGCCTTCAGTCTGAAAGAATTTATGGATCGCTAAACTCAAAACCGAGCGCAGTCGGAAAACGGCTGAAAAGGTATTACTCCGCGGACGCAGATGGGCGATGGTCCGCAAGAATTCAAAGCTATGCTTTTTTTTCTGAAGCGGGTAATCAGCCGACGCCAGATTAATAATAGTCACTTTCTCAGCTTGTAATTCAAAGGCCTGGCCGGCGGCCGGCGACTCGATCAGCTGGCCGACGACTTCCAGGGACGAACCGACGCTGGCTTTCTCCAAAGTCGCAAAATTAGCCAGCTTATCCGAAAAGACAACTTGCAGACCCTTGAAGAAGGAGCCGTCGTTTAGTTCGATAAAGCCGAACTCCTTGGAGCTCCGTGTCGTCCTGACCCAGCCGGCAACGGTGATCTGCTGATTAAGATACTTCTCCGTAGAGCGATATAATGATTTGATTAAAACTGCGGGCATAGCAATAAAATTTAAATAACGGACTTAGGGGGTCAGGCGCTTGACGTCGCGTGGCAGGAAGCAGGCTTCCTTGATACTGCCGAGCTCCAGCATCTTCATCACTAAACGGCCCGGACCCATCCCGATGCCACCGTGCGCCGGACAGCCGTAGCGGAAAAAATTCAAATAGTCCTTCAGCTCCTCTAAATTCATGCCTTTCTCAACCGCCTGTTTTTCTAAAATCTCAATCCGGTGTTCCCGTTGCGAGCCGGTCGTTATCTCTAAGCCGCGATACAACAAATCAAAGCTCTTGGTAAGAGCCAGATTATCTTCCCGGCGCATATGGTAGAAAGGGCGCGCTTCAAGCGGATAATCGGTCACGAAGACAAAATCATGACCGGTTTCCTTCTTAATCAATACTCCCAGTTCTTTCTCTTCTTCCGTAGAAAAATCAAAATCTTTGTCGCTCTTGATGCCGGCTGCTTTAAGCTTGGCCTTAGCCTCAGCCAAAGTTATCTTAGGGAAAGGCTTAGCGGGAATATCCAGGGCTAAGCCTAAATCTGTCTGAACTTTCTTAAAGCCGGCGATCAATAAATCCTCTTCAATATTCATGATGTCAAAATGGGAGTCAATATAGGAAATCTCAAAGTCCCAGCCGGTGAATTCCGTCACATGGCGGGTTGTGAACGAAGGCTCGGCGCGGAAAACCGGACCGACCATAAAGACTTTTTCCAAGCCCGAAGCCATAGCCATCTGCTTATAGAACTGCGGCGACTGGGAAAGATAGGCCGGTCGGTCAAAATATTTAACAGCAAAGACTTCTGAGCCGGTTTCCGAGGAAGTACTCATCAGGCACGGCGTATAAATCTGAAAAAAATTATTCTCTTGGAAATACTGGCGGACGCCCTCTTCTAACTTCGTCCAAACTTTAAAAATCAACTGATGCTCCGCCCGGCGCAGATCCAGCCAGCGCCAATCCAAGCGATTGTCCAAATTCGCTTCATTGTCCACTTTAGTTAAGACCGGAATCGGCAAATTTTCCGCCGCCAAGGAAATCAACCGGGCCGAAGAGACAGCTAATTCATAATCCTTGACCGGATTAGGATCATTCTTCTTGCTCGGCTTGGCCTGCAAGGAGCCGCTTGCCTCAATCACGCTTTCCATAGTCAATTTCTCAGCAATCTCATAGCCGCCTTGGCCAGCCGCAAACACAATCTGCATCGTTCCGGAGATATCCACTAAATCTACAAAAACAACGCCCTTGTGAGCGCGCAGATTTCGGACCCAACCAGCGATAGTTACTTCGCCAGTCTCCTGTTTTTTAGCATCTGTAATTAAGATTCTTGACATATAACTAAATTAATTTCAAACCCTTACCAGGTCTGAATTCTTAAAAAAATAGCCTTTTTCACCAAGTTTTTACAATCATTTAGCTGATTAAATATTATCTCATTTCTGACTTTTTAGCAAGATAAAAAAGAGGGTTGATTATAAAAAAACCGCAGTTTTTTAGGCTGCGGTATACAGGATCAGGCATAGACTCATTTGATTGAATCTATGAGCAATAATATGAAAGGGATGCTAGCAAAGGCCAGTGATACTAATAGCCCGATTACTCGGTTAATTTTAATCTTCTTGCTCATATCTTTAAGTTTATCTATTTTTAATGTTCTGCCAGTATTATACCATAATATAACTTAAATGTCAATAATATAACAAAAAATGGCTTATTTTAGCCATTATTATATAATACATCCGTCCCTTTATGTCAAATATAATCAACTACGCAAAATGATATCTAAAGAAATTATTAACCAATTGAAAGGCAAGACGGATGTCTTCCCTGTCCGCTTGCAGTTTTCCAACCTTAGAAAAAGTGTTCTCTAAGACAAAACGCGACAGCTTAATCAGATTGTCGGAAACGACCACTAGTTCCCCGCGGCGCGGGCCGTCTTCTTTAATGGCGCAAGCGCTACAGCGCAAACCGCCGCTCTTTAAATCAAAATAATTTTCTCCGGCTAAAATATTTTTCTGGCATGATTGGCAGTGATAGAGCTCCGGCTGATAGCCGAGGGCGGCTAAAAATTGCCAGAGGAAAGCAGCAAACAGCAATTCGCCCCGCTCTTTGGAAAACATCACTGGTGAAAAAGCGTCAATTGTCTCCAGCCAAGTGCCGAGCAGGAAAAATAGAGGTTCGTCCGCTTCCCGATCCTTGACTAAGCGGCTGAAGCGGTTGAGCGCCTGGCCGGCATAAGATAATTTATGCAAATCCGCTTTGATACCTAAATAAGCGTCCCGACAAATAGCACTGCCCAGATAGTCGCCGCTCTTCCCTTTCAGGATCATGACATCGGCTAAGCTAATCGGCTCTAAATGGCCGGCTAATTTAGATTGGAGTTTCTTAGTGCCGCGGGCGACCAGCCGCTCTTGGCCATATTTTAAGCTATAGATAATAACTAAGCTATCGTTTTCCCGATAGCTTTGACGATTTAAAATAATAGCCGGAGTGTTCCGAGCGGCTTCCATATACGAATCAATTAATGGCTGTCAAGATAATCCTGCAATATCAGCGTCGCGGCAATTTCGTCGCGCTTGGCCTTTTCCTTGTCTTCTCCAGAGAGAGCGTCAGCCGCCAGGCTACTTAAGCGCTCGTCTAAGAATTCAAGCGGCCGACCGCTTCTCTCGCCGAGCTGTTCTACAAAACTGAGCCAGGCCGGACTATCCGCTGCCTGGCCGCTCATCTTTTTAGGGCTGCCGATAACAATAACATCAATCTCTTCCTGCTCAATAGTTTCCAAAACTTCCTCTAAGCTGCCGACGGTCTTAAGAGGCAGGGCCAGGCTGGTCTCCGAATCAGCCGTCGCTAGACCGATCCGCTTCTCGCCCCAGTCCAGACCGAGATATCTTTCAGTTTTTTTATCTAAAACTTCCGCCATAGGTTAATTATTAAGCCGAGTTAAGACTTCTACCCCCTTCTCAGTTATCGCCACCGTATGCTCAAAATGGGCGCTCAGCGAGCCGTCGGCTGTTAAGACAGTAAAACCATCGGCCGCGGTCTTAACCTCCCAGCCGCCCAAGTTGATCATCGGCTCAATGGCGATGACCAGACCGGGCTTCAGTTCTAAATTATCGCGAGAATCTTCGGCAATAGTGAAATTAAAAACGCTCGGATCCTCATGAGGCAAGTAGCCGACACCGTGGCCGACTAAATCCCGAACTACGCCGTAGCCCTGCTTCTCGGCATGGCTTTCTACGGCTCGGGCGATGTCATTAATGCGCCGACCCGGCTTGGCCTGCTTAATGGCTAATTCCAGGCATTCCTGGGTAATTTTAATCAGCTGGCGCGCCTCGGCGCTTATTTTCCCTACTCCGGCGGTAGCGCACATATCCGTGAAGAATCCGCCGTTTGAAGAGCGCGGATTATTAGGAGCCTGAAACTCTTTTTTCAAGCGTTCCGTCGTCGGCCATTCCATACCAATATCAAGATCCACAATATCGCCGCTCTTGATAACCCGAGACGGCAGAGCGCTGCCATGGACAACCTGATTATTGATTGACACGCAAAGGATGGTAGGAAACACTAGGCCTTTACCTAAGGGGTAGCCCTTAAAGGCCGGGCAACCGCCGGCCGCGCTAATCAGCTGATCGGCCAAATCTTCTAAATATCCGGTACTTACTCCAGGCTTCAGTTCTTGAATCAGACGCTCCAAGATGACCGCTAAACGCCGGCCGCCTTCGCGGATGATCCGGATTTCTTCTTTAGTCTTATAATAAACCATACCAGTGAAACTTAATCGAGCGGAACAACCGGCAAGCCGGCTTTGATCCGCGCCTTGTTGGCCCGGACGGATAGAAAAAGGAAGAGGCCGAGCAGAACGACCATATTAAGAGGCGCAAACCAGAAAGGAAACTCCCGACCGAAACTTTCCATGATCATCATCGCGCCCAACACGCCGATGGCATACATCGCGCCGTTCTTCAGGTATTCAAACTTGGTAATCAGGTCTAAGCCGCGCACGGTCATTTCCCGAACGACGAAAGCCCCCAAGCCGTTGCCGAGGATAATAAGCGGGACGCTGATCGTGAAAGCGAAAGCGCCAATAACGCCGTCAATCGAGAAAGAAGCGTCCAGGACCTCTAAATAAAGGATCTTGCTCCAGGCGCCCATCGCCGGGTTCATCAGTTGCTGTTCCTTCTCCTCAGCGTTCTTCTTGAAGCCGTCGGTGATAAAGAAAGCGGACACGCCAATCGTCGCCGCCAAGGCCATAATCGGGTTTTCCTTCAAAGACAAATAGACGACGGTCGTAGTGATGACTGAAGCTAAAGCATAGAACCAGGCGCTTTGGCGATGGATAAAGCCCTCTACTAAAAAGGCATATTTCTTCTTCTCCAAAAACAGCCAGGACAAAAAGACGAAGAATAGGTAGATGCCGCCGCCAAGCGAGAGAAGCGGCTTGGACCTCTCAATATATTCTTTGATTTCCGGACTATTGGAAAAAGTGGAAGTAATGACTTGCCCAATGCCCAAATCCGGATTAGCCATCCAGACGATTACGAAAGGCAGGATGCCGCGCACTACGAAGACTGCAAAAATTATGCCCCAGAACAAGAAAATCTTCCGGAATCTCTCCGGCATCGTTTTCAGGACATGGGCGTTGACCACGGCGTTGTCGACACTGCTGATCACTTCAAATAGACAAAGTCCCAGGACGACGACGATGAAATTAATAACCATACTCTTATAAAAAATAATTAAAGTCTGAGAAAATTGTTAGGCCGGGAAACAGGAATCTTTTTCTCCGGAGGCTGATCTGTTATCTTAGGCGGACTAGCCTGATTATTCACCAGTTTCTGGCCCGGTTTGACAATCTGCCGGCCGTCGGCTTCGCCGGGACGGACTAAGCGATTGCGACCGCCGAAGCCATGGTTATTGTGATTTTCATATCCTCCAGGCGCTTGGCGCGATTGGTGATATCAAGCCTGTTCAGACGACCGATATTAACAGTATTATCACGATTAAGGCGGCGCAGAGCGGCCGGAGAATGGGACGCCGGCTTCTTAGTTGAATCATTTTTTTTATTGTCCCCCAGCACCTGGAATATCTTCTGAATATCCTTCTTATCCGCCGAAGAAATATCTACCCCAGCTTCTTTTTCTAATTTCTTCAGTGCCGACCAGATATTTTTTTGCTGCCGCGCCCCGAATTGACCGCGTCGGATAGCCTTTTCTTTGTCCTTAAGCACCCGAACCAGACCGAATTGATTGTCTCGAAGATGCGTCAAGCCGCCCTGGCGAATCGCTTGGCTTAATTTCTTCTGGAAATCTTCTACCCGGAAACTTCCCGAACCGCGCGGATTTTTTAGTTTGTTAATATCCATAGATTACGGCGTCTCAACGGAACTTGATTATTCCTCCTTAAAGCTATACAGCAGATCCCGGATTTGATCCAGATCCGTCCGCGTCAGATGCAGCCGCACCCGATTCTGATAGAGATGATACATTTCCTCCTTGATAGTGTGGAGCGATGGCTTCAAGCCGCGTCTAAGCTTCTCCTTATATTTCTTAATCAAATCAAAAATCAGCTCCCGGTTTTCAGCGTCCAAATTACTATAGCGGGGATTCTTGCGCATTAATTCATCAAAGCGCTGATCAAGGCGGTAATCGGTCTGGTTGCGCATGTCCTTAGTAATATCTTGTAAATCCATAGAGTTTAAAGATTAGATTGATTATATTATAACATAAAAAAAAGCGGCCTGAAAGCCGGCTTTTTTATTTTAAAATAGGCGCAGATAAGATTTAGAGCCCGTCATATTCCCGCATCGTCAGCTGAGCCTCAATCTGCTTGACAGTTTCAATAACCACGGAGACAACGATTAACAGACTAGTGCCGCCGATCGCCAGAGACTGGATGCCGGTGAAATAGCGCATAAATAAAGGCAGGACAGCAATCAAGCCTAAAAACAGGGCGCCAACCAAAATAATCTTATGGGTTGTATTGGATAAGTAGTCGCTAGTGCTCTTACCCGGCCGGATACCTGGAATAAATCCACCTTGCTTCTGAAGATTTTCCGCAATCTGGGTCGGGTGGAAAATAACTTCTGTATAAAAATAAGTAAAGGCAAAAACCAATAAGAAATAGATAATGCCGTAAAAAAGCTGGTTATTAAACAGCTGGATTGTCCAATTAGCCGCGCCGGCCAGCCAAGCGCTCTTGGCATGGACCAGAAATTGGGCAATCATTGAAGGAAACAGAACTACCGAAATGGCGAAAATAATCGGAATCACCCCGGCCATATTAACTCTTAACGGCAGATGGGTGCTAGTTCCGCCATAGGCGCGGTTGCCGCGGATTTGCCGGGCATACTGCACCGGCACATTCCTCTGTCCTTCGTTAATAATAACGACGCCGATCACGGTAATCAGGGCGATAACAATAAAGCCAATCAGCATAAACAGCTGGGTCTGATCAAAAGTAATAAAAATTTGCTGGACGGTTTGCGGCAAGCTGGCGACGATACCGGCGAAAATTAACAAAGAAATACCGTTGCCGACTTTCTTTTCGGAAATAAGCTCGCCAATCCACATTAAGAAAATGGAACCAGCTGTCACCGTCAAAATCATTAAGCCAAAATCAAAGGGGCTGATATCTCCCAAAAGGCCGGCCGAGCTGCGGCTGAGGAGGGTAATCATGCCGTAAGCTTGTAAAATAGCTAAAGGCACGGTCGCCCAACGAGTCCACATATTGATTTTCTGGCGGCCCGCTTCTTCTTTCTGCATCTCTTCAATGCTCGGTACAATCATGCCTAAGAGCTGAAAAATAATCGAGGAAGTGATATAAGGGGCGACGCCCATCATCACGATGGAAAAGTTTTCCATGCCGCCGCCGGAAAATAGATTCAACAGGCCTAAAATCTGATTAGAGGCGAATAAGCTCTTCAACGCCGCTTCGTTCACTCCGGGAATCGGGATGTGAGCGGCAAAGCGAAAAATGACCAACATCAGTAAAACGAAGAGGATGTTATTCCTCAAATCGCGCGCTTTCCAAATTTGCTCTAATCTTTCAAACATATAATTTTTAAATTTGACTGGCTCGAAATAGCCGTCTCACCGGCCTATTTTACCTGATCCTGGACGCCAGCGCTCATCTTTATATTCTCAAATTTAACCTTAACCGTCAATTTCTCCTTGCCTAATATCTTCACGGGCTGATCAAGTTTATTGATAAGCTTTTTCTCAAATAAAACAGCGGGACTAACTACTTCTTGATCCTTAAAATTCTTGTTGATTGCCTTGACACTGACCACTTGATTCTTAGGATTCAAAGATCTAAAGCCCCGTAATTTCGGGATTTTCAAAAGCTGCTTCTTCATGCCTAAGCGCTTCAAACCGCTGACGCCCGAACGTGATTTCTGGCCTTTCAGACCGCGGGTACTGTAAGTGCCATGGCCGGAAGCATTGCCCCGCCCGACTCGTTTATTAGTCTTAGCGGCGCCGCGCCCTTTCTTGATAGTATTAAGTGATAACATATGATTAGTAATTTTAAGATTGGCAATTTAGCAGACTCGTTAATTACTTCTTGGCCGGGGCCGGCTTTTCAGCCTTGATTTCCTCCTCAGCGAGCTTAGCGCCCTTAGCCTCCTTGGCTCCCTCGGTCTTCCGTAATCCTCTTAAGGCCTCAATCGTGCAGCGGGCATTATTAATCTTATTATTAGATCCTAAGGTCTTGCTAGTGATATTCTTAATGCCGGCTAATTCTAAAATAACCCGAGTAACTCCGCCGGCAATAACGCCGCGACCTTGCTTAGCCGGTTTGAGGATCAGTTTGGCTGCGCCCAATTTGCAATGTATTTCATGCGGGATAGTTTCATTAACGAGTGAAACGGTAACCATAGCCTTGCGGGCGCGATTGACCGCCTTATTGACCGCCATAGTCACATCAGCTCCTTTGCCCAAACCAACGCCAACCTGGCCCTTCTTATCGCCCAAAGCCACGCAAGCCCGGAAGTTCATCCGCTTGCCACCGGCCATAACGCGAGTGACGCGAGCCACCTCGAGAATCCGCTGTTCCATATCATCCTTCCGCTCTTCGCGCCGGGCGCCGCCGCGTCGCGGGCCGCGAAAACCGCCCTGGCCGCCCCGCTGTTTCTGGCCGCCATAAATATCCTGAGCCACGGTCTGAGCGGCTCCGGCATTGCCATCCGGCGTAGTAGTTTGTTTTTTCTCTTCAGACATATTGATAATTACTAAATGAGGCTAATTAAAATTCTAAGCCGCCGCTCCGGGCGCCGTCAGCTACGGCCTTGACGCGACCATGGTAGCGATAGGCGCTCCGATCAAAAACAACCTGGGCAATCTTCTGGGCTTTGGCTTTCTGCGCCAATAATTCCCCGAGCGCCTGGCCAAGTTCCGTCTTGGTGGCTGACTTTTTAACTTCAGACACCGCGGCACTCACTAAAGTCCGACCACTCTCATCATCGATCAACTGCAAAAACATCCCCCGGTTCGATCGAAAAACGCTGAGCCGCGGCCGGCTGGCCGTGCCTTTGATTTTGGCTCTGACCCGCCGATGGCGACGTTCTTTTTGAATTTGCTGGGCTTTATTTTGATTCATATGATTAACAATTTAAACTGACTAATTACTTGCCTTTAGCCGCGGCCTTGCCGGCTTTACGACGGATAACTTCATCGGAATATTTCACGCCTTTGCCCTTATATGGCTCCGGCTGGCGCAATTTTCTAATCTGAGCGGCAGTTTCGCCGAGGCGGCCTTTATCAATAGAGCTTAAAGTAATCGTGTTGCCCTCAACTACCGCGCTGACGCCGCTAGGCAAGGGGAATTCAATCGGATGAGAATAGCCGAGATTCAAATTTAGCTTGTTGCCGCTGACCGCCGCCCGATAGCCGACACCATTGATTTCCAACTTCTTAGTAAATCCTTGACTGACACCTTCAACCGCATTGCCAACCAGGCTCCAAACCAAACCCCACAGGGCACTGGCCTGCTTATGGTTTTTGTCCAGCGGCTCAACTGTTATTTCTCCCGTCCCAACCTTAACAGCAATGACTGGATTAACCTCCAACTGCAGCTCGCCTTTCGGGCCTTTAAAGAAGAGCTTTTGGCCCTCCAAGCGCACTTGGACGCCGCTGCCGAATTTGATTGGTAATTTTCCTAAGCGTGACATATCGTAATAAATTAAGATTAATTAAAAAATCTCACCAATCACTTCTCCGCCGATCTTCTGGCGGCGCGCCTCTTTATTAGTCATCATCCCGCGAGAGGTGGAAATGATGGCGATGCCGTAATTATTCAAAACCCGCGGCAGCTC
>Ga0172375_10011404_pt1 | contig 11322 bp, 5 predicted proteins | sample LakKiv1m_FD_114537 | JGI IMG/M metagenome (GOLD analysis project Ga0172375, IMG submission 114537) | Freshwater microbial communities from Kabuno Bay, South-Kivu, Congo - kab_092012_11.1m | ecosystem: Environmental > Aquatic > Freshwater > Lake | place: Democratic Republic of the Congo... | reverse complement strand
GCAGGCCGCAGGTGCCGATCGTGCTCTACGCCTTCGGCGTTGAGCCGGAGACGCCGCCCAAGGGCCAGGAACGGGGCAACGCGAGCCGGACGGTCTGGATGGACGACCTGTCCGTGGAAACCCAGGCGCCGTTCGACCGGCGGGTCTCCATGGAGTTGCGCGGCGACACGCCGGACCGGCGCCTGCATGAAAAGGCGCAACTGGTGGTCAGCGTGGGCAACGGATCGGATGCCCTTGTCAAGGGCGGCAGCCTGAGCCTGACGGCCAAGAGCCGGGACGGCAAGACGATCGGAGAGATCGAGGAGACGCTGGACATCCCGGCCGGTGAATTCGGAGTGAAAACGATCCCCCTTGGGGAGATCGCGGGCAAGGCGGCCGAGGGCCCGATCGACATCGACGTACTCTTCACCGATCCCGGCAGCGCCTTGAGAATCGCGAGGCGCGCGGTGTTCAAGCGCGCCAACAGCGCGGCCCTGTTCTGGGACTTCGAACGCCCGGGGGCCTATAACGGCGGCTTCGAAAACTCCGGCCAGTCGTTCGACACGGTCGCGGGCGGCGCCGACGGCTCCGCCCGCGCGCTGGCGATCCACGTCCCGGCGAAGCGGGTTTCGGTGGTGCTGCATCCGGTGCTGCCGGGAATCACGGATCGGATACAGGTTCAGGTCCGGGGCGGCGCCGCGCCGGCGGATCTTCTCCCGATCTTCCTCGACGCGGGAAACACCGGCGTCGGAACGCCGTTCAACCAGTTCACGCTGCCCGCGGTTCGCGTGGACTGGCAGGGGTGGCGCACGATCGAGTTTGCCGCGCCGGCGGTTCCGGCGAACTACGACGACGAGACCACCGCCTTCCTGCTCAAGGCGCGGCATCCGCTCAACCTGGCGTTCACCATCCAGCCGGTTGATGAAAAAGCCACCGATATCCAGCTTGACAACATTCGGGTCTGGACCCACCTGCGGCCGGCGGATCGGCTGACGCTCGCCGTCGAATATCCGAACGACCTGCGGATTCACGCCCCGGGGGCGCCCCTGAAACTCGCCGTCGTCAACTTCGCGGAGACGGAGCGGAAGATCCGGCTGAAGTACAAGCTGCGCAACTTGCGCGACGCGGAGGCGCCGGAGAAGGAGAAAGAGGTCGCGGTCCCGGCGGGCGCGCGGGTCACGCCCACGCTGGAGGACGCCTTGGCTCCCGGCCTCTACGCGCTGAGCGTGGTCGCCCCGGAGGGAAAGACGCTGGAAGGCGACATCGCCGTGCTGGACGCCAAGGCCTTTTTTGGCGACCCGCCGCGCAAGACGCTGGCGGATATGAAGGCGCTGGAAAAGGCCCTGGACATGACGGTGCGGAAAGCCTACCTGGACTGGGACAACCTGGAAAAGGTGCCCGGGGTCCTCACCTTCACCTTCTTCCACAACGAAGTCAAAAAACTGAGAGATGCCGGATACAAGGTGCTGCCGATTCTGGGTTTCGCGGCCGACTGGGCGGGACCCGAGAAGCAGGAGAGCATCGCGAAGGGCGAGTACTCGCGCTACATGGGCAATCACCTGCAGACGCCAACCCGGCTGTCGGATTGGAGCGCCTACGCGCGCGAAGTCCTCCGCGAGTACAAGGGGATGTTCGATGTGTGGAGCTTTTGGGAGAATCCGGATGTGGCGGAGGGAGCCACCGCCATCGAGCCGGATCGCTACCCGGCCATGCTGGGCGTGTTGAAGCGGTGGCTGACGATGTACGATCCGAAGGCCAAGCTGATCGCCGGCGGCTTCAATTTCGACCGCGTGCTTGCCTACCTGGACAAGATCCCGGAGCCGCACACATTGCCGTTCGACAAGCTCGGCGTGCATATGAACATCGGCGACCTTTCCCCGGAGCATGCCGACTTCGAGGGGCTGCTGGCCGAACTCGACGAGATGCTGAAGCTGCGGGAAACGGATCGCCAGGTGACGGTTCCAGAGCTGGACTGGAACGTCGGGCGGTTCGTGTCGCTGGCGGATCAGGCGGCCTACCACGCCCGCGGCCGGTTGATCCTCAACGCCCTCGGCTCGACGCCGTACCAATGCGGCCTGGTGAACACCTCCGAGTCGAAAGAGGGGTTCGGCCTCTTCCATCGCACGCCCTACGGGAACACGCCCAATGTGGCCGCGAACCGGCCGGAGTACATCCCGCGTCCGGCCTGCTTCGCGCTGATGCACGTCGCGCGCTTCCTGGCGGAGTGGAAATTCTTCAAGAGCGTCCGCATGCCGGACTCCGACCTCCAGGCGAACCGCGCCTACCTGTACACGAACGGTTCGGGCAGGCTGGTCGCCGCCGTCTGGCGCACAGATCGGGGGCAGCGGTCATACGCGGCGCCGCCGGGATGGAAGGATTTCCAGGCGACCGATGCGTTTGGATTCCCGGTTGCGGCTTCGAAGACGCTCGTCTGCTCGCCGATGCCGTTGTTCGTCTACCTGCCCGCGGGATACACGGCGGCGCAGTTGGTGGACGACTTGCGCACGCTCGCGCCCGCCCAGGGAGCGCCGCTCGTGCTGCGGGATCTGCACATCAGCGAGGCCGATTCGGCGGCCCGCGCCAACTACCGGCGGACGGGCACCACTACAGAGAGCCGACGCGTGGGACGGATCGCGGCGGCGGGCTCCTGGGATGAGGTCTTCGTGAACGGCATCGAGTCGGAACAGTTCGAATTCACATGCGCCCAACCCGGAAATGCGCTGCTGATCCGGCGCTGGTTTGCGGACGGCCCGGCGGGGCAGAGGCTGTGGGTCAAGCTGAACGATGGACCGGAGCGGCTGTGGGATCTGTCGTTCCCGACGAATCAGGCGCTGCAGGCCTTCTATCCGCCGGGAATCCGTCGTTCCACGTTCGTGCTTACCGGTTGTCGGGCGGGGGCCAATGCGGTGGCCCTGCGGTACGAGGCGCCCGGTTCCTGCGCCGGCTACCGGGTCGAGCCGCTGCCGGGCGATTTCGTTGACCTGTCGCAATGGGGGTTGCTGACGGCCATGCAGAGCAAGGGCGACATCCAGAAGAACCAGAGCGCCGTCGGCACGCCCCTGATGATCGGGAAGACCCGCTACGACACCGGCCTCGGCTCCCACGCCGCGGCGCTGATCGAATGCCCGCTGGACGGCCAGTTCTCCCGCTTCGAGGTCCAGGTGGGCATCGACGCCGTGACGGATGGACGGGGAAGCGTCCTGTTCCGCGTTCTCGTGGACGGCGTGGAGAAGGCCAAAACGGCGCCGATGACGGGTTTCAGCAAGGCGGAGACGTTGACGGTCGAGGGACTGGAGAAGGCCCGCAGGCTGACGTTGATCGCGGATGACGCCGGCGACGGGCAACAAAATGATCTCGCGAACTGGGTCAACGGAAAGCTCTTCCTGGCGGGCGAACAGGCCGCCGCGGCGCAGGAAGTCGGCAAGTGAGGCTCACGCCAACTTGACGGAACCCAGAGCCGGTGCTAAACTAATAACCAATGAATTTTGCGACGCGTGAACGGGCATAGCATCCGATCGCAGGGGGGGGGGAACCATGAAACGAAAATCTTTTTTGATCGCGCTGGCCGTCTCGGTCGGGATGGGTTTGCCGTTCACGGCCGCGGCCCACTGGCTGGCCGAAACGGCCAAATCGCCCGTCAAGGTGTTTGACGGGATCACCCCCCTGCGCAGGGCCGACAAGGAGATGGATCGCCGCGACAAGGTCGTGATCCGGCGCGTCCGGCCCCAGTGCCGCTCCGACTGGAACAACGACCCGACCGCGCTGCCGCAGTTGACCTATCAGATCCAGGAACGCACCCGCGGCGAGCTTCCCATGTATGTGGACAACTCGGGGATCGAATTGATCGGCGAAGAGATTTTCGACTACCCGCTCATCTACTTCACCAGCCATTACCCGTTCTCCTTCACGGAAGACGAGGTCGAGAACCTGAAGAAGTACCTCGCACGCGGCGGCACGCTGCTGCTCGACGATTGCACGGGGTCGGGGCCGTTCATGGACTCGGTGTATCCGAACATGCAGCGGATCGTGCCGGGCGCGGAGATGCACCTGATGCTCCGCAGCAGCAAGGAGTTCTTCGACCTCTTCAACATGATCTACGAGGTGCACGGCCTGCCCTTCATCTCGGAGTATCACGTCAAGCCCTTCCAAGCCGCCTATGTCAACGGACGCCCCGCCGTTCTCTTCTGCCCCAATGACTATGGCTGCGGCTGGGAAGTGTCGGTGCCGCCAACGGCCATCAACCCGCTCGGGGAGGCCGCCCACGGGTGGTCCTATAGTGTTCGCGAGGAGGTCTTTCGGCTGAGCATCAACTGGGTGTTCTACGCGCTGACGCATTGAGGGCGGACTCGTCCTCCCATCATTTTGCGCGCGGAAAGTCTCTCAGCCGTTGCGTAATACCGGCCATGTGCATCGGAAATAATCCGGGTGTGTGGACGGCCGGATATGGAGCGAACCATGAACAGTCGCCAGATGAATACATTCAAGCGTCCCGGATCGGAGTTTCGTGGCGCGCCCTTCTGGGCGTGGAACGGAAAGCTGGAGCCGGATGAACTGCGCCGCCAGGTCCGTGTGATGCACCGGATGGGACTGGGCGGCTTTTTCATGCACTCGCGCGTGGGGCTCGATACGCCCTACCTCTCCCGGGAGTGGTTCGAGTGCGTTGAGGCCTGCGTGGACGAGGCCCGGAAGCTGAAGATGCACGCCTGGCTCTACGACGAGGACCGCTGGCCCTCCGGGGCGGCGGGCGGGCTCGTGACGAAGGATCCCCGGCACCGCATGCGATCCCTCATGGTGCGATGCTTCGAGCGCTCCGCGGAGTTCGCCTGGACGCGCGACACGCTGGGCGCCGCCGTCGCCCGGCTGGAGGGCACCGTCGCCCGCGACGTGCGCCCCGTGCCCCGTGGGCGTCGCCCGCCCGCCCTGGCCGCGGGCGAGACCCTGGTCGCGTTTGTCGAGGAGCTGCAGCCCTGCAGCGACTGGTACAACGGCTACACCTACCTCGACACCCTCAGCCACGAGGCCGTGAAGGCCTTCATCCGGGTCACGCATGAGGCCTATCGCAAGCGTTGCGGGCGCGAGTTCGGCAAAACCATTCCCGGAATGTTCACCGACGAGCCCAACCATGGCAACAAGCTGGGCCATGACAACAACACCGGCCACCCCGGCGGGCTTCCGTGGACGGGCCGCCTTCCCCTGGTTTTCCGCCAGCGCTACGGCTACGACCTGATACCCCACCTGATGGAACTGGCCTACGACGTGGAGGGCGCATCCATGACCCCGGCCCGCTATCACTACCATGACTGCGTGACGCACCTGTACGTTGACGCCTTCTGCCGCCAGGTGGGCGAGTGGTGCGCGCGCAACCGGCTGCTCTTCACCGGGCACCAGCTTGAAGAGGACACACTGTCCAGCCAGGTCAACATGGTCGGCAGTTGCATGCGCACCTACGAGCACATGCAGGCGCCCGGCATGGATCTGCTGACCGAACACTGGCGCGTCTTCAACACCGCGAAGCAGGTCTCCTCGGCGGCCCGGCAGTTCGGCGCGAAGTGGCGCCTGACGGAGACCTACGGCTGCACCGGCTGGGACTTCCCCTTCCTCGGTCACAAGGCCCTGGGCGACTGGCAGGTGGCGCTGGGCATCAATCTCCGCTGCCAGCATCTCTCCTGGTACACCATGTCGGGCGAGGCCAAGCGCGACTATCCGGCCGCGATCTTCCACCAGTCGCCCTGGTGGGAACTCTACGGGAAGGTCGAGGACTACTTTGCCCGCGTGCATGCGGTCATGACGCAGGGCAGGGAGGTGCGCGACGTGCTGGTGATCCATCCCGTGGAGAGCGCGTGGATGCTGGTGAAGGCGGGGTGGCGGAACAGGCCGGAGACGCAGGCGTTCGACGCGGCCTTCGTCAGGCTCACCAACTGCCTGCTGGCCGCGCATCAGGACTTCGATTTCGGCGACGAGGAGATCCTGTCGCGTCACGCGCGCGTGGCGAAGATCGGCGGCGAACCCGCGCTGCGCGTCGGCCAGGCGCGCTACAAAGCGGTGCTGGTTCCGCCCATGAAGACGATGCGGCGCAGCACGCTGGCGCTCCTGAAGCGTTTCCAGGCGGCGGGCGGGCGCGTGGTCTTCGCGGGCGAAATCGCCTCCGCCATCGAGGGCGCGGATTCGGATGAGGTGAAGGCCTTTGCCGCCGGATGTCCGCGCGCTCCCGAGGCGGGCCCTTCGGCCGTGCAGCCGCTGGCGGCGGTTCGCCGGCTCTCCATCGCCGACGCGGCGGGACGGGAATTGGGGCCGGTTCTCTACCTGCTGCGCGAAGACGCGGGGGCGTTCTATCTCTTCGTCTGCAACACGGGCGAGGACTTCGCCGGTTCCACGGGAACCCAATTCGATCAGCCCATGGCGCGCGACCGGAAGCTGGCCTTCGATGACGTGCGTATCCGCGGCTTCCAAGGCTGCAAGGGAACGCCGGTCGAACTGAATCCCGAGACCGCCGCCAGGATCGCGGCCGACGCCGGGAAGGACGGATCCGGATGGGAAATCCGCACCTCGCTGCCGGCACTCGGCAGCCGCCTGTTCGTGATCCCGAAGCAGGCCGGCGCCCGCGTCTCGCCGCGCCCGGCGACGCCGCGGACGGCGCGCGCCCTGACGCTGGACGACCGGGACTGGGCGATCACGCTGGCCGGACACTCGAGCCTGGTGCTGGATCGGCCCCGTTACCGTGTGGGTCAGGGGCCGTGGCAGGAGGCGACCGAGATCCTGCGCGTGGACCGCGCCGTGCGCGATGCCCTGGGTGTGCCGCACCGCGGCGGCGGCATGGTGCAGCCCTGGGCGCGGAAGAAGCCCGCGCGCCCCCGACGGACGGCCGTGAAGCTGGCCTACGCCTTCGATTGCAAGGCCATCCCCTCCGGCGCCTGCTTCCTGGCGCTGGAAGAGCCGCAGTCGTTCCAGGCGTCGCTGAACGGACACGCCGTGACCGGCACGGCCGAGAACGGGTGGTGGGTGGACCGTTCCCTGCGCACACTGCCGCTCAATACCGCGTTCTTCAAGCTGGGCGCCAATGAGCTGGTTCTCGAATGCGACTACGCGGAGACCCACCCCGGACTGGAGATCGTCTATCTGCTCGGTCATTTCGGAACGGACGCGGATGGAACGGCAGTGGCCATTGTCGCGCCCCCCGCGACCCTGCGGATCGGCGACTGGGGGCCGCAGGGGCTGGCCTTCTATGGCGATTCCGTCGCCTACCGGCGAACGCTCGAACTGAAACCCGCGGCGGACGAGCGCGTGTTTCTCCGTGTGCCGGACTATCGGGGGGTGGCGATCCGCGTGTGGGTGAACGGCCAGACGGCCGGCGTCATCGGTTGGGAACCGAACGAAGTGGAGATCACGCCGCTGCTGACCGGCGGCCCGGATGAACTGGCCATCGAGGTGATCGGCCACCGGCGCAACTCGCACGGGCCGTTCCACCTCAAGGAGAAATGGCCAGTCTGGACGGGCCCGGGCGAATTCGTGCGCGGGGACGACTCCTGGTTCGACGGCTACCAGCGGGTTCCGTGCGGGCTCATGGCCCCGCCGGTGGTGGAAGTGCGGACGCCTGCCACATGACCGATGAGCGCCCCGTGGATGCGCGCGGCACGGTCTCCGGCGAAACCGTGAAACGCCAGCTTGAACGTTCGCGAGAGTTGCCGCATCGGTCAAACAATGAAAGGAAAACCATGAAAACGGACTGCGTATTTCACCTCCTTCCCAACGCGCACCTGGATCCGGTCTGGCTCTGGGACTGGCGCGAGGGACTGAACGAAGGCATCATCACCACCCGGACCGTGCTGGACCTGATGGACGAGTTTCCAGACCTGACCTTCATGCGCGGCGAGGCGGCGCTCTACCGCCACATCGAGGAGCACGATCCCGCGACCTTCCGCCGCGTGCGGCGCATGATCGAGGCGGGGCGCTGGGATGTCGTGGGCGGCACGTGGATTCAGCCGGACACGAATCTGCCGGCCACGGAGACGTTCCTGCGCCATTTCGCGCTCGGTCAGGCCTACTTCCGCGACCGCTTCGGCGTCGCCCCCCGCGTGGCCTGGGCGGCGGATTCGTTCGGCCACAGCGCAGGACTTCCGGAAATCCTCGCCGCCGCCGGCATGGAAGGGTTCTCATTCAACCGGCCGGGCCAGAATATACTGCCCCTGACCAAGACGGCCTTCTGGTGGGAGAGCGTGAGCGGCGCGCGCATTCTCGCCTATCGGGTGCCGCCTTGCGCCTGGTACGGCTGTGAGCGCGATGACATGCCGCGCCGGCTGGATGCGAGTCTGGCCTTCGCGCGCGAGTCGGACGTGCGCAACGTGGGCGTGTACTTTGGCATGGGCAACCACGGCGGCGGGCCGACGCGGCGGCATATCCTCGATGTGCATGCCTGGGCGAAGGCGCATCCGGAAGTCGAGGTGCGGTTTTCCACGCTGCACGGGCTTCTCGACGCGGTGCGGGCGGAAGCGAAACGTCAGGGCGAGGGGTTCCTGCCCGTGCACCGGGGCGAGATGAACTTCTGCCTGCGCGGCTGCTACGCCTCGCAACTCGGCTTCAAGACGCTCTACCGCAAGGCCGAGGCGCTGGTGAACCGGGCGGAGCGCGTGGACGCCATGGTGGCCGCACGGCTCGGACGCAAACCGGCGGATCTCCAGACGGCATGGGAAGCGGTGCTCTTCAACTCCTTCCACGACATCCTGCCGGGCAGCAGCATCGAGCGCGCCTATGCCGACCAGCGCGAGTGGCTGGGCGGCGCGATTCACGCCGCCCGCCAGGCAGAACACACGGCCCTCCATGCGCTGACCGCGCACCTGGATACCCGGGTGCTGGCGCCCAAAGGGGATGTGCCCGGACCGGCTGTGTTTGCCGTGTTCAACCCGCATCCGCACGAGTACCACGGCCCGATCGAACTGGAGGCGTCGCTGGACTACCGGCCGATCTGGTCCTACAACAACCGAGCCGACGCACTGCCGGTGGAAGTCCGCGGCCCGGACAAGAAGCCTTTGGCACACCAGATGATCGCCACCGAGCATTCGGGCATGCCGTCGATCCCCTGGCGCAAGCGCGCGGTCCTGCCGGTCACGCTGCCGCCCTTGGGCTGGAGCGTGTTCGAGATGCAGTGGCTCGAAGGCGCACGGAAGCCAAAGGCGCCGGAGCCGGTGCGCGCCAGCGGCAACCGTATCGCGAACGGCATCTATACCGTGACGGCAAGTGAGGGCGCGGCCGGCGTGCGGGTTCTGCTGCGCGGCAAACCGGTCTTCGGCTCCGAAGGCCTGCATGCGATCACCGTGGACGATCCCTGGGGCTCGTGGGGGAACATGGCAGAACAGCCGGAGGCGATGAATCTTTCCGAGGTGCGCTGCCGTTGGAAGGTGACGCAGGTGGAAACGCTGGAGAGCGGCCCCGAGCGCGCCGCGCTCTGGGTGCGGCTCGAGGGCGGCGCCTCGCGTCTGGACCTTTCCCTCTCCCTTTACCGCCGCCGCGCGGCGGTGGACGTGTCGGCGCGGCTCTTCTGGAACGAGCGTTCGGCGCGGCTCAAGCTGGTCATGCCGGTGGGCGCGACTGGCGCCGAATACGACGTGCCGGGCGGCACGGTGCGGCGCGGCGAGCTGGGCGAAGTGCCGGGCAGCCGCTGGGTGCGCATGCGCGGCGCGAAGTTCGGCTTCGCCAGCGATGCGCTCTACTGCTTCGATCTGACCAGGGGCGATCTGCGCGCCACGCTGGTGCGGGCCTCGCGCTATGCCAACGACGTCATGACGGAGCACGGGGCGGAACTCTGGCGGCCGGCTACGGACGTGGGCGAGCATGGTTTCCGCTTCGTGCTCACACCGGGCGGGCAGCAACTGCCGCGCCTCGCGGCGGAGCTGGAGATGCCGCCGGTTGCGGTGACCGCGGCGCCGCACTCCGGCGAACTGCCGCGCGCCGGGTCGCTGGCCGCCCTGACGCCCGACTCGTTCCGGCTCCTGGCCATCAAGCCGGCACTGGACGGCAAGGGGTGGATCGTGCGGGTGCAGGAAACGGCCGGCAAGGACGGGCACCCGGTCTTGGACTGGCTCGGCCGCAAGCTGAAGCTGGACACGGTGCCGGCGCACCGGATCGCCTCCTGGCGGCTGATGAACAAGGGCGGCCGGTGGCACGCCGAACGGGTGACGGCACAGGAACGGCAAGAGAGACGCGCGTGAAACGATCGGCCATCGAGAACCAGAGAGCAGGGAACGCAGGAAAGAGAAACGACCGGCTATCTGCACTGGGGATGGGACAATGGCCTGCAACGGTACCAGCCGGGTGCGCCGGCCTTCCACTACACGCCGGGCGACGAATGGCTGGTGTATCCCGGGAAGGGCGACGTGCTGGATTCCATCCGTTCCGAGGCCATGCTCGAGGGCATCCAGGACTACGAACTGCTGGGCCTGCTGGCGTGCCGGGATCGCGCCGCGGCGGAGGCCATCGTCCGGAAACTCGTGTGGCTGCCCGAGGCGGGCGGCGTGGCGTTCGACGAAACGGTTGACAGGCTGCGCGAAGCCCGGCGGTTGTTGCTCGAGGCGCTCGGCAACGGCGCAGGGGAAGAGGAATAGAGGCGACCACGAGTCGCAGATGGTGGCCGGCTGCCTGCTGCATGGCCTCGCGCGCACGGCACCGCTCGGACAGAATCGGCCCGCCGGATCCCTGGATGCCGGACAGAACGCGGGAACAGGCGGGCGTACCGCGGTTTCGTTGAGGCGATGCTGGGGCAGGGTGATGTTTGGCTCCTGGAGGAGATCGGCAAGAGCCGATACGCCATTGGCGACGAGCCATTCCGGGAAGCGACGGAAGAGGCGTTGAATCACAAGCGGATGGAGCGGACGGTGACGGGAGACATTGTCTGGCCTGAGGAGCGGAGGCCGGCTCTGGAAGTCGTAGCGGAGGAGGCTGCTGATGTGCTGGGTGTCGCCCTGTCCGATGTGCGTGTGCACGGCCACCGGTTGGGCGATCGCAAGGCGCTCGTGGTGGAGTGGTACTGCCGCCTGAGTGACGCCTCGCAACGTGCGGTGGCGTTATACGTGGGGTATGGAAGCGAGTCGGCGGTGGGGAAAGCCAGAAAGCGGGCCCAAGCGGTGTTGGCGCAGGAGCCGGAATATGTTGCCGCCCAGACGAAACTCCTCACACGTCTGACCACAACACGCAAAGACGAGAGGGGCGACAACCATGCAGGCGCAAAATCTAGCCCAAGTTTCGCACTTCACGTCATAAGTCATTGAGGATCAACACCTCGATTTTTGCGGCACTACAAAGTCGCCCGCCGGGCGTGATCCTCATTCGGTACGAGGGCTGTCCCGATTACGG
>Ga0172375_10011403_pt1 | contig 11322 bp, 8 predicted proteins | sample LakKiv1m_FD_114537 | JGI IMG/M metagenome (GOLD analysis project Ga0172375, IMG submission 114537) | Freshwater microbial communities from Kabuno Bay, South-Kivu, Congo - kab_092012_11.1m | ecosystem: Environmental > Aquatic > Freshwater > Lake | place: Democratic Republic of the Congo... | reverse complement strand
CCTCCCGGCCGATGAAATAGGGCATCCGCACCACCCCACCGTACTTAAAAGGCATCTTTTCCATAACCTTATTCAATTATCCGTTTTTGAATAATCCGTTTTTGGATAACAAAGATAAACAAATTTATGATAATTGATGAAGTGCTCACTTCGTGAGCGATCCATGGCGCTTCGCGCCGATGCAAGATGCAATGCTCGCTGCGCGAGCGATGCAGGATCCAAGATGCAGGATGCAGGATAAAGGATAGGAGATGGGAGATGGGGGAACGTTAATGAATTACGATTGATTCGAATGACGAATGCTTCGAATTTTTAATTCGTCTTTTTCGTCATTCGAACCATTCGTCATTACGTTCGTCCCGTGTTACGCGTTACGTACTTCCGTCTACTAATCGAAGTAAATAGCCCTGATATTGAGTGCCTGTTTCCCTGAGGAAAGGCTGATGATTGGAAGACAGGCAGTCATCATGCCTGAAGAGAGCGGATCATCCGTTATATACTCTATGCCAACAAAATTAATTGGAATGTCCTTTGTTAACCCGGTTTTTGTTTCGAGTTTGTAAATGATGGCAGTATCATTCTGAAAGAACGAGATCGACCTCAGCTTGTCAAAATAGACATCATAATCCTTTCCGTTGTAGGTAACGTGAAAAAATCTTTGTGTCTCTGCTGAGGCAGAATAGACCGTATCTTTCATCATGATCCCAACCAAGTGCCGGAATGTGATCTCTGCTCCGTCAGTTTTCACGATTCTCCCGCTCTGAGCAAAGGAGATAGAAAGAGATAAAATGAAGATAACGGTAAGAGGGAAATGAAGTTTCTTCAAAGTCAGGGAATTGATGGGCAAAGATAGTTAATTTTCTATTCGTAGTTCAATTTAGATGCAGGATGCGATGCTCACTTCGTGAGCGATGCAGGATCCAAGATACAGGATAAGGGATGGGAGATGGGGGAACTTTAATGAATTACGAATATTTCGAATGACGAATGCTTCGAATTTTTAATTCGTCTTTTTCGTCATTCGTCTTTTTCGTAATTGCCCAAGACTGCCGACTTGCATAAATTTCCCTACATTTGCTTCACCACCGGACACCGGCTTATGGTGTGACCGAGGTGGCGAAGCTTTACCAGGAGGAGAATGAAAAAAATATCGGTGATCTTTGGGACGCGGCCGGAGGCGATCAAGCTGGCGCCGGTGATCCTGGAGCTGAAGCGGTTTCCGGAGCAATTCATCTGCCATGTGTGCGTTACGGCGCAGCACCGGCAGATGCTCGACCAGGTGACGGAGATCTTTGATATCAAACCCGACTGCGACCTGGACCTGATGACTGCCGGACAAACCCTCGCGGGGTTTACTTCTCGGGCAATCACGGCCCTCGATCAATATCTCGAAAGGGAGAAGCCCGACATGATCGTCGTGCAGGGCGACACAACGACTGTCTTCTGCGCCGCCCTTACCGCCTTTTACCATCATATCCCCGTGGCCCATGTGGAGGCGGGCCTGCGTACCGGGAACCTGAACGCCCCCTGGCCCGAGGAGGCAAACCGGGTGCTTGCCTCCAGGCTCACAACCCTTCACTTCGCCCCTACCGCCTGGAGTTGCGATAACCTGCTAAAGGAGGGCATCCCGAAGGAGAAGATATTCGTAACCGGCAACACCGTAGTGGACTCCCTTCTCCTATCCCTCATCCGCATCAACAAAGCACCGCCCTTACTCCCCGCTCCCATACAAGAGTTGATCGACAAAAATCAAAGGATCGTCCTCATCACCGGTCACCGCCGCGAGAACTTCGGCGAGGGGTTTGAGAACATCTGCACCGCCATCGCCCATCTGGCAGAGGAATTCCCTGGAATTCATTTTGTTTACCCAATCCACCTCAACCCAAACGTTCAGGAACCGGTCAAAAGGATCCTTCAAAACTCAATAAATAAAAACACCCATCTCCTGTCCCCCATCCCCTATCTTCCTTTCATTGCACTAATGAAACACGCTTCCGTAATCCTCACCGACTCGGGCGGTATCCAGGAGGAGGCCCCCAGCCTGGGCAAACCCGTGATCGTGATGCGCGACAGTACCGAACGACCCGAAGGTGTGACCGCAGGCGTTGTTACCCTTGTCGGGACGGATGTTGAGAAGATTGTGGGGGAAGTGTCGAAATGTTTGGAGATAGGGGATGGGGGATTGGAGATGGGAGAACCCGAAACGCGTCACGTGTCACGTGTCACGCGTCATGTATACTTCAACCCTTACGGCGATGGGAAAGCTGCAGAGAGGATCGTCTCGCATCTTAAAAACTATTTCGATCCATGAAGCAAATCAGGGCGTTGGCAGACAAGGGAGGGCATGTGTTTGTAGGATGGATCGACCGGTCGTTCAACAACCGGCAACTAAGTCACCGGCTCGGGCGGGGAACGATGTGGTCGTTCGCGGGTGTGCTGATCTCCCGCACGCTCACCATGGCGGCCTCGATCCTGGTGGCCAGGCTGGTCGGGAAGAGCGACTTCGGTCAGGCCGGGATCATTCAGAGCACCGTACTGATGCTCACCTCCTTCGCCGGCTTCGGATCTGGAATGATGGCTACGAAGTTCGTGGCAGAGTATGCACGTCACAACCCGGAAAAGGCCGGCAGGATCATTTTCATGGCCGATCTGATCACCGTAGCCTTCAGCCTCATCTTCTCACTGGCCTTCTTCGTTTTTTCCGGCCCTATAGCGTCAAAAGCCCTTGCAGCACCGGAGATCGAGCCTTTGCTGAAGATATCCTCGGCACTTCTTTTCTTCAGCGCCCTCTCCGGAACGCAGACGGGGATCCTCACCGGCTTTGAGGCCTTTAGGGCGATCGCCAAGATCAACCTCATCACGGGGATCATTTCGGCCATACTGATGCCTGTGGGAGCCCTCTACGCAGGACTTGAAGGCGTAGTATGGGCCATGACCATAGCTGCCATCCTCACCTGGGTTATCAATCAACTGGTCTTGCGACGGCTGTACAAAAAAAATAATATTCATTACCATTATGGTTTCCACACTGCCGAGTTCAAACTGATGTGGAACTTCAACTTTCCGACCGTCCTCAGTGGACTCGCTTTCACCGGAACAGGATGGGTATGCAACGCGATGCTGGTGAACGCCACCGGCTATGGCGAGATGGGGGTCATCAACGCCACCAACAACTGGTACACCCTCATCCTCTTCTTCCCTCTGCTGATCAGCCGAATCGCCTTCCCGGTGATGTCGGAACGCCTGGGGATCAACGAGCGGGCAGAGACCTTTAAACTGGTGGGATTCCTTGTGAAGATCAGCGCCATCTCAATTCTGCCGTTCGTCGTCATCATTTCGGTTTTCAGCCCCTTCTTTATGAGCCTCTTCGGAAGCTCCTTCCGGGCCTCCTGGCTTCCACTGGTGCTCACCCTCATAACAGGCTGGATGGTGGCAACCCAGATCCCCGTAGGCAACCTCATCGCCGCCAAAAGTAGGATGTGGATGGGCTTTTTCATGAACCTCGGCTGGTCTTTCTTCTTTATCCTCTTCAACTACCTCTTCATCTCCCACGGCGCCACCGGCCTCGTCCTCGCCCGCTTCCTGGCATATGCGGTCCATTCACTTTGGACCTTCGGATGGCTGTTTCGAGTTACGAATGATTCGAATGACGAATAATTCGAATTGTTTTTCATTTCATTCGTCTTTTTCGTCATTCGAAATACTCGTCAATAAAATGATTAGTTGAAAATGAAAAATATCGGTTTCGTAACGACCTGGTTTGAAAGCGGAGCAGCGTACGTTTCGAGGCAGTATATCCAGCTGCTCGAAGCGGAGAACAGGGTGTTTGTCTTTGCAAGGGCTGGAAAGAGGGCAGGGAAGGGAGATGGGAGATGGGGGATGGGGGACAGTATTACTTATAATCGTGAGGATTTGCTTATCACAACATATATTAACAAGCGTCTGTTTCTTAATTGGATAAAGAAAAATAAGATTGATGTTGTCTTTTTTAATGAACAGCAATGGTGGGAACCGCTCAAATGGTGCATGGAGCTCGGCATCAGGACAGGTGCCTACATCGATTACTACACCGAACAGACCATACCGCTTTTTGCGGCTTACGACTTCCTCATTTGCAATACCAAACGCCACCATGAGGCCTTTTCATGGCATCCACAGTGTTACTATGTACCATGGGGAACAGATACTAATTTGTTCCGCCCTGCTGAAAATCAGAAAAAAGAAAATGGTAATATTACCTTTTTCCACTCCTGTGGGGTTGATCCGCTCCGCAAGGGGACGGATATCCTGATTGAAGCGTTCTACTCGTTAGTTCAAAGTTCAAGGTTTCAGGTTTCAGGTTTCAAGTTCAAAGTTCAAAACTCAAAGTTCAAAACTCAAAATGAGGACTTCGGACTACAGACTTCGGACTACAGACTTCGGACTTCGGACTCCGGACTTCAGACTACAGACTGCCGACTGCCGACTGCCGACTGCCGACTTGTTATTCATACGCAAATCCCCATAGTAGAACAATTCCCTTCCCTCTCCGACAAAATCCGTGAGCTGACGGCCGCCGGCCACCTCGAGATCATACACAAAACTATCGGCGCCCCGGGTTTGTACCACCTCGGCGATGTATATGTCTACCCAAGCCGGCTTGAAGGGATCGGGCTGACAATTGCCGAAGCGCTGTCAAGCGGATTACCGGTGATCCTACCGGATAATCCGCCGATGAATGAATTTGTTGAGGAGGGAAAGAATGGTCGACTTGCCAGGGTTTCAAGGCTCCATTCACGCTGGGATGGATACTACTGGCCACTCTGCATCACCGATGCCGGACATCTGGCGGAAATTATGGCCGACATGGCATCTGACAGGGAGAAACTGGAAAAAATGAAATTGGCTGCGAGGAGTTATGCACTTGAACACCTAGACTGGAGCAAAAACAAAGCGCAGGTGGTGGATGCCTTTGTCAACTCATCCCCCATCCCCCATCCCCCATCCATCTTTCATCAAATCGACCGTTTCCAGAAGTTCGGGTTTAATAAAGTGTATTATTATGCCTATAAACTCCGGTTTCTGTTCACACCTCTGTCGAAAATCTATAAGGGATTGACTGGGAAGTGATTTTTCTTCATTTGTACTTTTCTTTTAAATACTTAATAGATTTCTCCGTTTAGCTTTACTCTCTTTTGCTACCACAAAAAGGATTATTTCCTGTACTTTTCTTTTGCTTGCCCAAAAGAAAAGTACCCAAAGAAAATGGCAGCCTCGGGTTTTCAGCGACCCACGAAGCGGGTGTGTGTTTGTGTGTGGGTGTGAGTGTGATTGTTTTTCCGGATGTTTCCCTCCTCTTCAAGTGGAGGGGCAGGGGAGAGGCCGCACCCACCAAGTGGGTACCCCGCTTAAAACCCAAAGGCCATCAAGATTATATATCCGGCATAAAACCTCTTGTCAGGGCCATAGGCCCTGAAGACCCGCCTTGGGAAATTTGCGTTAAGAAAATCGAGTGATCAGCCGTTAAAAAATTTATGCTGTTTGAAGGCGCTTTTTGCGCCTGAGTTCATAAATTTTAGGATGATTACGAAGATTTTTAGCAAATTTCACGCCAGCGGTGACTTTTCTTTGTTACTTTCTTTTGGTGGCAGCAAAAGAAAGTAAAGCTAAAAGCTCACTTCGTTCGCGATCCAGGATCCAGGATGCAAGGCGCTTCGCGCCGATACAAGATGCAGGATGCAGGATAGGGGATGGGAGATGGGGGTGGGGTAAAGAGACGCAAAAGCGCAAAATATTTAATACCGGTTACTAAATTTTTTGCGCCTTGGCGCCTTAGCGGTGAATTTTCTATCTCTTATCCCCTATCTCCCATCTCCCATCTCTCATCCCCCATCTCTTTAATAAACCAAATCATGCTCAAATCAATTAAAAAAATCATCTATACCCTCTATACCCATCTTCCCTGGAAAACGAACATCAACCCGGCGACGGTCAGCCACGAAGCAGCCTGGAAATTCTTCAAAAAACGCGACAAATACTACACCGAGCTACTGGATGCCGTCACTCCCCTTATCGAAAAGCAAACCTCCATTATCGATGTGGGAGCCAACATCGGTTACTTCACTTTTACCCTGTTCGAAAGATACGGTTTCACGGGCAAAGCCGACTTCTTCGAGCCCGTCAGCCACCTGAATTCACTTTGCGTGGAAACTTTCAAAGGGAAAGGGTATGATGTCATTATTCATCCCTTCGCCCTTGGAATGAAAAACGAAACCTCTAAGATCTTCCTGGCAGCCGACGGGAACATCGGCTGGAACACCCTTGTTGCCGGAAAGGCCGGCAGAAAGATGCAGGAGGAGACGATAACGGTCAGGAGATTCGACGATCTGGAAATTCCCCTGCCAGGGTTCATCAAGATCGATGTGGAGGGAGCAGAATGGATGGTGCTTGAAGGGATGATGGAGAAGCTTACGGCTGCCGCTGTCAAGCCAGTCATCCTTTGCGAACTTGGCTGGGGAAATAAGCATCCGCAGTTTGATGAAGTTATGAGGATCTTTTCTGAACTGAAGGGATTGGGTTATCAGACGTTCGACCTTCGTCGTGAACCAATTGATGTTACTTTGTTGACAGAGACGACGGATATTTTGCTTATGCCGAAATAATCGGTTTCAGGCTTTTATCAATTCTAGCTTTACTTTCTTTTGCTTCCACCAAAAGGATTATTTCCTGTACTTTTCTTTTGCTTGCCCAAAAGAAAAGTACCCAAAGAAAATGGCAGCCTCGGGTTTTCAGCGACCCACTAATGGCTCGATTCCTAAGCCAGTCAAGCCGTTCGCCCGGTGAAAGATTTTTAATATTATCAACTTATCACCTCCGGTGCTCACTTCTCCGCCTGGCTTTAACGGAATCTTCGCCAAGTGGGTACCCCGCTGAAAACCCAAAGGCCCTCAAGATACTATCTCCGACATAAAACCTCTTATCAGGGCCGGAGGCCCTGGAGACCCGCCTCGGGAAATTTGCGTTAAACAAAATGTTTTATACAAAATGTTTTGCTTGAAAAAATGATAAATGCTCACTTCGCTCGCGATACAAGATCCAGGATACAGGATAATTAAAAATTGAGAGTTGAGAGTTGAACTTGAATTGCGAAGCAATCACGAACACCCCAAAAAATAAACATGTTCGTGAGTAAACCTGAGACGCGAAACGCGAAACGCGGAACCCGAAACTGTGAACTGTGAACTGTGAAACATACTCCTTTCTCTATCATAATCCCCTTATTTAACAAAGCTCCCTTCATTCAACGGGCTGTGGATTCTGTCCTGGGACAGACCTATAAAGAATGGGAACTGATCGTTGTCAATGATGGTTCGACGGATGGCGGGGAGAAGATCGTTGAAAAATACACAGACCCGAGGATCACGCTCGTCAGCCAGCCGAACAAAGGGGTCAGCGCAGCACGGAACAAAGGAGTATCCCTCGCGAAATACGATTATGTGACCTTCCTCGACGGGGACGACTCCTGGAATCCTGATTATCTTAATGAACTGAATTACCTTATAACCAAATACCCGGATTGCGGCATCTGGGGGATCAATCACAGGTTTGTCAGGGAGAATGGTGAGGTAATGATCAATCCTGCCGGATTGAAAGATGAGGGATTCACCGACGGGATCATCGAAGATTATTTCACCCTCTTTGCAAAAAAAGGAAAATCTCCCTTTTCAAACTCGGGATGTTGCTATCCAAAAAAACTCTTTCTCGAAAAAGGAGGCTACCGCGAAGGGGTGGCCCTCACGGAGGACAGCGATCTCTGGTGCCGTATAGCAATGGACCATCCCGTTGCATTCTCCACGAAGGAGCTGGTCAATTATTTTTACCAGTCGCCGGGAAACACACGCAGCGGTTTCCAGACCACTGACTATCAGGTCTCCCTGACGCTTCAAAAGGCCCTAAAAGAAAACCTAATCAAACCGGAGTTGATAAAGGGCACCCGTCGCCTGATCGCCTTCCAGCAGCTGAGTCTGGCAAAACGGTCACTCCTCACCGGCCATAAACTCTTCGCCCTTCGTAAATCGCTTGAATGGAAATGCCTGAGGTATTATCCATGTTATCCGATACTTTTTGCCATGTTGATGTTGATTCCGGGAAAACTGATTAAGTCGGCAAAAAAGGAAATGACGAAAAAGACGAATGACGAAAAAGACGAATGAAATTAAAAATAATTCGAATTATTCGTCATTCGAAATATTCGTAAATTGTTAAAGTTCATGCATCGCTCGCTTAGCAAGCATTGAATCTCCATGACCCGCATCCTCTTCTACTCCTCCGTCGCCACGAAAAAGCAGTTCTCCTACCAGGAGTACTACCGCACAGATATACGAATCCTGCGGGAGCTGGGTTATAAGGTGATACTCTCGAACCGGTTCTGCGATTATCTCTGCTTCCGGAGGTACGATATTGCCTTTATCTACTTCTACCGCTATGGATTGTTGCCGGCAAAGATAGCCTGGCTGCTGGGGAAGAGGGTTTACTTTACCGGGGGGCTCGATTTTCTGGATAAAAACTTTGTTTCGCACCGAACCTGGCTGATCCAGAAATATCTCTTCCGCCTTTGTTACCTCTTTTCGACCCGGTGTATCATTGGTTCGGGGAGCGATCAACGGAATATCCGGAGCGCCTTCCCGCGGGTTTCATATAAAAAGCTGGCCTTTTCGCCGCATGTGATCGACTTTGAAAAGTACCGGGAAGAGGATACTTCCCGTCGCGAAAACATTTTCACCACCATCGCTTGGCTCAAACTCGAAATCAATGCCATCCGTAAAGGGGTTGACAAATGCGTCCTTCTATTTGATGAGCTGCTGACGCATGAAGTTTTCAAAAATTACCGTCTGGTGATCATCGGTCCGCCGGGCGAGGGCACCATTCTCATCAGCAGGCTGATCGCGGAGAGAGGACTTCAGGGGAAGGTGACGCTCACCGGCATGGTTCTGGAGGAGGAGAAGATCGGGTGGCTGAAGAGGAGCCGCTATTACTTACAGCTCTCCGAGACAGAAGGGTTCGGCATTTCGGCCATCGAGGCCCTTGCCGCCGGAAACCTGGTGATCCATTCGGGAAAAGGAGGATTGGCGGAGGCTGTGGGAGATCACGGACTCATTCCCGGCAGCATGACGAACTACCCGCTGATGGCGGAAGAGATCGTTCATTATGACTCAGGGATGACGGAGGAGAGGTACCGTTCGGTGGTCTGGGCAGGGGTGAAACATGTCGAAGAGAATTTTTCATTCGACCGCCGCAAAAAAGATTTCAAAGAGATTGTGAATTGAAGATCCTGATTCTTTCTCAAACCTTTTGGCCCGATACGGTGGCTACGGCCCAGGCGATCACCGATCTTGCACTGGCCCTTTCACGCAGAGGCCATGCGGTAAGGGTTATCACCAGCCGGAACAACTACGAGCAGCCGTGGGTGAAATATCCCGTGAGGGAAGATCTCGAAGAGATCCACATCCGACGCCTTCGGAACACCAGCTTCGGAAAACGATCGGTCGTCAGGAGGCTGATGGACTTTTTCAGCTTCAACGTTTTCATCTTCTTTCGTTTGGTCTTTCTCCCCTCCGGACGCCCCGACCTGATCGTGAGCCTCACCTCTCCCCCGCTGCTGCCCGTGATCGGAGTGATTGCCTCGAAGCTCAGGAGGATTCCCGTGGTTTACTGGACCATGGACCTTCAGCCGGAGTTGTCGGTGGCCGTCGGACTGATCCGTAAGGGTAGCATCATGGCAAAGATCCTTCAGAAGATGAGCGACCTTGTCTTCAGCCATGCCACGAAGATCATCACCCTTGACCGCTTCATGGCAGAGCATATCTTTTACCGGGCCGCCCGAAGGGAGGATGTCCACATCGTTCCGATCTGGCCGATGACGCAGCAATATTACGAAGGAGGTGAAGAGGAGAACCCCTTTGTAAAGGAGTATGATCTGGCAGGACGGTTCATCGTGATGTATGCAGGAAACCACTCACTGGTACATCCGGTGAAGACACTGCTCGATGCTGCCACCGCCCTCAGGGAGGATCCACGCTTTCTCTTTGTCCACATCGGCGGGGGTTCCCGCCTTAATGAGGTAAAAGAACGGAAGGAGCAGTGCAACCTCGAAAATCTCCGCATCCTCCCCTTCCAGCCCCGCGAAAAGATCCACCTCTCCCTCGGCGCCGCCTCCATGCAGGTGGTGATCATGGGCAACGAGGTCGTCGGTCTCACCCACCCCAACAAGATTTACGGCGCCATGTACCTTGGCAAACCCATTCTTTACATCGGTCCGCCGGAGTCGCACGTCACCGATATCCTCTCACATTGTCCCGGAAACATAACCATCGGCCACGACCAGGGCGATCTTCTTGCCCAAAAACTTCGCGATTTCATCGACCTTCCCTCCGGAGAGCGCAATGCAATCGGACAAAGGAACCGGGCATACGCACTCGAGCATTTTGACCCGGAAACACTGATAATAAAGATGGTGGATGAGATTGAAAGCGTGATGCGGGACGCATGAATTACGAATAAGACGAATGACGAAAAAGACGAATGAAATTAAAGATTATTCGAATTATTCGTCATTCGAAATATTCGTAATTCTACCATATCCTTCTCAAATATAATTGCCAAATGGAAATCGTCCTAACCAATCCCCTCATCCGGATCCTGATCGCGATGGCGGTCTCGTTGCTGCTTTGTCTGCTGTTTATCCCTCCCGTGGTGCAGATCGCAAAGCTGAAGAGCATCGTGAAGCTGACGAATGCCAGGACATCCCACTCGGGCGAGATCCCGATCCTCGGGGGAGTGGCCATCCTTGCCTCTTTCCTGATCACCTCGCTAATCTCGATCAAAATGTACCTCTTCCCCGACCTGCAGTATACCATTGTCGGACTGATCGTGATCTCGATGGTCGGAATCCGCGACGATATCCTGGAGATGAAGGCGTGGATCAAACTTCTGGGACAGATACTCGGATCGCTGCTCGCCACTGATATGGGGTGGATCAGGCTCACAAGCCTCCATGGTTTCCTGGGGATCTATGAAATTCACCACCAGGTTGCCGTTCTGCTTTCGATCTTTGTCTTTATCGTGATCATCAACTCCTTTAACCTGATCGACGGCATCGACGGACTGGCATCGGGGATCGGGATCCTCGTCTCGGCAACCTTCGGCATCTGGTTTTTCCTGGCCGGTTCTTATGAAATGGCAATTATCAGTTTTTCGCTTATCGGCGCTTTAATTGCTTTTTTTTATTTCAATGTCTTTGGAAAAAAGCGAAAGGTGTTTATGGGTGATACCGGGTCTATGATG
>Ga0172375_10011402_pt1 | contig 11323 bp, 10 predicted proteins | sample LakKiv1m_FD_114537 | JGI IMG/M metagenome (GOLD analysis project Ga0172375, IMG submission 114537) | Freshwater microbial communities from Kabuno Bay, South-Kivu, Congo - kab_092012_11.1m | ecosystem: Environmental > Aquatic > Freshwater > Lake | place: Democratic Republic of the Congo... | reverse complement strand
CCCTTCGCGTTGGCCTTTCCGCCCGGTTGAACTTGTACATAGCTCATGAAGTGCCCTCCAATGGCGTTCGGTGGATAGTATATACTAGCCATGTCAAAATGCAAGCGAAATCGTTAGAAGCTTTAGAAAACGACACAGCGGAAGGCTCGCCCAGCTTACATAGCTATCATGGCGCCGGGCAGTTTAGGTAAGAGGTCTTTGTAGCCGCCATGCGGCGGTATAAATATAGATTGTTCACTCATGCGGCCTGGGCCTCCATAAAAGGGACGCAAGGGACATCAGGGACTTCAGCCTGCTGTCGCTGTTGTCGCTTTTGTCCCTTGATTTTCTGCTGAACATGGGTGCTCCACGAAAACGCGCCGAATATTATTGGTATTGGCAATGTTAACAAGCCAGAAATCGGTTCACAATGCGAATGAAATTGGCCGGATACTCGCAGTAGTACTGAAAGTGGTACTGCCCGAGGTCGCCGGTCTTCTCCGAGTAATAGCGTTCCATCCAGGACCAGTTGTTGGCCTTGCCGACTTCCGCCACTTGCCGCAGCGAGCGGAGGATGCCCTCGCGATCGCCCATGCGGGCGCGTGCCCAGCACTCGAGGAACCACACCCGGCCCATGGCGGCGAGATCGTGCCGGTCAATGTGCTGCATCTCCCAATCCTCATAGGTTTCCGGCCTGGTTGCAAGTCCGCCGGGAATGCCGCTGTAGATGAAATCGGGATTGTCCTTGAGTTGCGGCCAGAGAACCGCGGTCTGCTGCTCGTCGGCAATGCCCGTGGCAATGGCGGCCCAGTCCACGTCGGTCAGCCCATGGCGGCTGACGGGCCCGTGCTCGGGATGGATGTATTCCACGCAATGGTCACCGGCCCAGAAGCGCGTACGGAAGGCGTCGGTCAGGACCTTGGCGGTGGCGCGGCAGCGGGCGGCGGTGGTCGCCTCCCCCGCCTTGTCGAGCATGGCGGCGGCCTGCGCCAGCGCATGGGCGGAATAGCACTGGTTGATGCCGTCGAATTCGAGGCGGGTGGGCCGCTCCACATAGAAACCGCCGCCGCGCATCAGGCCATCCGGCGTGATCTGCGTGATCAACCACTCGGCGGCCTTGCGCAGATGCGGTGCCTGGGCCTGCAGACAGGCCCGGTCACCGGTCTGCGACCCGATGGCGTCGGCCAGCAGCAGGAAGGTGATGTTCGCGAGCGTGCGCAGCGGATTGCCGGGCACCCAGTGCTCGAAGACCGCGCCGCGCGCATCCACCACCAGCGGATAGCGGCCACTGACCATGGACGTCGTGCCGGCGCTGTCCGGCAGGATCGCGAACGGCACCAGGCCGTCGTCGCGCTGGAAGCCTTTGACGTATTCCCAACTCGCGAGGACTTCAGCCCTGCGTCCCAGCCACAGCAGCGCCTCGGCAGATTGTCCCCAGTCCAGCCCCGGATAGGTCGTGTTGTGCCCGTGCCCCTGGCCGTCGGCGCAGACCGAGAAGTAGCCGAAGAAGACTTTTGGGTTGAGGGCGCGGAGCACATTCCGCTCGGCGGCAGCGCGGTAGGCCTCGGCCAGCAGCGGATCGCCGGCAATGGCGGCAGGCACGGTCACGGTTGCCTCGGTCTGAGTTTCCATTTCAGTATTTTCCGCACGTTCTTGCCGTTTCGATCACGGCCCACAAGTTGGCGTCGGGCGTGTCGCGGCCGCACTGGTCACCGGTGGAAAGGATGAATCGTCCACCCGCGGCGGCATCGTTGATCGCCTGGCGCGAAGCGGCGGCCGTTCTCCAGCATGCTCGCCTGTGTAACGAGGCGCTCCGCGTCGCGATAGCCGATAGACGTCTCCCACGGCCGCGGATCGACCCCGTCGCTGGGCCAGCGGAAGGGGAAATACCCGTCCATGACGGCATCGATTCCGAAATGCCTGGCACAGGCGATGTAGGCCTCCCAGATCGGCGGGTTGTTGTAGAGATAGAGATCCCAGAACGGCTTGCCGGTCATCTGGGCCGGGATCATGTTCGAGAAGTCCGGCGCCACCGGCACGAAGTCCGGTATGTCGCCGCGCAGGACGGTCAAGAGTCGTTCACGGGATGTCATGTTGGTTTTCTCCTGGGTGCCTGGGTGCCGTTGACCGTGAGGCCGAAGTCCGTGGAGCCGTCCTCCTCGACGGAAACGGGGAGGATTCGTGGATGCATCATCTGCTTCCGAACACATTCCGCACCGCCCGCAGGTAGCCGTAGCCCCAGCGCATGTCGGGCAGGAGATAGCTGCCCTCGGTCCATTCGTTCCAACTGTTGATCGTGACCAGCGGCGCCTGCTGCGGGCGCGCATCGAGCCAGGCTTTGGCTTTCCACAGGCAGGATTCGAAGGCGTCCGGGGTGGCATTGACCACCACGCTCTCGATGCCGGCAGACGGGTTGCGGTGGGTGTTGTCCCAGCCGATGGAGACGTGCGGGTAGTAGGTGCCGAACAGATTTTCGCTGGCCGGCCACGTGCCGATCGCCTTGTCCGCCCAGGTCACGTACTCGCCGGTCCCGCCGGCGGTATGGACAAACTGGTAGGAGGTGGCGCTGTCAAAACCCAGCGCCCGGCCGTTGGCCGCCAAACTGCCGGGAGCGAGTGTCCCATCGGACTGCACGCCGCCCAAGCCGGTGATGGTCGTCTGCAGGTCGAGACCCGGCAGACCTCGCTCGCGACAACGGCGGCGCATCCAGTCCAAGGCTTCGCGCGTCGCCTCCAGACCGCCCAGCCCGGCCATGAGGGTCTGATACTCATAGATCGAAAAGACCGGCTTGCCGTTGATGCGGTAGTAGCAGTCGAGGGAGAAGTACTTCTCGATGATACGGTCAAACATCGGTTCGAACACGTCCCGCGAAACCCGGCCCGGCCATTGGACGCGGTCCCAGTGGGTGTCAACGTGCATGTTCCACAGATCGCACACGTCGTGGTTGGCCCACATCAGATAGAACTTGGCGTCGGTGCCCTCGAGCGCCGGGATCAGTCCCTCGTTGAGCTGGCGCTCGAAGCACGGCGCGTTCTCGTACCAGTACCAGTCCATGATGAACACGTTGATGCCGTGCGCCAACGCCAGCTCGACATGCTGGCGCATGACCCCGGGGTCGGCCTCGTCCTGCCAGCCCAGCAGCGGGATGCGCGGCATGTCGTGGCCCGGGAAGCGCGGCGTGCCGCGCCGCACCGTGTACCATTCGCCGTCCTTCTCCGGCCAGAAATGCTCCACCCGCGGTTCATGGTGATACGACGGCCAGATGTAGGCCGCCACGTCGTAGCTTCGCTTCATGGTATTCCTCCTTTTGCCGTGTCGTTAACGTCCCAAAATGCGCCACCAGCCGGTCCGGCGTCCCGACAATGATGGCGCCCAGGTCGCCGTTACCCAGCAGCGGGCCATCGCCGGCGCCGCCCTGATAGCGATTCAGGTTCGGCGCGGCCGGTTTGGTGTACTCGATGATGTGCCGGTCCAGCAGCCGCCGCACCTCGACGCCGCAGTCCAGTTGTCCAAATTCCTGGTTTCCGTTCATGTCGCCTCCTCTGCGTCCCGCTTGCGCGACTTCCCGATTCCCTCACGCCCGTTGTCACGGAGTCATGAAGTCGTTGCGTCTCCTTCTCCTTGCCCGCGACCTTCCGCAAAAAGAGCCACGTTGATCTTGATCATCTTCTGCTCTTCTTCTGCAGGCGATAGGTGATCACCGCCGCGCCGGGCTTGTCCTTGATCTCCACGGTCAGCCCCTTTTCCATCAGGTCGGCGCCGCGCACCGTCGTCGAACCTTCCACATCGAAGTTCGTGACTTCGTACGTGGCCGCCGGATCGAGGCCGCGCAGGCGGTAAATCTGCACCGCTTCGCCGCAATCTTTCCGTCGGAAGGCCTGCACCACACCGTCGCCCTGTTCGGGCCGGTCGAACTGCCAGGCCATCCATTCACTGAGCGCCCGGCTGTACGGGGAGAGGGGGTAGTAGTCGCCTTCCAGCACGTACGGCGCAACCTGCCGGCACTCGTCGTAGACGCGCCGGATCGCGGCCTGATTCTCCGGCGTCAACTGCAGGAGGGCGGTGAAACAGGGGATGTAGTGACTGCGGGCGGCATACGGATCGGCAGTTGACACGCAGGAACCGTGAAAGGGCAACCACGCCGACAGGCCGTAGGTGTGGCATTGGTTACCCTCGATCACCCCGGCCTCTACGGCTCGGCTCCACAAGGACGAATCCATCATGCTGAAGTCGCTGCGGAGCAGCGGCACGGCCCGGCGCATGGTCTCCAGGTCATTGCGCCGCCCGCCGGAAGCGCAGGAGTCAATGCGCAGGTGCGGATGCCGCCGGCGCAATTCGTCCCAGAAGGTCAGGCGCCCCTGGACGTAGAGGTTCTCGATCATCCCCTGGCGATCAGCCGCGTCGTTCTTGCGCCAAGCCGGGCACGGTCCGGGACCATTCATGTCCTCCCGGTACCAATCGAGCCCCTCGGATTCGATCATGCCGCTGATGTGGTCGGTCAGCCACTGCCGCGCCGCTGGATTGCCCACGTCGAGAATCGGGTCATGCGGGTCGTTAAACAGCAGCCACTCCGGATGGTTCTTCGCGAGCCAGGAATTCGGATCGCCCACCCGCTCGGGCTCGAACCAGAGCAAGAACTGCATGCCGCGGGCACGCGCCCAGTCGGAGACCTTCTTGAAGCCGTTGGGCCATTTCTCCGGACACGGTGTCCACGTTCCCGTCCGCCCCCAATTTCCGCCACAGGGATACCAGCCGGCGTCGATCCAGAAGACATCCAGGTGAATGCCGGCGTCGAGCCAGGTCTGCAGGTACGGCAGACCCTTTTCGTCGGTGCCGTTAAAGGTGATTGTCGGCTGCGGTTCCCCTTTGATCCGCGGCAGGGTGTGGGCACGGTACCATCGCCGCCAGAGATTCTGCGCCCCGACCACGTCGTCGCCGTGCCAGAAGAGCAGCGCGATCAGTGGCGCGCGGATTTGTTCGCCGGGCTTGAGGTATAGATGCGTCAGCTCCTGGCCGGCGCGAACGGCAAGTCCCGTACCCTCGTCCCGGGTGAAGGAGGCGGCCCACTGCCCGGGCCAGCCAACCGCAACGATCGTTCCGCCGGCTGGTGTCTGAAGGTTGAAGTAGGGCCAGCCGTCCGGACCGTCGCTGGACTTGCCGGTTCCAGACCTGCCCAGCGAGCCGCCGATGCGGAAGCGAGGACCGACGCTGGCATAGATCGGACCCCGCGGACTGAACGTGGAGGTGGAACCGGATGACAGAACCAGTCGGTACGGTTCGTAGCTCTGGGGGCTCATGATGTCGCCCATGATGCCGTGGAGCACAAACTCGGGATCGGCCGCCTCGCGCTCGAACCGGACATCCAGCCCCTGGATGTTTTCCAGCATCGGCGTGTCGGCCTTGCCGGTGTTCTTGAACCACACCGTCCACTCGACCGCCGGATAATCCGCGTAGTCCACCGCGACGCAACGGACTTCCAGCCCGGTCTTGGGATCGGCCCAGGTAAGCGTGCGCCGGGGGCGCTTGGCGTCGAGCCGTTCGTTCGCCGCCTTCACCGGCCATTTCGCGAGCAGCGCCGCCGAGGGCTGCCCGTCATACGTGAACGAAAAAGGCGGGCTCGACTTGCCTTTGGTCAGGTGTTCCTTGTACCACGCGTTCTTCATGTTCGCCGCTTCCTTTCCTGCCGCTTCCGCGGCCGTCGCGGCCAAACCGCCCGCCAGCCAAAGGGCGGCCAGGGCGGCGGTGGTTAGAGATCGTGTCGTGGAGCTTGTCTTGCTTGTCGGGGTCATTGCATTGACGCCTTGTTCCTGCGTGTCTGCCCCCGTGACTTCCTGACGCCCTGCGTCACGGCGTCATGAAGTGATCGCATTATCCTCTCATATCTCGCGACCTTCCACAATCCCGCGCGCCCACTTGTGTTTCACGTCCATCCGTATGCCGGGGCGGCTACGGTTCACTGTTACGAGCAAAGACTACGATCAGGCCCAAGTCGCTCAACCCTGACACCCTCCCCTACTTCGTCTCCTTCATCGCCGCCAAATGAAAAAGGCAGGCTCGACTTGCCTTTGGTCAGGTGTTCCTTGTACCACGCGTTCTTTCATTGGATATTGGCCCAACTCGGTGTCGCAGAATGCTCTTTTTCATCTGACTTCGCTTCGCTCGTCAACGACATTGCATACCCGAACATGCGCAGTTTGGATGCCAGCAGCGCTCCCAGGTGCGGCAGGTCGGCGGGATAGACCGAGATCAGCCGCTTGCCCTCCTGCTGGTAGAGCGTCTGCTTCTTGTACATGCTCATCTTGTACTGCGGGGTGTCCAGCCCCCAATACTCGATATAGACATCGAGTTCGGGAAGATAGAAATCCGGCCTGATCTGGAACTCGCCGATGATGCGGAACTTGGCGTCGTAGCGATAGGCGATGCCCTGCGCCGTGAGCCACTCGGCGACGCGGCGCTCACCCTCGGACTGCACCACGGTCCCGTCGCGCGCCTCGATGGTCTTGTTCAGCTCCACCTGCGTCTCGAAGTTGCGCCGCTCCAGAAACACCTCGTCAAAGCACCGGTCGCAGAAGACCCGTTGAAAGGCCTGATTCGAGCGCGCGAATTCCTCCGCGGAGACCGCCGTGCTGCAGCGTTGACATCGGCGCTCCGCCTGCGCCGTGACAAGGCGCAGGGCCTCGTCGATGAACTCGACGGCTGCCGCGGCATCCCGCCGGATGTAGTCCTTCTCCGCAGGGTTCGCCGCCATGTCGCGCAGGTCGGCGAGGCAATCTTTTGCCGCCGCGCCATAGGCCTTCAGCGCCTTGATGGCGTACTGGCGCGTCTGCGCATGGGGGTCGCGTCGCGCGACAGGGGCGAGCGCCGCCACCGCCACCTGCTGGTCCACGCCCATCCAGGCCAGCTTGCCCAATGCCGACGCCGCCAGCCGCCGGGCGTTGGCCGAAGAAGAGAGCAGCAACTCCAGCAACTCGCCCGCCGCCGCGACGTCGCCTTCACGACCAATGGCCACCGCCCGATCGGAGAGGCGTTTTTCCAGTTGTCTGTCCATCGGGTTCTTCATCGTCGGTCCTCCACGTTGACGCGCGAAGCGAAGTCAGTGCTGTTCGCCATCAGCCGGTGCGGGTCATGTCGCGTTCCGCAACGCCATGACGCGCGTGGCGCCGGCGGGGATGTGCCGCGTAGGCCAGCGCAACGCGGCGGCCTGGCCGAGAATCGCGCGGGCGTCGGCGGAGGACTCGGCAAAAACGCGCACCGTGGCGTCGAAGGCGGTGGGATTGCGGCATTCGAGCGTCGGTGCCCCGTCCGCCTCGATCAGGCGGGCCTCGATATGGTCGAAGACACAGAGCAGGCCGGTGTCCGGCTGCACATAGATGCCGGGCAGTTCGGCGACGGTCAGCAGCAGCGAGACCTCGGGCCAGCAGGAACCGAACAGGCTGCCACCGATGTTCTCGCGGCCTTCCCAGTCGCTGAAGTTGACCCGCTCGCAGATGTACCCCGTCCGCATGGCCGGCGGCTCGCCGACGGGTCGGTCGGTGCGCGAAAGGTACTGCGGCAGGTTGTGCGCGGTTTCCTGGATCTGGTCGAGCCAGAGACGGTTGCCGGTGTAGCGGAAGAGCTTGAAGAGCGCGTCGCCGGAGAGCGTGCAGATGCCCGGGGCGCTGTGCTTGTTCTGCACGTTGGCCCACACCGAGCCGGCGGCGCGCATGTCGAGCCGGCCGAACGGCGAGTTCGGCGGGAAGGCGTAGTCGTAGGAGGCGCACCAGGTCAGGCATTGCGCCGCCATGGCCTCGGCGCGGTCGCGCCAGTGCGCGTCGCCCGTGACTTCGTAGAGCACGACGAACGATTCGAGCATGGCAAAGGCCGATTCGCTGTCGGCGCACTTGAGGATTTCCCCGGGTCCGCCGGTGGTGATGCCGGACCGCACGTCGCGCTCGTCCAACTGTCGCGCCAGGGCTTCGGCAACCTCGATATACTCCGGCTGGGAAAAGTACTGTCCGGCCAGCGCCAGCGCACCCGGCGCCATGGCGGCGGCGGTCGAGCCGCCGACAACCACATCGCCGGTCTCGCAATCGAGATATTGCCCGAGCTGGCCGAAGCGGCGGAAGGTGTCCACGAAGCGGTCGGCCAGGCGTTGCGCGCCGGTTGCCCAGTGCGCGGGCGGCCGCCACGCGGCGTCCTGCCCGTGGAGCACGTGAAAGGTCTTGATCAGGAAATAGAGCCCGTCCGCCTGCTTGCGCACCATGTACCAGCGGTCGGTGCCGGGGAGATCGAAGCCGTCGCCGCAATGCGCGCCCCGCGAGTACATGACCCAGAAGAGCCCGCTGGGAAGCTGGGCGCGGTTGAACATCCACTCCAGGTTGCGCAGGGCGCGCTGCCGGGATGCGGCCTGTCCGGCCATCAGGAAGGCCGCGGGCGTCATGCCGCCGCCGACCCAGCCGAGCTGCCAGTCGCCGTATTTGCAGGCCGCGGCGAAGTCGTGCGTGCCCACCTGGTAGTAGCTCTCGGCGTCGTTCCAGTTCTCGCGCTGGTATTTGTCTTCGGCGATGGCGAAGGCCGCGGAGAATGGCAGCACGTGCTGGAACGTCACCGGGCCGGTCAGGTCCTTGCGTACATCGGCTAAGCGGTCGTAGAGCGCCTGCACATCGGCGGCGGGAAACCGGAACAGCCGGAAACGCAGGGTGACGGCGTCGCCGGCCTTCCAATCCGCGCCGCGATCCCAGGATGGCGTAGCGGTGTTGACCATGGTGTAGAGCGTGTCGCGGCGGACACCGGGCGCCTCGATGCGCAGCACGGCCGTCGAGCGGTCGAGACTCTCCTCGACCGTAACCCCGTGGTTGCCGAGGGGGCTGGCCTGTTCGGTCAAGAGGATCACGGCCTCGCCGGACCGCGGGTTGTGGAAGCAAATTGCCGGCGTGGTGAGGTCGCCGGTCAGCAGTTGGATGCGCGACGGCTGGCCGTCCTCATGGTTGAGCCGCGGCACGTCGCTTACGAGGACGGGCGCGTCGGGACCGATGTCGGCGGGCTCATGCACCATGGGCGGGTACTTGTAATGCCGGCACGGGTAGCGGTTGCCGTTGTAGGCGGCGGCCGGCAACAGGACGAAGACCTCGCGCGACCACGTTCGCTCGTGGAACTCGATCGCCACCGCCACCTCTCGAGCCGCTCCCTCGGCCGCCCGGAAAGCGATCCGCCCATCCACCGCGTCCGGCCGGTCGGGGACGGGTTCCAGGGCGGCGGCGATCTCCCAGCGCGCGCCGGCGAACGCCGCCCGAAGCGGTTCACCGTCGGTGCAGGAAAGCGCATGGACGGCGCAGCCCCGCTCGCAGGCGCCGTCGAACTGCGTGATTCGCGCCTGAAGCGCGGTTCGTTCAAGAAGGTTGGACATATTCAACTCCTATCTTTCTCTCCTTGGTTATTGACCAAACTCGGTGTTGCAGAATGCTTCTTTTCACCTGACTTCGCTTCGCTCATCAACGTCACTGCATAGCCGAACATGCGCAGCTTGGATACCAGCAGCGCGCCGAGGCGTGGCAAGTCGGCGGGGTAGACCGAAATCAGCCGCTTGCCCTCCTGCTGGTAGAGTGTCTGCTTCTTGTACATGCTCATCGGCATGTGACGCGGTGGCCCCCGCCAACCACCACTCGGGGTCTGGCGGGGTGATCGAGCCGCGCTCGACGGCGATGGCGTAGAGCGGCGCGGTTTCGCCGGGGAAACTGCGGAAGACGATGGGGCGCTCCGGTTCCCCCAGATCGGACGCCTTCGTCTGGTCGTTGTACATGGGGTGTGCGTCCTTGCCGTGTTGGCGGCGGAGCGCTGCATGGGACGCGATCCGGCCCTCAGATGATTTCCATTCCGTCGCGATCCGGCAGCGGCGGGAATGTTGCGTGCGGTTCGGACTGGTACCAGAAGGCCGTCGAGGCCATGTCGTCCTGGTTGGGCAGGTAGCGGCCGCCGGCGCGCCAGCCGAGCGATTGGATCGTCACGCCCAGATCCCGCTTGAAGCGCACCGGATCCAGGATGTGCCAGCGGTACAGGCTGAAGCGCGTGTTCGCCTGGTAGCAACCGTCGGGGCGGACGACATGCGGCACGCCTGCATAGGCCGTGGTGTACTCCCGGTAGGTCTTGAGGGTCTTGTCCTCGAAGTTGTAGGAGCCGCAGAAGTAGTCCTCGGTGCCGGTGCCGCAGATCGTGGGATAGCATTCGCCGCCGTGCTCCTTCACGTTCCGGCCGACCACGCCGCCGGGCAGGTCGCCGTCGAGGTAGAACTTGATCTCGCCCTCGCCCCACCAGCCGTTGTTGTTCATCTGCCACGCCATGTACGTGCCCACATAGTGGCCCTGGCCGCGCACACCGTCGAGAATCGCGTAGACGTCCTTGTACGGCAGGGGATTCGCGCGCCGGAACTGGGCGTGGAAATACGCGGAATCAGCCGGCACGTCGGTGAGCGTGTAGTTGATCTGGTAGAAGATCGTCATCGCCTCGAAACCGATGTTCTCCAGCGTGATTTTGCAGTGCTTGCGGAACGGCATCTCCCAGTAGCAGTTGAAGGCGTTGCCGGGATTGACGCACACCGGCAGCGAATCGATCGGGCGGAAGGTGTTGAAGCTCGTATAGGCGCTGGCGAAGAAATCGCCGATCGGCACCTCGACCGAGGGGGTCGTCTCGCCGTCCCAGTAGAAGCGCAGAATCGAGAAGCGATAGTTGCCGGTGGGGGTCATCCAGATCTGCTGGATGGCGCCGGGGCCCTCCACATCCGCCAGTGTCAGCGTCTCGCCGGGCTGCACGCCGACACACGGCCGCACCTTCCAGCCCGTGCCGAGATCGCGCGAGCAGCCGTGGTTGGAATCCGCGTGACGACCGCCCTGGCCCTTGGCGCCGGTGGGGTTCTCGGCCGAGATCGAGCGCGATTCCGCGTTCGAGAGGCGCGAGAGATTGCCGAGATGGAGTCCGAGCCCGCTGAATGTGGTTTGCATGACACCGTATAGTAGCAGCATCGGAGGCACGAGGCAATTCGATCCCAGGGCCTTGGACAAGGCCGCGACACGGTTTGGAGGGGGCTCAACGCGAGGGGTCGCAACGGCAGGATGATGGGTGGAAATGGGGAGTGTCCCCTGTGTGTTTGTTCCCTTGTAACCGTTCACGGCGTTGTGCCGCCCCGTATCTTCATTTGTCCGGTTGACGATTACGGGCGACGATTACGGCATACGAGGAGACATCGGGTAATCGTCCATCGTAATCGTCGCCCGTAATCGTTAACCGATTCCAGTTATGATTCCGCGGACGCCATCGGATACCCCGTGAACGGTTCGTCTCTTCGTAACCGTTCACGCGGGGGGCACTCACT
>Ga0172375_10011399_pt1 | contig 11325 bp, 13 predicted proteins | sample LakKiv1m_FD_114537 | JGI IMG/M metagenome (GOLD analysis project Ga0172375, IMG submission 114537) | Freshwater microbial communities from Kabuno Bay, South-Kivu, Congo - kab_092012_11.1m | ecosystem: Environmental > Aquatic > Freshwater > Lake | place: Democratic Republic of the Congo... | reverse complement strand
GAATGCAGCAGGGAATGCAGCAGGGAATGCAGCAGGGAATGCAGCAGGGAATGCAGCAGGGAATGCAGCAGGGAATGCAGCAGGGAATGCAGCAGGGGACGCAGCAAGGCGCGCTCCAGATGGCACGCGAGGCGTTATTGGAAATTCTCGGTGCGCGCTTTGGCATGGTATCACCTGCGGCAGCCACGGCGATCCACGGCAGCGACAACCTGACGCGGCTCAAGTTGCTCCTGCGCCACGCGGCTACGGCCAGCTCGCCAGAAGAGTTTGAGCAGATCCTGACGAACGTCTCGCCTGACTAACCTCAACGTTCTTTGGGAGGCGCATCTGATTACCTACCACTTACCCTATAGCAAGACCCACCTGACTTTCATCCTGCCCGACGGGCTGGACGTGCAACTGCTGGCCTCGCGCGAGGTTGCGGGCGCAGCGGACGAGTTGGCCGCGGTAGCGCGGGCGCTCGCCGCGCCAGCCGGTGGCCGATCGCTAACCGAGTTGTTGACGAGCATCCGCGCGCGGCCAGAAGTGGGAACGCGCCGCTCCTCGGTTGCCATCGCAATCAATGACAAGACGCGGCCGGTTCCGCACGAGTATCTGCTGCCGCCATTGTTGGCGCAACTCGAGGCGCTGGGCGTCGCATCGGAGGAGATCACCCTGATCATTGCCACCGGCACGCACGCGCCCATGCTGCCGGACGAATTCTCGCAGATCGTCCCGGCCGAGCTCCTGGCCCGCTATCCGGCCATCTCCCACGATTGCGATGCAACCGATCTTGTCTCGCTGGGCCGAACCCGCCGCGGGGTCGAGGTGTTGACCAACCGGCGCTTCATGGAAGCCGACCTGCGCATCGTTGTCGGCAACATCGAACCGCACCAGTTCATGGGCTGGTCGGGCGGTGTGAAGAGCGCGGCGGTGGGGCTGGCTGGCCGCGCCACGATCAACGGCAACCATGCGCTGATGACCGCGCCCGGCTCGGAACTTGGGCACTACGATGACAATCCCGCCCGCCAGGAGGTCGAGGAGATCGGCCAAATGATGGGGGTTGACTACGCGGTCAATGTCATTATGAACGACCGCAGGGAGATCGTCCATGCACTGGCGGGCGATCCGCGCGCGGTGATGCGCCAGGGTATCCCATTGGCTCGCGAGATTTTCCAGGTAGCGGTTGCGGAACCGTTCGATCTGATGATCATTTCGCCGGGAGGACATCCGAAGGACATTAACATCTACCAGGCCCAGAAGGCGCTGGGGCATGCCACCCTCGCAATGCGGCGCGGCGGCGCGGTCATCTGGGTCGCCGCCTGCCCCGATGGCGCCGGCAGCAAGGGCTACGAGGAGTTCATGGCCGACCCGGCGATGACCTCCCATGCAACGGTGCTGGCGCGCTATGCGGCCGAAGGATATCGGCTCGGCCCGCACAAGGCGTGGCAGATCGCTCGCGATGCCAGCCGCGTCCGCTTGCGCTTCGTCTCCGACATGGCGCCCGATTTCGCCCGGCATCTGCTGTTGAACCCGGTGGCCGACCAGCCAGGCGTACCGCCGCAAGCGCAATTAACGCAGGCGGTCGCTGCGGCATTGACGGAATTGCCCGCCACGGCCCATATCGGTGTGATGCCCTGGGCGAACGCGACGATCCCGCTGTTGGTTAAGTAACGTATGCCAAAGAAACGCATCTCGCCCCGACGCGCTGCGGTGGGCGTCGCCAAGCCGGCCGCCCTGCCCAAGTGGCGGCAAGTCCTCCTGCTCCTGACGATTATCCCAATGGCGACCGGCGTTGTCCTCTTTGTTGCGGCCTGGGCCGATCTCATCATCCTGGGCACGCAGATGGGACAGACCATTGCCGGCGCGCTCTTGGCGTTCTGGGGCTTTGCAGCCGCCAATGCGTTGCAGGAACGCTGGATGCTGGCTGGCGGTTGGGCCGCGTTGGGGGGCGCCGTGTGGCTCCTGATGGGGCGCAGCACCGAAACCTGGGCGCTGGGGCTAGGCGGCATCGCCGGTGCGGTCGCGCTGATCCTGCTGGGGCTAGCGTTTATCAAACGCTATCGCGAGACACGTGCGACGCCGCACTGATGGCCGGAGCGAGACATTGGTGCGCCAGTGCACGCACTACTGGATCCGGATCGGCCGTGAGTGGCTCAAGAAGGCCGCGCAAATCCGTCCGACCTGACAGATCAACGACTTCGGTCACGCGCTGAATGCCCCGCAGGACGCCGGCGCGAAAACGGGCCGCATCTTCGGCCTCCAGGTCGAGTAGCCATATTAGATTAGGGATGAACTCTGCAAAGCGTTCAGGCCGCGCCCGGATGATCTCACCGATCGCTTCGGCCGCGCGCCAGCCGATGCTGCCCGATTCATCGTTGAGCAGCCAGAAGAGCCGGCGTAGATGCGTGCGCGCGCATTCCGGATCAGCATCTGACACCACACCAGCCGCCAGACCGAGCGCCAACACCGCGCGGTCGGCGATGCCCGCCTCCATGTCATAAGTCAGGCCGGTCAGATAGCTGAGCACGCGGCGCTCCTCGCCCGCCAGCCGCACAATCCCCTCCAGATCATCTGCGGCAAGCAGGCGCCGCACGCGCTGCTTGAAGGCACTGCGCATCAACCCACCTTCCTTCTCCCACCAACACAACATTTGTGCATTATAGCACTAAGGTTTTACTTAGAAGAGGATAAGGCTTCACCTATTCCCTTTGCCGCTGCGCCATTATACAATCCAATTGTTGTAGGGACAACGATCGGTGAGGTCAGACGCGGATGCGTCATCTTCGGCTTATCCCCAACAGCACGGTATTTGCAGACGACGCCCCATGCGCGACTGCGAGGTGTAGTTACACCGCGCTCATCCCAGCCTCGCCTGTGCGCACCCGCTGCCTGCGGATGTGCGCTATCCCCAGAAAGGAGAGCACTGGATCTAACTGCCGATTGCCAGCTACCGGCATAGAGGTGGCATCGTCTTTTGCCTGTCATGATTCGGACACTCTGGTCATTCTTACGCAGGAGGACGCTCATGAATGTGAAGATCAATGAGGATTGGCTGGCGGTCATCATCGCCTTTGGGCTGTTGGTCCTGGCCGTTGCGGGCGTGATCACGCCAAAATGGATGATCTTCTAGGTGAACTTCACCGCGAAGAGATTCCGCTATTAGCTCTCAGACAAGGAAGTGTGAAGGAGCATAAACCATGACTACTGCCAAAGTGCCCGCAAAAACGCAATCTAGCAACGTTGCGGGGTTCATCATCGGTCTCGCCCTTGTTGTGGTTCTCGCCTTCGTCGCCCGATGGCTGAAGATCCTAGTCTATGGTGTGAGTCTGCCGCTCGGCATCCCCGGTAAGGCCTTAGAATACCCACTCTGGGCCGCGTTGGTCGGGTTGATCGTCAATTGGATCTTGAAGACCACCAACGTCTATGATTTCGTGAAGCCTGGCTTCCGCACCGAGTTGTTCCTCAAGATCGGCCTGGTGCTGCTGGGTACAGGTATCAGTTTCAAGGTGATTGTCACCGCCGCGGCTGGCGCCATCATCCAGGCGCTCATCATGGTAACCGCAGTGTACTTCTTCTCCTGGTGGCTGGGCGGCAAATTTGGCCTGCCCGACACGCTGCGCGCCGTTATGTCTACGGCCGTCTCTATCTGCGGCGTTTCTGCGGCGATTGCGGCTGCCGGCTCGGTACTGGCGAAGAAGGAAGAAATCACCTACATCACGGCACTCGTTATCATCACAGCGCTGCCGTTGATGGTGATCGCGCCGCTGTTGGCCGGCGCAATGGGCCTCTCGGAGCCGGTAGCTGGCGCCTGGTTTGGCGGCAACGTGGACACTACGGCAGCCGTGGTCGGCGCCGGCACGATCTATGGCAAGACCGCGCAGCAAATCGCCAGCATCGTCAAGCAGACCCAGAACGCGCTCATTGGTGTGGTCGCGTTCCTGCTGGCGCTCTACTTTAGCGTGGTGGTCGAAGGCAAGAAGGAGCGACCGAGCGCTGGGGTGATCTGGCAGCGCTTCCCCAAGTTTGTGTTGGGCTTTATTGCGACCTCGCTGCTCTTCACTTTCGGGCTAATCGCTAAGGATCCGGGCGCCGCCATCGCCGCGCTGAAGGACTGGGCCTTCTGCCTGGCTTTTGTCTGCATGGGCCTTGAGCTTTCGGCCGGCCAGTTCAAGAAGATGGGCTGGAATCCGATTATCGTCTATCTGATCGTGACGATTTTCAACACGCTACTGGCGCTGATCGTGTCGTACTTGATCTTTGGTTGGTTGTTCCCGGCCAAGCTGTAGCACCACATTGACGTCAGGATCAGGAGTCGGATAGCCGCGATCAGGCCTGGGCTTTATGCCCCGACTCCTGATTCCTGATCTTTGACTGAGGAGGATTTGCATGTCCGATTCCGACACACCCATGCTCGATGATCTCGAACAGGGGCCGTGGCCTAGCTTTGTCACTGAGATGAAGCGGGCGGCCGAAAAAAAGGAGATGGCCAAAGATTTGCTAGGCCAACTCGAACGCTCCTATACAGATAGAATCGGTCACTGGAAGCATGGCGGCATCGTCGGTGTCAAGGGCTATGGCGGCGGTGTCATCGGCCGCTACACCGATCTGCCCGAAGAGTTCCCGGCGGTCGCTGAGTTCCATACGCTGCGGGTGAACATGCCGTCGGGCTGGTTCTACACCACCAAAAAACTGCGCGAGCTGTGCGACGTGTGGGACAAACACGGCAGCGGGTTGACCAACATGCACGGCGCCACCGGCGACATCATCCTGCTGGGCACGCCAACAGCCCACTTGCAGCCTTGCTTCGATGACCTGGCCGAAGCTGGCTTCGACCTGGGCGGCTCCGGCTCCGATATGCGCACGCCGAGCTGCTGCGTGGGCCCCGGCCGCTGCGAATATGCCTGCATTGACACCCTGGAGCTGCTTTACGACATCACCATGACCTACCAGGATCAGCTCCACCGGCCCATGTTCCCGTACAAATCCAAGGTAAAAATCTCCGGCTGCCCCAACGACTGCGTAGCGGCCGTTCCCCGGTCGGATATCTCCATCGTCGGCACCTGGCGCGATCAGATTCAGGTTGACCCGGTTGAAGTCGCTAATTACGCGAGCGCAGGGTTCGATATCGCACAAGAAGTGGTTGCGCTATGTCCCACCCGCTGCATGACCTGGGACCCGCAGAGCAAGACGCTGGCGATCGAAGACGCCGAGTGCAACCGCTGTATGCACTGCATCAACCTGATGCCCAAAGCGCTGCGGCCTGGGCGCGAGAAGGGCGCAACGATCCTGTGCGGCGGCAAGGCGCCTATCGTCCACGGTGCGCTGCTATCGTGGGTCATCGTGCCATTTATGAAGCTCGAACCGCCCTACACCGAACTGAAAGAGCTACTCGAAAAGATCTGGGAATGGTGGGATGAGAATGGCAAGATGCGCGAGCGCCTGGGCGAACTGATCAACCGCTTGGGGATGCGTGCATTCCTGAAGGCCATTGATATGCCGCCCGTCCCGCAGATGATCAAGGCCCCACGCGCGAACCCCTACTATTTCTGGGATCCGGAGGAGGTGAAGTAATGGCAACCCGAACCGATTTTGGCCCGCCCTACTTCAGAGAGATGCTTCCCCCGGTCATCGAGAAGAACTATGGGCAGTGGAAGTATCACGAGCGGATCAAGCCCGGCCTGCTGGTGCATGTGGCCGAGTCGGGCGACCGGCTTTTCACTGTGCGCGTTGGCTCCTGCCGCCTGGTCAGCACTGACTGGATCCGGGATGTGTGTGACATCGCCGATCAGTTTTGCGACGGCTACTTGCGCTTCACCAGTCGGCACAACGTTGAGTTTCTGGTCTCGGACGAGGCCAAGGTCGAACCGCTGATCGGCTATTTGGGCGAACACGGCTATCCGGTGGGCGGTACAGGGCATGCGATCACCAATATTGTGCACACGCAAGGCTGGATCCACTGCCACACACCTGCGACGGACGCTTCCGGCATCGTCAAGTCGGTGATGGATGATTTGTTTGAGTACTTCGGCAACTGGAAACTGCCCGCATACTGTCGCGTAAGCCTGGCGTGCTGCCTCAATATGTGCGGCGCGGTGCATTGCTCCGATGTGGCAATCCTGGGCATCCATCGCAAGCCGCCCATGGTCAACGATGATGTCGTGCGCGCCAAATGCGAGATCCCAAACGTGATTGCGGCGTGTCCCACCGGCGCGATCCGGCCCGATCCCAAGACCAAGTCGCTGATCGTGAATCAGGAAAAGTGCATGTACTGCGGCAACTGCTATACCATGTGCCCCGGCATGCCGCTGGCCGATCCGGTGGGCGATGGCGTTTCGATCTGGGTGGGCGGCAAAGTGTCGAGCGCGCGCACCCCGCCCAAGTTCTCCCGGCTGGTGATTCCCTTCCTGCCGAACAACCCGCCGCGCTGGCCTGAGGTGACCCAAGCGGTCAAGCATATCGTGGAGACCTGGGCCAGCCACGCGCACAAGCACGAGCGCATGGGCGAGTGGATTGACCGCATCGGCTGGGAGCGCTTCTTCTCCTTAACCGGCATCGAGTTCAAAGAGCAGTTGATTGATGACTTCACCCTGGCGCCGGAGACGTTCCGCAGCACGCCGACGTTTAAGTGGTAGATTGGCAGATCGGTGGATCGGTGGATCGGTAGATCGGTGGATCGGTGGATCGGTAGATCGGGAAGTCGGTGCCGTTGGGAGATCGTCCATCACAGGTTCACCAGTTTACCAGTTTACCAGTTTACCAAGTTACCAAGTTACCAATCTACCGGCCACTGGAAGGGTGCAACATGGCAGATGACGAACTGAAATCCAAGATTATCGAGTACGTCAAGAACAGCAAAAAAAAGATCGGCGCACGCGAGATCGCAGATGGCCTGGGACTGGAGCATCGCGTCGTCAAGAAGGTCATCAGCGAGATGGTCAACGCCGGCACGCTGGAGTTCGAGTCCTTCGGCGGCGCAACGTTTATCAAGCTGGGGACAGAATAGGAACGAGGGACGAGCGGACGAGCGGACGAAAGACCAACGACGAAGGACGAAAGTCCTGACGATGGATCCGTCGTTCGTCATTCGTCATTCGTCCTTCGTTCACCATAAGGAGGCAGAATGCCCATTGTCACTTTGTCGGGCGTACAGGTGGACGTAGATGAAGACGGGTTCATCCAAGACCCGGCGTGCTGGAATGAGAAGCTGGCCGCGGCCATTGCGCAGGTCGAGGACGTACCGGAACTGACTGCCAACCACTGGAAGGTGGTCAACTACCTGCGCGACTACTACAAGCAGTTCGGCATCGCGCCGATGATCCGCAAGCTGTGCAAGGAAACCGGTTTCCCGCTGAAGGAAATCTACGACATGTTCCCCAGCGGCCCGGCCAAAGGCGCCTGCAAAATCGCCGGGCTGCCGAAGCCGACGGGATGTGTGTGATGGGGATTAGGGACTAGGGATAAGGCACAACTTGATTCCTGGCACCTGGTACCTAGTCCCCAATACCCAATACCCAGCACGGAGCACTCCTTGTCCACCACCACCGCTCTCTGGACGCTCTTCTCCACCGCCTTGATCGGCCTGGCCTACTTCGCCGCTTTGGCGTTCGTGCTGGGCCTGCTCTGGCGGCTGGTCGGCTATCTGCGCACGCCGATGCCCTATCCCGCGACCGTGACCCCCGCGCCGACGACCGACGGGGGCGCGGCGCTGCGGGTGGCCGGCGATGTGCTCATCTTCCCGGCGCTGTTCAAAGCCGATAAGACGCTATGGGCCGGCGCGTGGCTCTTCCACGCCGCGCTGTGGGTGATCCTGCTCCGCCATCTGCGCTACTTTACCTACCCCGTGCCCGGCCTATCGGTGCTGATGTCGTCGGTGGCGCTGTGGGCGGGCTACATTTTCGGGTTGGCCGCGCTGTTCCTGTTCTGGCGGCGGCTGGCGCTGCCCCGGACGCTCTATCTTTCGGGCCTGCCCGACTATTTCGCCTTGGCCCTTGTCGGGTTGATCGCGGCCACCGGCATCGTGGTCAAGTATTGGCTGCACGTCAACCTGGTGGATGTCAAGGCGTTCACCCTGGGGCTGCTGACCCTGCGGCCCGTTGCGCCGCCGCAGCACCCGCTCTTCCTGGTGCATTTCCTGCTGGTGACGCTGCTGCTGCTCTATTTTCCGTTCAGCAAGCTGCTCCACGCCGGCGGCATCTTCTTCAGCCCGACGCGGAACCAGCCGTTTGATGTGCAGAAGCGGCGGAAGTGACGTGGGGAGTGGGGACTGGGGGCTAGGGATTAGGCATTAGGCATTAGGGGTTCTCTGCAGTTCCCAGTTCCCAGTCCCCAGTCCCTAGTCCCTAGTCCCTGCTGGAGCAACGATGGCTAAGTTCGACGAAACCTCGATCATCAAAGAACCAGCCGTCAACGGCGTCCTGAAGCCGCCCGCCTTGCGCGAGGGCGCGTCCGCGGACGTGAAGTGCTGGCCGAGCAAGCCGAAAGATACCGGCGCCATTGACCTGCCGACTGAACGCGTGCCCGATTGGCAGGCGCGGGGGGTGGCGAAGCTGGGTGAGCTGCTGGAGCGCAACAAGGCGCTGCGCGTTTTCATGGACATCTGCGTGCGCTGCGGCGCGTGCGCGGACAAGTGCCAGTTCTATCTGGGCACCGGCGATCCGCACAACATGCCCGTGGCCCGCGCCGAGCTGCTGCGCGCAGTCTACCGCCGCTACTTCACGCCCCTGGGCCGGCTCATGCCGCAGGCCGCCAACGCCGCCGATTTCGACGAGGAGATGCTGGCGCTCTGGTACACCTATTTCTACCAGTGCTCCGAGTGCCGCCGCTGCTCGGTCTTCTGCCCCTACGGCATTGACACGGCCGAGATTACCATCGCCGCGCGCGAGATCATGGCCGAGATCGGCGTCAGCACCAAGTACGTCACCGAGGTGGTGGCGAAGGTTTATCAGACCGGCAACAACCTGGGCATCCCGCCGCCAGCGTGGATAGACAACTGTCAGTTCCTGGAAGAGGACGTCCTGGAGCAGACCGGCGTGCCGATCAAGTTCCCCGTGGATGCGCAGGGCGCGGAGGTGCTGCTTGTGCCGCCGTCGGCCGATAACTTCGCCAATACCGACACGATGATCGGCTATGGCAAGCTGTTTCATGCGCTGGGCATCAGTTGGACGACCAGCACCTACTGCAACGAGGGCGGCAACTTCGGCCTCTTCCTGAACTTCGCCAACATGAAGAAGGTCAATCACCGCATCCTGACTGCTGCTCGGATGCTGGGGGTGAAGCGGATCATCTGGGGCGAGTGCGGCCATGCCTGGCGCGCCGGCATCTTCACGCCCGCGCTCTCCGGCTCGATGGACGAGTGGGACCCGCCCTACCCGTACCACATCAGCCAATTCATCGTGGACGTGATGCGGCGGGGCGCGCTGAACGGCCGGATTGACAAGAGCGCCAACGACCACTATCTCGTGACGTATCACGACCCCTGCAACTCCGTCCGGGCCGGCCAGCTGGTGGAGGAGCCGCGCGAGATCATCCGGGCCTGCTGCAACCGCTTCGTGGAGATGCCCGCGAACACGATCCGCGAGAAGACCTTCTGCTGCGGCGCGGGCAATGGCCTGCTCACCGATGAGATCATGCCCATCCGCATGGCCGGCGGCAAGCCGCGCGCCATGGCGGTCAAGCATACCGGCGCCAATTTCCTGGCGACCGTCTGCGCCATCTGCAAGGCTCAACTCCCGGAGTCCATGCACTACTGGGGCGTGCCAACCGAGGTGGGCGGGGTGATTCAGTTGTTGGGGAACGCGTTGAAGTTGTAGGTTGGTAGATTGGTAGATTGGTAGATTGGTAGATTGGTAGATTGGTAGATTGGTAGATTGGTAGATTGGTGGACTGGGAGCTCGGCGGGCGCTATCGGAAAGATGAAGAAACGTCCCATCTGTCATGCTGAACGGGTCTGCCACTCAAATCGCGTTACGGCGAGCGACCAGTGAAGCATCTCCTTTGTACGGTCGAGGCTACTCCTGGTCTCCTGCCGTCGTGCATCACAGCTTAGAGCGGCTTATGCGCAAGCTATTTCTCATCATTGCTGTTCTGGTTATCGTTCTGTTGGTGGTCGGCTTCTATCCATCCTGGGCCGAGAAGCCGGTCAAGGATGGCGCTGGCCCATTGGCGGTGCGGATTGACGCGCAGTATCCTGCGCCGAACTACCACAGCCCGCTGGATTGGTGGCAGACCCATCACATGGATATGGTGAACCGCGGCGACCTGGCTAAGAGCGACTGCCTGTATTGCCACGAGCCGGCGAAGAGCTGCAACAACTGCCACGGGTACGTGGGGGTTGTGCCGATATCGGAGACGGGGGAATAGCGAATGGCGAATGGGCGAACGCGCTGATTCGCTGATTCGCTCCTTTTTTCGGAGTCCTGGTAATGTCTGAATCTGCAGCTAAAGCTCTTTCTGGATCATCTCCTTTCGTCTCCCGCCGCCAGCTCATCCTGGCGGGAATGGCGGCGGTGGGCGCGGCGTGGGCGGGGACCGCGGTGCAGTCGGTGCTGTTCCCCCGCGCCTCGGCCGCTGAGGCGAAGCCGGTGACATTTCCGCTGGCCGAGCTGCCGGTGGGCGGCGCGCGGCCGATCGTCTACGGGGCCACGCCGGCCCTGGTGGTGCGCACGCCGGAGAGCATCCGCTGCTTCTCGCTGATCTGCACACACCTCGGCTGCACCGTAGGTTGGCAGGCGGGCGACATGCAGTTCTACTGCCCCTGTCACGACGGCCGCTTCGATCAGTTCGGTGAGGTGCTGGCCGGCCCGCCGCCGCTGCCGCTGGAGCAGTTCGCGGTGCGGGTGGATGGGGAGACGGTGGTGGTGGGGGAGAGTTAGTGCAATAGTGCGTCAGTGCGTTAGTCTCCCGCTCTCAGCCGATCTGTGACCGGCGCGTTGCAGAAGGCTGCTTTTGGCGCCAGGATGGGGGTCACAGACCCCCTACAAGCGAGAAGTTCTCAGGGCCATGTGCGTGACCGGCTAAAGCCTCGATTTCAGATCCCGAAGCGGAGCACCCTGAGCGGAGGGCCGCAGCCCGGAGTCGAAGGGTGCGGAGCGGTCTTTTGGCAAGGCCGCATCCTTCGACTTCGTCCCGCGAACTGCTGCGGGACTCCGCTCAGGATGCTTCGAGTGCTGTTTTGGGTGTAATCAGCTCTCAGCCGGTCTGTGACCGGCGTCGAAGGGGCATTCAAGCCGCTTTAGGGTTTTAAGACGGGGTCACAGACCCCCTGCGAGCAAGAACACTTGGGAGCAAAGACCGTGAGACGTGGAGCACTGGTTGTTTTACTTGCCATAATCACCGTGGCAGCGT
>Ga0172375_10011397_pt1 | contig 11327 bp, 9 predicted proteins | sample LakKiv1m_FD_114537 | JGI IMG/M metagenome (GOLD analysis project Ga0172375, IMG submission 114537) | Freshwater microbial communities from Kabuno Bay, South-Kivu, Congo - kab_092012_11.1m | ecosystem: Environmental > Aquatic > Freshwater > Lake | place: Democratic Republic of the Congo... | reverse complement strand
TCCGCGCTCCTCGAGACCGGGATTGACGATGTAGTTGGCGACGGCGGTGACGTCGGCGACGATCACGACGGTTTCGTCGGTCGCAAGCGTGCCGTGGACGACGTAGCTGCCGGGGCTGTCGATCGCGTCGACTTCGGCCTGGTTCCAGACGATGTCGGCGATCGTGTAGCGATGAAGGGAATCGATCGCGAGGGTCGTGACGGGAAGCGTCTCGTTCAGCGAGACGTTCAACGTCACGTCGAGATCGGTGTCGACGGTTCCGTCGAGGATCGTGATGACGAGGTCGGGGTCGGCGTTCTCGATCAGGTCGAGGATATACAGGGTGGGAAGGGCTTTCCCGGAGTAGCTGAAGAGGCCCTGGTTCGCCCAGGTGGACTTGCCTTCGACGTTCGTGCGGCCGGAAGCGACACTCGCCCAGCCGGCGCCTTCGACGGGCAGCCACGCGGGCTCCCAGTAGAAGATGCCAAGGCCGAGGCCCTCCGGAACGTTGGCGACGGCGTCGATGACGTCGCGCATGTAAGAGGCCTGGCCCTGCAGGGAGGTCTTGTATCCGCCGGCATCTTCGAGGGTTGCGTTATAGATGTTGGATGCCTGGTCGTGCGGCAGGTTCGTGAAGCCGTAGGACATCTCCATGACGCAGACGGGCTTGCCGTATTTGGCGCTGATGCGGTTCATGTTGTCGGCGAAGTCCGCCAGAGAGCCATGCCAGTAGGAATAATAGGAAAGGCCGATGATGTCGTAGGGGACGCTGTTGGCCTCCATCTTGCCGAAGAAGTTGTCGAAGGTCGAGAAGCTCGCACCCTGGGCAAGGTGGATGATCGTCCGGATTTCGGGGTCGACGTCGTCGACCGCCTGGGCGGCCTGTTTCAGGAAGGCGGCCAGACGGGTCCAGCTGGTCGGCTGGGCGGTGATTTTGCCGAGGTCGTGAAGCATGCCGGAGTTGATCTCGTTGCCGAGCTGGACCATGTCGGGGAGCGCATCGATCGCCGCGAAGGCTTCAAGGGTTTCCTTGGTGTAGTCGTAGACCTTGGTCTGGAGATCCGTGAAACTGAGGTCGGCCCATGCCTTGGGGGTTTCCTGCTGGCCCGGATCCGCCCAGAAATCGGAGTAGTGATAGTCGAGGCAGACGCCGAGGCCGACGGCCTTGGCGCGCGATGCCAGTTTGAGCGCGGTCTCGAGATCGTTCCCGCCGCCGCCATAGGAATTGCCATTTTCGTCGAACGGATCGACCCAGAGGCGGATGCGGACGTAGTTGACGCCGGCTTCGGCGAGAATCACGAAGAGGTCCTTCTCGATGCCGTCGCGATCGTAGTAGGTTCCGCCGTTTTCATAAACGGCGAGAGCGGTTGAGATGTCGACGCCGTAGATGAACTCTTCTGTCAGATTCTCCACCGGCAGGACGGCGACGGACGTCGCGGTCGGGTCGGAGTAGATGAAGGCAAGATCATCGAGCGATTCGTCGTTCGTGGAGGTGCCGATTTCCGGCGCCCAGTAGGTGGTCGTCGGGGCTTCCGTCGTGGTCGTTTCGCGGCAGGCGGCGAGCCCGAGCAGAAGCGCCGCGGCTCCGGCGGCGATGGCGATGTTCTTCATCATGTTCGTTCAATCCCCTTTCAAGCGTTTCGCTTTTTTCTCTTGGTAATGCTTCGGACTGAGCCCGACGGATTTCTTGAACTCGCCGGAGAAGTGGAGCTGGTTCTTGTATCCCACTTTCGCGGCGACGTCCTTGACCTTGGCCTTGCGGTCGAGCAGCATCATGCACGCTTTGTCCATGCGGTATTTCGTGAGATACTGCTTCGGCGACAGGCCGAGCGTCTCCTGGAAGATGTTGGAGAGATAGTTGGTCGTCAGGTTCACCGAATCGGCGATTTCCTGGACGGAGATCGGAAACTGGAAGTTGTTCGAGATGAACTCCTTCGCTTCCTTCACGTGACTTTCCTTCGGCGTGAGGGTCCGCTTGGCGATGTCGAGGCTGTGGTCGAGCATCGTCGCGAAGACGATGTAGGCGTACCCGAGACAACGGACATCGAGATAGCCGGCGCGATTGTAGTTGTAGACGAGTTCATGGAGCGGGTCGTTCATCGAATTGTCGCGGATTTTCGCATAGATCGGCGCGGATTCGGAAATGCCGCAGACGTCGAGGAAGACGTCGGCCCGCGGTCCGTCGAAACCGAACCAGGTGTAGGTCCAAGGTTCCTTCTTGTCGGGATAGTAGTGAGCGGTCTTGTGCGGCGGGATATAGAACATGTCGCCCTTGCCGAGGTGGTATTCCCTGCCGTCAAGCACGAAGACGCCTTTTCCGCTCAGCACGAAGTGGAGCAGGTGATAGTCCTTCGCGTCGTTCAGGATGTCTTTCGCCGGACTGCATTTTTCCTTGCCGGCTTCATACAGGCGGAGATCGTGCGCGGTTTCAGCCCGCAGCGAAGAACGCAGATCACCCGTCGTTTCCATCTTGATCACCCCCCAATGATAATTATACAGAATATCGGGGCAATCGTGTGGCGTGTTTTAATGATATATATGAGATTTTTACATATTAAGCGCAAAGAAAAAGCCGACCCGTCGATAGTCGGGTCGGCAAATGCAAGCGCTTTCGACGTTTATGTGGTTCAATGGGAATGAACCGGCCGGCGGATTTCCCATAAGAACGTAGATTTTTAGATAAGCGGCCACAGCCCCAGACGCATCAGTTCGTGGTACAGCCGGGAGACGGGAAGACCCATGACGGTGAAAAAATCGCCGTCGATGCCTTTGACGAATTTCGCGCCGAGTCCCTGGACGGCATAGGCTCCGGCCTTGTCGAACGGCTCTCCCGAACGCACGTAGCCGTCGATTTCGGCATCGCTCATCGCATGGAAGGCGACTTCGGCACGTTCACAGAACGACTTCGACACCTTCTTTGTGATGATTGCGCAGCCGGTGACGACTGTGTGGGTCCGTCCCGAGAGCAGTTTCAGCATGCGCGCCGCGTCTTCGGGCGACTTCGGCTTCCCGAGCGGCTGGTTTCCGACATAGACCATCGTGTCGAATCCGAGGACGATCCGGTCCTTGTGGCCGCGGAAGACGTCCGTGGCCTTCTGCATCGCGAGATCCATCACGAGGTCGTCGGGCTCCAGGTCCGGATCGATCGTTTCCTCGACGTTCCCGAGGATGACCTCGAAGTCGAGGCCGAGCATGTCCATGAGCTGACGCCGGCGCGGCGAATTGCTGGCGAGGATGAGTTTGTCCATTCGTGGTCCTCCGGATTTTGTCAATATCATTATATCATATCGCCGCGAACGCAACCCGCGCTTCCGCGCCTGCGGACGCATTTCCACATTTCCACGCATTCTCCATCCATCCATCACGCGGAAATGATACCATGTTCATCGACGCGCCCCGCCGGAAAGGCCGAAACGCGTGCCGTACGGGCGAAAAAATGATACAATGGGAGTGTGTGACGAATCCATCGGGAGGTGATCCGCATGTCCATCGTCCTCGACCGGCGACTCATCGCCGAACATGACAAGATCGTCGTCGCCGTCTCCGGCGGCATCGATTCGATGGTTCTGCTCGATCTCCTGGCCTCCCTCCGCGGGCGCCGCAAACTCGAACTCGTGATTGCCCACGTCGACCATCAGAAACGGAAATCATCCGCTGCGGACGCCGCTTTCGTCGCCGACCGCGCGGCGGCCTATGGCATCCCCTTCGAAATGACCGGACTCGATCCGGACGGGGAGGGCAACTTCCACGAACGTGCCCGAAACGCCCGCTACGCCTTCTTTCGGGACGTCGCGCGCCGTTACGGCGCGAACAAGATCGCCCTTGCGCATCAGGCGGACGACCAGGCCGAGACGATCCTCATGCGCCTCGTCCGCGGCGCCGCCTTCGCCGGCTACGCAGGCATTCCGGAGCGAAGCGCGAAAGACGGGATCGAACTCGTCCGTCCCCTCCTGTTCGTCTCGCGCAGGCAGATCGCCGCCTATCAGGCGGAACGCGGCCTGCCTTTCCGCGACGACGAAACAAACGACCAGGACCACTATACCCGCAACCGCTTCCGCCATCGCCTGATGCCGGAGATCGCGGCCGAGAATCCGCGCTATCTGTCCAAGTTCGCCCAGTTCGCGGCCTATGCCGGCGAGGCGAACGACGTCGTTTCCCGGCTCGCGGAAGATTTCATGCGGCAAAGCGTCGGAATCCTCCCCGGCCGGATCGTCTTTTCCGCGAATGCTTTCTCCCCGCTCGAACCGGCCGTGAAGAAGGAGACGGTGAAACGCTGCTATGACCGGCTCACCGGCGACGCGGGAGAATTATCCTATGCTCAGATTCTCGCCAGCCTCAGGATCATCGCCTTCACGAAGCCGCACGGATCCTACGATCTGCCTTCGGGGCATCGCGTCGAAAAGAACTACGACGAGATCGCATTCTTCCGCCGGATGCCCTCCGCGACCCCGTACGCGGTCGCGATTCCCGCTTTCGGGGAGTATCCGCTGCCCGACGGATCGATGATCGCGGTGCGTAGAAAACCGGATGAATTTGATGTCAATCACATCGAATTATGTTATAATAGTCTAGATTTCATTTTCCCGATGACCGTGCGCACACGCGAAAAAGGCGACCGGATCATCTTCGCCTACGGCACCAAAAAGCTCTCCGACCTCTTCATCGACCGCAAAATCCCGATGGAGGAACGGAACCGGATGCCGCTCGTCATCGGAAAAACCGGCGAAGTCGTCTGGATCCCGGAAATGAAAATCAGGGCCGCGGTCCCGTCAGGCCGTGAATCGTTATATGTCTCATACATTCGGGAGAACGACCGGCATGCTTGAAAAAGACATTGAAAAAATCCTCGTCTCGGAAGTGGAAATCGATGCCATCTGCCAACGCCTCGGCGCGCAGATCACGGCCGATTACGCCGGCAGGAAGCCGCTCATCATCGGCCTCCTCAAGGGCTGCATGCCCTTCATGGCCGAACTCATCAAGAACATCGACCTCTACTGCGAGATCGAGCTGATGGGCGTTTCTTCCTATCACGGCGGCATCTCTTCCTCGAGCGACGTCAAGATCACGAAGGATCTCGAGACCTCCGTGCAGGACCGCCACATCATCATCGCGGAGGACATCGTCGACACCGGCAAGACCCTCGACGTCATCTGTCGGCTCCTCTACCACCGCGGCGCCGCTTCGGTCGAGGTCGTCACGCTGCTCGACAAACCCGCCGGCCGCGTGCTCGATTTCGTTCCGAAATACATCGGTGCGACCATCCCCAAGGAATTCGTCGTCGGCTTCGGGCTCGATTATGACGAACTGTACCGCAACCTGCCGTATGTGGGCGTGTTGAAGCCCGAAGTCTACAAGAAATGATCAGGAGGTCCTTTCATGGCCGATAAAGACATCAAAAAGCCCGTCAGCAATCGCGGATCGCATTATCTGATGATCCTCGTGCTGATCGCGATCGCGCTCGCGATCATCTATAGTTTCGGAAACCTGACCACTCCGGTCGAACTACGCAACGACGAATTCGAAACGGCGCTCGCCGACGATCTCGTCGACACCGTGTTCGTGACGCCGGCGCAGGGCGACATCAACTACCGCGCCTACACCGTCAGCGGCACCCTCGCGGACGGCCGCGAATACGTCACCTATCTCGCCAACGACGGCGACTACGACGACGTCAAGGCGATCATCACCGCCAAGAACGGGGACCTCGACACCGCGAACGACATCCAGTTCACGTTCGAACGCGGCGCCGCCTACGGCCTCTTCGACATCCTTCTCCCGCTCGTGGTGGTGGCCGGCATCGTCATCATGCTCGTGATGATGACGCGCGGATCGAACAACGCCAACAAGCAGGCGTTCGACTTCGGCAGGAGCCGCGCCCGTCTGTCCAAGAACCAGAAGACGACGTTCGCCGACGTCGCCGGCGCCGATGAGGAAAAAGCCGAACTGGCGGAAATCATCGACTTCCTGAAGAACCCGAAGAAATACCTCGAACTCGGCGCCCGCATCCCCAAGGGCGTCATCCTCGTCGGCCCGCCCGGAACCGGCAAGACGCTCATCGCCCGCGCCGTCGCCGGCGAGGCGAACGTGCCTTTCTATTACGTTTCCGGATCCGATTTCCTCGAAATGTTCGTCGGCGTCGGCGCCAGCCGCGTCCGCGACATGTTCAAGACGGCGAAGCAGAACGCCCCGTGCATCCTCTTCATCGACGAAATCGACGCCGTCGGCCGCCAGCGCGGCACCGGCCTCGGCGGCGGCCATGACGAACGCGAACAGACGCTCAACCAGCTGCTCGTCGAAATGGACGGCTTCGGCCACAATTCCGGCGTCATCGTCCTCGCGGCGACGAACCGCGTCGACATCCTCGACCCGGCGCTTCTCCGCCCGGGACGGTTCGACCGTCAGATCTACATCGGCGTCCCCGACATCAAGGGGCGCGCCGAAATCCTCAAGGTCCATTCCCGCAAGAAGAAGATCAATCCCGCGATCACCTTCGACGAAATCGCCCGCCGGACCCCCGGTTTCACCGGTGCCGACCTCGAGAACGTGATGAACGAGGCCGCGCTGCTCGCGGCCCGCGAAAACAAGACGCAGATCGAACTCTATCACGTCGACGAGGCGATCGACCGCGTCATGATGGGTCCGGCCAAGAAGTCCCGCGTGATGTCCAAGAAGGAGCGCGAATACATCGCCTTCCATGAAGCCGGACACGCCGTGATCGGCCTCAAGCTCGAGAACGCGAACATCGTCCACAAAGTCACGATCATCCCGCGCGGCACCGCCGGCGGCTACAACCTCATGCTTCCGGAGGAGGAACAGCGCTTCCTTCAGACGAAACAGGGACTCCTCGAATGGATCGCCGGTCTCCTCGGCGGACGCGTCGCGGAGGAAGTCACCTTCGGCGAAATCTCCACCGGGGCTCACAACGACATCCAGCGCGCGACCGAAATCGCCCGCACGATGATCACCGAGTACGGCATGTCCGAAAGCCTCGGTCCCGTCACCTACGAACACGATACGGGCGCCGTCTTCCTCGGCCGCGACTACGGCAAGTCGAACCGCTTTTCGGAAGCGATCGCCACCGAAATCGACAAGGAAGTCCGCGCCATCATCCACACCTGCTACGAACGCGCGAAAACCGTCATCAACGCGAATCTCGACCTGCTCAAGAACATCGCCGGCTACCTCCTCCAGGTCGAAACCCTGACGAAGGAAGACATCGACGAAATCGTCGCCACTGGCAAGCTCGCCCGCTCCGACGTCAAACCGGCGGACGAGCCGGCGCCCAAACCGCAGGTCGAAGTCGCACACTGAACCACGAAACGGCAGGGATACTCGCGGGTATCCCTGTTTTCCTGAAAGGGGCCTCCCATGCGTCTCGACAAATATCTGAAAGTTTCCCGCATCTTCAAACGCCGGACCGTCGCGAAGGACATCTCCGAACACGAGCGCGTCCTCATCAACGACCGCGTCGCGAAGCCGTCGTCCGCGGTCAAGGAAAACGATCTGATCACGATCGTCTACGGCACGAAGAAACTCACCGTGCGGGTCCTGCAGATCCAGGATTCCAGCAAGAAGGCGGACGCCGACAAGATGTACGAAGTCGTCTCCGAAACGAAACTCCCCGCATCGGCGGGGGACGGTTGCGCGAACCGCGGACCTACGCTATAATGAATGTGATCCCGTCGGCCCGAAGGCCGTCCTTGCCAAGGTGACTCCCATGAAAAAACTGATCGCTCTCTTCGTGCTGTTCTTCGGTTTCTCAGCGACGGCCGCCTGCACTCCCGCCGCCGCCAGCTACGACATCTACGCCACCGTCTACCCGCTCGTCTTCGTGGCCAACAAGATCGCCTACGGCACCGGCCTCACGGTCGGAATGGTCCCCGGGATCTCGTCGCATCAGAGCACGGCCGACTGGTCCCCCAAAGAAATCATCGGGATGACCGACGCCGCCCTCATCCTCTATGTCGGCGCCAACCTCGACGCCTACATCGACAATCAGATCGAAGGCGTTTTCGAGGAACAGTATCTCGCCGGCCGGCTCGTCAAGATGGAAAACGAAATCGACTTCATCGAAGGCATCGTGCACCATCACGACGAGGACGGCGAAGAGACGACCACGACGGAGACCCGCGAAACCACGCTCGGATACGATCCGCACTTCTGGGTGAGTCCCGAACGCATGATCGAGGTCGCCGCGGTGGTCTGCGCAAAGATGTCATGGGCCTATCCCGATCTCGCCGTCGAATTCGCCGCCAACCACTCCGACCTGCTCGCCGAGCTCGAGGCGCTCTCGCTTCGCTATGCGGCAGCGATCGACGTCGGCACGAAGGTGATGATGACGTCGACCAACCTCTACGGATACCTGGAAGCCGACTACGGCCTGGAAATCATCTCAATCTCGCCCGGTTATCACGAAGAGACCGAACAGTTCACCGCCCAGCAGAAGCTGGCGATCGTCGAAGACGCCATCTTCCACGGAATCCGCTACATCGTCTACGAGAAGAACGCTTCCTCCCCCCTCTCGGAGGCGGTCCTCCAGGCGCTGAACGACGCCGGTCTTCCCTACCTCGTCGACAAAGTCGACTTCAACATCATGGACACCGTCCCGAGTCCCGACACGAACTACATCCAGATCATGGATCTGAATCTCCAAAGCATCGTCAAAGCCACCGAAATCGTCACGGAAGACTAGTCCGAGGTGCCCCATGGAACAGAAACTGCTCACCGAACAGGAAATCGTCCGCCGCGAAAAAGCCGCGGAACTGCAGTCGAAAGGCATCGATCCCTTCGGAAGCCGCTTCGACCGCACCCACAACACCGAGACCTTCAAGGCCGCCTTTTCCGCGTGCACGAAGGAAGAACTCCACGACCTGCAGAATCCTCCGAAAGTCCGGATCGCCGGCCGCATCATGACCAAGCGCGTCAAGGGCAAGGCCGGGTTCGCGCACATCCAGGACCAGTACGGGCAGGTGCAGATCTACGTCAAGCTCGACAACGTCGGCGAAGCGGACTATGATCTCTTCGACAAGGCCGACCTCGGCGACATCGTCGGCGTCGAAGGCGCCCCGATGATCACGAACACGGGCGAACTGACGGTCCGCGTCGACCGGTACGTCCATCTCGTGAAGGCCCTCCGGCCGCTGCCGGACAAGTTCCACGGACTCGTCGACGTCGAGGAGCGCTATCGCCGCCGCTACGTCGACCTGATCATGAACGAGGAGTCCAAGCAGACGCTCATCCTGCGTTCGAGGATCATCCGCGCGATGCGCGACTATCTCGACGGGAAAGGCTATCTCGAAGTCGAGACGCCGATCCTGCATCCGATCCTCGGCGGCGCGAACGCGCGTCCGTTCGTCACCCATCACAACACCCTCGACATGCCGTTCTATCTCCGCATCGCTCCGGAACTGTATCTGAAGCGGCTCATCGTCGGCGGATTCGACTGCGTGTACGAGATCGGCCGGCTCTTCCGCAACGAAGGCATGGACGTCAAGCACAATCCCGAATTCACGACGATCGAGCTGTATCTCGCCTACAGCGACCTCGAGGGCATGATGGACCTCTGCGAGGATCTCATCATCCACATCGCCGAACGGACGATCGGGACGACCGAAATCGCCTACGGCGGGAAGCCGATCAGCCTGAAGCGAGGCTGGCGCCGCGCGCACATGGTCGACCTCATCCGCGAAGCGACCGGCATCGACTTCTTCGCGATCACCGATTTCGACGCCGCGAAACGGCTCGCGCTCGATCATCATCTCCGCGTCGAACCGCAACACTTCGGGATCGGCCACATCGTCAACCTCTTCTTCGAGGCCTACTGCGAGGAGAAGATCGTCCAGCCGACGTTCGTCTACGGCCATCCGATCGAGATCTCGCCGCTCACGAAAAAGGATCCCAGGGATCCCCGCTTCACGCAGCGCTTCGAGCTGTTCATCGATTCGCGCGAGTACGCGAATGCGTATACCGAGCTGAACGACCCGGTCGATCAGCTCGAACGGTTCGAGAGTCAGCTGAGGGAGAAGGCGCTCGGCAACGACGAGGCGAACGAAATGGACATCGACTTCGTCGAGTCGCTCGAATACGGCATGCCGCCCACCGGCGGCATCGGCATCGGGATCGACCGTCTCGTGATGCTCCTCACGGACAGCCAGTCGATCCGCGACGTGCTCCTCTTCCCGCACATGAAGCCGCGCAATCCGAACAAATGAAAACAGCGCTTCGTCGACGACGAAGCGCTTTTCTTTCGGCGTTTTCGGCCCGGGCGGCGTCCCGATTCTTCACCGCATGGCGAGCAACGGGCGATCCCGACCCGGACACGGGATGGTATAATGGAACTGCAATGACGCTACACGATGAGGTGTCCCCATGAAAGAACGCACGATTGTACGGCTCGTGAACGGTTTCCCCGGCGTCGACGGCGCCGGCGTCCGGCTCGTCCGCGTCCTCAGCCGTCCCGATGTGGAGGAGTTCGACCCCTTCCTGATGCTCGACGCCTTCGATTCGACGAATCCCGACGATTACACGAAGGGTTTTCCGTGGCACCCGCATCGCGGGATCGAGACAATCACCTACCTGATCGAAGGCCGCATCGAACACGGCGATTCGATCGGAAACGCCGGGACGATCGGCGCCGGCGACTGCCAGTGGATGACGGCCGGGAAGGGAATCCTCCACCAGGAGATGCCCAAGGTTTCGCCGCGCATGCTCGGCGCACAGCTCTGGCTCAACCTTCCGAAACGGGACAAGATGACGGCGCCCAAGTACCGCGACATCCGCGCCGCGGACATCCCCGTCCGGAACGGGGGCAGCGCGACCGTACGGATCCTCGCGGGGCGCTTCGAAGGCGTCGGCGGCACCATCGCGCCCGACCACGTGAAGATCGCCTATTTCGACGTCGAGCTCGCCCCGGGTGCCGTGTTCATGCATGAGATCCCCGCGGACGACACCGTGTTCGCGTATCTTTTCTCCGGAAGCTTATCCGCGACGGACGGAACGACCGCGCGGGCGAAGGACGCCGCGCTCTTCGGAGCGGGAGATTTCGTCCGGGTTGCGGCCGGACCCGGCGGCGCGCGTTTCCTCTTCCTGACGGGGCCGAAGCTTCGCGAACCGGTCGCCTGGGGTGGCCCGATCGTGATGAACACGCGCGAGGAACTCCGCACCGCCTTCCGGGAACTCGACGAAGGAACGTTCCTCCGCTGATCACAAAAAAAACAGGTTCCGAAAGTGAACGAGTCAATGGTTAGTAGACACATAAATGCATGATCTTCATTTCATCCCCCGTTCGGTCCTGTACTGAACGGGGGTTTTATATCCCAGACTATACGCCAGGCGTAGATTGTTGAAGT
>Ga0172375_10011396_pt1 | contig 11327 bp, 9 predicted proteins | sample LakKiv1m_FD_114537 | JGI IMG/M metagenome (GOLD analysis project Ga0172375, IMG submission 114537) | Freshwater microbial communities from Kabuno Bay, South-Kivu, Congo - kab_092012_11.1m | ecosystem: Environmental > Aquatic > Freshwater > Lake | place: Democratic Republic of the Congo... | reverse complement strand
ATAATTGGCACAATAATTGAAAAATTTTCAATCTTCATGCCAAAACTTCGTGCTTCGTGAACAAAAAATTGCGCGAAACAGGCTGGAAAAATTGAAAAAACGTCAAAAACGGTGAAACTTCAGGTATTCAAGAAAAGCTGGAAAATGGAAGGCTCCCCTGCGAGGGCGCATGGGGCATCGCGAAGCACCTGGCTATTCCCAAGATGGGCGTCTCCTCAGCATGTGAGGCATTGGGAATCAAAATCTCTTCCTGCCAATTGGGGGCGTTCTGAATGGCCGCCAGACAAAAGGACAAAAAAAGCCACTTTCTTCAAGCCCCGTTACCTTGAAAGGGTCTATCAGAAAGTGGCTGTGGTGGCTTACGTTATGTTCAGCAGCTACAGGAGCCTCCACACGATCTCCCTGCCTGCATACTTGAAGAAATATTGAAACCGGACCCCATTGGGGAATTGACATAGTCAACCCGTATCGGCTTGATATTCTCATACAAGGCCTTGTCAACGACGTAGGTCAGCCCTCTGTCGTCGAACACCTCGTCGTTTTCACGTGACTCGTCCAGAGCCATGCCCAACGAGGGCCCAGCTCAGCCTCCCTGGGACAGCATGATTCGAATAGCCGGGATCTCATCTCTGCCCTTCAGGAAATCCTTAATCATGTCGCTCGCCTTTTCAGTAACCTCTAACATATGTTCCTCCTTTATGGAATTTTCTTGACGTTGCCGGTACTACACTATAGGGACAAAAGCCCAATTGTCAATTGTCCCCTATATAGAGACTATCTGATGAAAAAGGTGACACAGATTTTAGAAGGGCTCCTCCGACAATCTCTGGCTTAACCAGATGCACACCTTGCCCAGCTCACTCATGAACTCTGACATGGCCTTTCCTCTGTGACTGATGCTGTTTTTTTCTGCAGACGTCATCTGGGCGAAGGTCTTATTCAAAGGAGGATAGTAAAACAGGGGGTCGTATCCAAAGCCTTCATTTCCTGTCAATTCCGTTGCGATGACCCCTTCACAGATGCCTTCATAAATGAGGGCCGGGCCCCTGGGCACTGCAATCGCCAGGACACAGATGAAGGCGGCATCCCTCTCCTGCAAGCCGGACATCCTGTCTAACAGCTTGAGATTGTTATCTCGGTCTGTGGCGCCTTCACCTGCGTAGCGGGCTGAAAAAACGCCGGGCTCCCCATTAAGGGCCTTGACGCTCAACCCGGAGTCGTCGGCAATGGCGGGGAGCCCGAGCACCCGGGCCGTGAACCGGGCCTTAATTACAGCGTTGTCCTCAAACGTCCGGCCGTCCTCTGCCACTGGCGGTATAGGCCCAAAATCGTCAAGGCTCCGCAATTCAATATCGGTCCCTCGGAACAGCGCCTCGAACTCAGCCACCTTGCCCTTGTTCCGGGTTGCCAGCACCAGGGGCCGATCCAGTTTGGGTGCCCCCTTCTTGCCATTCATCTCGTTTTGATCCCTGTTCCTTTTCGTATGGGCACCCGGGTGACAGAAGGTCGGCCGGTCTTGTCGTGTGCCTATGTTGTCGTTAATTGTGGATAGTGACATCCACAATGCTCTGGCGGGCGATCGTATGCTCGGTTTCATGATCCAGTAGGGACACATGCATGAGTCCCAGGACCTCGTAAGACCCGTTTTCCAGTTTGGAAGTATCCCACCTCACGGGGAAACTTTCCTCCATGTCCTGGGACTCGCCGATCTTGATCCAGCTTCCGCTCCCCTTCTTTCTGAAGTACCATGGGTTCGTGATGTTGACGACTGCACCCGAGATGCCCAACTCCTCCAATTCCTTATGGAGGAGACCCTCATCCAGGCTCTCGCGCAACCGGACCACCCCCGAAAAGCTTTTCAGGCTCTCCGAAGGAACAATAAAGTGGGGTCCCCAGTCAAATGGCATAGCGGCCTCCTTTCTTCTATTAAAGGTTTTAAAAAAGACCTTCCCCGCGACAAAGTCTTCCTATTTATATCGTTAAGTGCAATCAAGGTGCCATTGCATGAATGGCGCCCCATATCGGCTTCAGGCCTACACCTTGGTGATCTTTCCTCCACTGGCCACATGGCCTAAATGGCCTGAATGAGCATTCGGCTCAAGAGGCGTTCACGGCGCCGCGTTCGATACGTCCATCCCTTTCATCAATCCCGAACGTCGATACTCACTGCCGGGCCTATCCGGCTTTCCAAAAAAAACGACATTATTGAAGCACCTCCGCCTCACCGTCTACATTTTGGTCATCTGATCTTGTTCCGTTGATGGAATAGCACATGGGATGAAGGCCGTTGTCCCGCGGCGCTTGGGTCCAGCCCGGTAGAGGACTCTCAAGCCTGTTTCAGCCGTCCCCTGGGAGAACGGATTTGATATCCACAACCGGTGTTCTGTCGAGTACCTCAAGAGGCCTCACCTCAAGTCTGCAAGGAGGGTCTACCGTTATCACACGGGTCCTGTGCAGGCCGATAGGGTTGGGCCGGTGTGGAGACCGGGTGGTAAAGACACCCCTCATCGGGTTTCTCGAGTTGCCCCTCGGGTGCACCTTAAGGAGTGACCGATCCGCCAGATGCAACCAGGTCAGCACCAGAATTTCGGCCCCTGTCTCCAGACCTTCCAAGGCCGATGAATATTCAGGCTCGATCTCGATCCAGGCCTTGTCATGGCCTTCGTGTTCCTGATGAGGACAATCGTGAAGGTCTTTCAATTCGGAATGAACCGTGCCGATCTGATGAAGCTCGAACATATCGGGTACCATGGGTCAACGACCTCGCACCTCTATTTTTTTAGTTGGCCTCGAATGACCTCTATCAGCTTCTGTATGTCTGATTTTGTCAGCTTGCCGAATTTCATAAACATAAGTTTACCCTCTTTATCAAAGGCCAGCACATCGCTGTTGTCATCCGAGATGTCCCATGCCTTCACAACGAACTTGTCATAGTCTCTCACATATATGGTGGTCGGGTACTTCTTCTGTTTTTCTTCGAGGGCTGCGGATATCAATATGTTGGGAAGCCATGTGGCCGCCATGTTGATCATGCCATAGCTCTGAAATTCATCCAGAGGGAATTTCTCCCGCTGAAGGGCGTCGCTCGCTTCGTTGTTCAGGTCCTTTTCATCCGGGTCCACATAAAAAATGACGCTGACCTTTCCAACCAGTTCCTTACTGCTCCATGGACTCCCGTCCAGTCGCCCGCCAAGGTCCCCTTTCAGATCCACCTGTTTGGGAACCTGACCCATCTCCAGCCCAGGCCATGCAGGCTGAATGGTTAGAAAAATTAGCAGTAAGGCATACAAAGTGATCAACGGGCATCTCATTGGCGGCCTCCATGATTTGGGGTTTATGTGGGATCTCTCCTTTGCCTACATGGCGGACCATAAACAATGGAATCTCGGCTGTCAATGACAACCTATCCTTGCGTCACGAAGTGGGGTGGATCGCGAGCGCCTTACCCTATGGGGACGGACATGGTGTTTTGATAGTTGATCATTATTCGGCAAGGGTCAAGGACAGTGGTAACGTGGTGAACAGGATCGCCCTACGAAAGGGCTTCCGAAATCGACCACCAGGCCGGGGCTTGCTTCCGACCAATTTTTTCTTTGAAATGAATCTTGTTTTACGCTATGAATACCCGCTATGGATTCCCTCCACGGTCGAGTGCGCCATCAGGCGCGTCGATGTGCAGGAAGTTCTATTGGAGCCTCTGGCAATTCACGGCCTTTTCGGATTGGCCAGGGTTCTATCCGGGATATGAGTATTCGAAGGGTGCCCGGAACCGGCCTGTCGTTCAAGGCCTTCTATCTCAGGATAGGAACATGAAAACAGACCCCCTGGACCGATCGTATAGGATGGGCGCCCGAAAAACCCCGTCTGAGATCACTGGCCGAGACCCCTATCTTAAGAGATGGGGCCGCTTTTTGTTCACGGTTATCGCCATACTGACAGTGGCGGCATGCACCAAGGTGGGTCCTGATTATGCCCCGCCTTCGCTGAAGGTCTCCGACACGTGGATGGCGTCGGGTAAGGGACCGTTGCGTCCGGAAACGCCTGACCAGGCGGAATGGTGGAAGGCCCTGGATGATCCTGTGCTCGACAACCTGGTGCGCATGGCTTATCGTCAGAACCTTCCTCTTCAGACGGTGGGCGTCAGGGTCTTTGCAGCCCGAGCCCGCTTGGGCATCGCCGTAGGCCTGCTCTACCCACAGAGCCAGCAGGGGTTCGGCTCCATTCAGTATAACCGGTCCAGCGAGAATGCCCCCACCTCCGCCCAGCCAGGGACCCAGGACGCCGTCGGCCTTGGCTTCTGGCAGGCCCAGCTCGGTGTTTCAGCGAGCTGGGAATTGGATTTCTGGGGAAAGCTGCGGCGTGCCGTGGAGGCCGCCGATGCCAATCTGTTGAGCGCCATTGCGGCCTACGACAACGCCATGGTGAGCCTTTCCTCGGACCTGGCCAGCACGTATATCCTGATTCGCACCTTGGAGGAACGAGTCCAAATTGCCCGGAACAACCTGGTCATTCAGGAGGAAAGTCTTCACATCGCCCGCGCCCGGTTTGAAGGAGGCGCCACCAGTGAACGGGACGTGCAACAGGCCCTGACCCAGTTGAACGCCACCGAAGCCTCCATTCCCCAGTTGGAATCGAGCCTGAGACAGGCCAAAAACTCCCTCAGCATCCTCCTGTCCGTGCCCCCGCCGCAGGTCGATCCCCTGCTCAAGGGCGAGTCGGGAATCCCATCTGTCCCCTCCACCATCGCCGTCGGAATTCCGGCCGATCTCCTGCGGCGAAGACCGGACATTCGTCTGGCGGAATACCGGGCCATGACCCAGTGCTCCCGCATCGGCATCGCCAAGGCCGATCTCTATCCCATGTTCTTCCTGATGGGGAACTTCGGCTTCCTGTCCAGCGATGTCGGCGAGTTTGGCGTCGGAGATCTCTTTTCATGGAAAAGCCGAACCGGATTCATCGGCCCGACCTTCCAATGGAACCTTCTCAACTATGGTCAAATCACCAATGAGGTGAGGGCACAGGACGCCCAGTTTCAGGAACTGCTTCTCGACTATCAAAACACGGTCCTTGAGGCCCAGAAAGAGGTTGAGGACGGACTCGTTGCCTTTGTGAAGGCCCAGGAGGGGGTCCGGTACCTCACCCTGGCGGCCGATGCTGCCAAACGCACCGTGGAACTTTCCCTGATCCAGTATCGCGAGGGGGCCACCGACTACACCACGGTGCTCACGGCCGAGCAGGCGCTATTGCAACAGGAGGACAACCTGGCCATCGGCCGCGGGGATGTGCCTCAAGGCCTGGTGTCGATCTATCGGGCACTCGGAGGGGGCTGGGAGATGCACACGGCCCAGGACTTCATTCCGCCTGAAACCTTGGAAACCATGAAAAAACGGACAAACTGGGGAGACCTGCTCACACCCGCATCGGTGGAACCGGTCCCCCAGGACAAGAAAGACGCCCTGTTCCGGGCGCCGGACTGGTAGGATGGTATGGAGATGCACAGCATGAGCAGGATGGGGCGCCATCGTTGGACAGGGATCCTGGCCGGGGCGACAGGGGTATTGATGATGCTGCCCTGGCTTTCAGGGTGTAAGGACGAGGAAAACAAGTATGTGGCCCCACCACCCCCCAAGGTTACGGTGAGTCATCCCCTGGTCCAGCCCCTCACCGAATACCTGGAGATGACCGGCAATACCCAGGCCATTGCGACCGTGCAACTGACGGCCCGGGTCGAGGGGTATCTCACCCACATCGGATTCAAGGATGGGGATGTGGTCAAAAAGGATACCACCCTTTTTGTGATCGAGCAACCTCCCTACCAGGCCAAGGTGGACCTTGCCGAGGCCGCTGTGGCCTCTTCTGAGGCCAAACTGCTTCGGGCCACTCAGGAATACAAGCGGCAGCAGCAGTTGATCAAGCAAAATGCCACCTCCCAGTCCGAGGTGGAGAAATGGCAGGCCCAGCAGGACGCGGCCCGGGCGGCGCTCGACGAGGCCAAGGCCAACCTGGAGATCGCCAAAATCAACCTGGGCTATACCGTCATCAAGGCCCCCTTTCCGGGCAGGATTGACCGACACCTGGTTGACATTGGAAACCTGGTGGGCCAAGGTCAGGCCACCCTTTTGAGCACCATTTACCGACTGGATCCGATCTACGCCTACTTCAATATCAATGAGAAGGATCTCGTCCGGGGGATGGCCAAGGACATGGAGGATGGGAAGCGGGACATGGCGCCATTTCCGGTCGATCTCGCCATAGAGGGGGAACAGGGCTATCCCCACACGGGAAGGCTCGATTTTGCGGCTACGGCCCTTGATTCGAGCACAGGAACCCTTCTCCTTCGAGGCATCTTCGACAACCCCTTGGATAGTGGTGGCATACCCCAGATGCTCCCGGGCATGTTCGTTCGGGTTCGGATTCCCATAGACACGGTCCCTGATGCCCTGTTTGTCTCGGAGCGGGCCCTGGGTGTGGACCAGGCGGGGCCCTATGTGTTGGTGGTCAACGACAAAAACGTCGTGGAACAGCGCACGGTCCGCGTTGGGAGCCGGGAACACGGGATGAGGGCCGTTCGAGAAGGCCTCAAGAAGGGAGACTGGGTGGTGGTGAACGGGATTCAGAGGGCGCGTCCCGGAGCCGTGGTCACCCCGGTTCAAGAGCAGGCACAGGCCCCTTCCGTCGGCAGAAGCGACCCACGCCAAGAGACAAAACCTGCCTCTCAACCTGAGGCGAAACCCGCGTCGCACCCTGAAAAAGAACCTAAAGACAAGAAGGCCAGGTCCATGTCCTCCAAGCGCTGAGCAGACAGAAGGGTTTCCCATGTTCTCCAAGTTTTTTATCGAAAGACCCATCTTCGCCAATGTCATCGCCATCCTCACCATTATCCTGGGCGTGGTAGCCCTTCTTCGGCTACCCGTCGCCCAGTATCCAGACATCACCCCGCCCACGGTTCAGGTCACCACCCTCTATCCAGGCGCCAGCGCCAGCATCATTGCCAACACCATTGCCCTGCCCATCGAGCAGCAGGTCAACGGGGTGGAAGGCATGCTGTACATGCAATCCTTCAGTTCGGGCGACGGCACCTACAACCTCATCGTGACCTTCGAGGTGGGAACGGATATGGATTTTGCCCAGGTCCTGGTCCAAAATCGGGTAGCCATTGCCATGCCCTCCCTTCCCCCTGAGGTCCAGAAACAGGGGGTGGTGACTCAGAAGGTCTCCACCGACATCCTTCTGGTCATCAACCTCCTTTCCCCCGACCAAAGCTATGACAGCCTCTTTCTCTCCAATTATGCCACCATCAATTTGGTGGATACCCTGGCCCGGCTCAAAGGCGTGGGTCAGGTGAAGGTATTTGGCATCGGTCAATACGGAATGAGGGTCTGGCTCAATCCAGACTCCCTGATGGCCTATAACCTGACCGCCGATGATGTGGTCAAGGCAATTCAGGACCAGAATATCCAGGTGCCGGCCGGCCAGATCGGCATGCCCCCTGCCCCTCGCGATCAGAATTTTCAATACACCATAAATGTCCTCGGTCGTTTGGAAACGATCGAGCAGTTTGAGAACATCATCGTCAAGATGGAACCCAGCCAGGGAGGCCGCATCCTCCGCGTAAAAGATATCGGGCGGGTGGAACTGGGGGCCCAGACATACAGCCAGTTTTGCAAACAGGATGGAAAAGCGTCGGCAGGGATCGCCATTTATCAGCTTCCCGGGGCCAATGCCCTCAATGTGGCCAAAGAGGTCAAAAACGCCATGGCCGAGATGAGCAAGCGTTTCCCCCAGGATCTGGAGTACATTATCCCCTTTGACACCACCGTTTTCACAACCGCCTCCATTAACGAGGTCTACAAGACCCTGTACGAAGCAGGCATCCTGGTGCTGCTGGTCATCATGGTCTTTCTTCAGAACTTCAGGGCAGTCCTGGTTCCGGCCTCTACCGTGCCGGTCACCATTATTGGCGCCTTTATCGCCATGGCGGCCCTGGGCTTCTCGGTCAACATGGTGACCCTCTTTGCCCTGATTCTGGCCATCGGCATCGTGGTGGACGATGCCATCGTCATTGTGGAAGGGGCCTCCTACGGCGTCGAGCAGGGGCTTTCGCCCAAAGAGGCCACCATAAAGGCCATGGAGGAACTGACCGGCCCAGTTTTGGGGATTACGGTAGTTCTTATGGCCGTGTTCATCCCAGCAGCCTTCATCCCCGGGATCACCGGACAGTTGTACCGGCAGTTCGCCTTGGTAATCGCCTCCACGGCCGTGATCAGCGCCGTCAACGCCCTCACCCTCAAACCGGCCCAGTGCGCCGTGTATCTCAAACCCCGGACCAAGAAACCAGGGCTATTCTCCCGAGGATTCAATGTTGTGTTTGGGTTCTGCGAGGGTGCCTATACCCGGTTGGTGGGGTGGCTGGTTAGAATCAGCATTCCCATGATGATCGTATTCATTGTCTTGCTTTCCCTTACGGGCTGGGCTTTCCTGAAACTGCCCACCGGATTTCTTCCGGACGAAGACCAGGGGTATGCGGTGGTAGGGGTCCAGCTTCCGGCCAGCGCTTCTCTCGAGCGTACCGAAGAGATCATGGACAAGGTGGGAGACATCCTGGCCCACACTCAGGGCGTGGCCCACTACATGATGATCGGCGGGATCTCCCTTCTCGACAACAGCTCATCCCTCTGTAATGCCGGGGTCATCTATGTCATCTATGATGACTATGACAAGCGCGAAAAGGAGGGAAACACTCAGGAGGTTATCCTTGCGCATCTGCGGCCCAGGCTGGCGCAACTCCAAGAGGCTGTTGCCTTTGCCGTGGTCCCCCCGGCGATCAAGGGACTGGGAATTGCCAGCGGCTTTCAGATGCAATTACAGGTCAAGGGAACAGGATTCGATTTTGCCAAGCTGGGACAGTTCACGTATGAAATCATTCAGGATGGAAACGCCCAGTCCCACCTGGCGGGCCTGACCACCTCATTTGTCCCGGGCGTTCCCCAGCTCAAGGCCGATGTGGATCGGGTCAAGGCCAGAAGCCTGGACGTGGCGGTTGGGGATGTGTTCTCTACCATGCAGAACTATCTGGGTTCCTATTATGTGAACCAGTTCAACAAATTCGGAAGGACGTTCCAGGTCTATGTGCAGGCCGACAGTCCCTACCGGTTGGAGCCGGATCAGATCCGCCAGTTGTACACGCGAAATGCCAAAGGGGGCATGGTGCCCCTGGGCACGCTCACGGACGTAACTAACACCACAGGCCAATCCATCATTTCCCTCTATAATCTCTATCCCACCGCGCCGATCAGCGGCAGGGCGGCGCCCGGTTTCAGTTCCGGTCAGGCCATGGCCCTCATGGAACAAATGGCCAGAGAGAAACTGCCGCCGGACATGGGCTTTGAATGGACCGCCATGTCATATCAGGAAAAGCTGGTGGGGAACCAGGCACTCTTCGTCCTGGCCCTTTCCGTGCTCCTCGTCTTTCTCGTCCTGGCGGCCCAATATGAAAGCTGGACCAGCCCTGCCGCCGTCATCCTCGTGGTGCCGCTCGCCCTTTTGGGAACCGTGATCGCCCTGATTGTTCGTGGATTCGACAATGACATCTACACCCAGATCGGGGTGGTGCTCCTGGTGGCCCTCGCCAGCAAGAACGCTATCCTGATCGTGGAGGTCGCCCGGGAACTTCGGGCCAAGGGGACCGATCTCTACGAGGCAGCGGTGGAGGCCTCCAGGCGGCGGTTCCGGCCCATTCTCATGACCTCTTTCGCCTTTATCCTCGGCGTCGTCCCCCTCGTGGTTGCCAAAGGCGCGGGTGCGGCCAGCCGGCAGGCCCTGGGTACGGCGGTGATGGGGGGCATGCTCGGGTCCACGCTCCTGGCTGTTCTGTTTGTCCCCATCTTCTATGTATCTCTTCAGCGGTTCAGCGAGTGGCTCGCTCGACGGAAGGAGGCCAAGGCCGCTCGAAAGGCCGCTCCCTCATAGAGGTTCACCGGTTCGAGGGGTTCGAGGGTGATGCCTTATGGGCATTTCCATCACAGCCTACAGGAACCGACCGAACTCCAGTGCCTTTTTGTTGATGCTGACCTGGGTGTGTTCCTGTATCAGATCATGGGCCGTCTCTTGAAACGGGAGATAAACAAGGGAAGCTCCCCTGACGGCGACGCGGACCTCCGAAAGCCTGGGTATGACCTTCTTCTTGTTGACAGCCAGCCCCGCCAGGGTGATCGTGATCCCCTGTATGGCCTCGCCAAGGGGGAGCGTCACAGGGAATAGGTTCCGTCGAGGCAGTCTCTTCCCAGCCTTCTGGGAGAGCTGAACAAAGGTCAACTGTTTTGAGAGATAGAGCAATTGATTGGGTCGAATCTTAAAGGCCGGGGATAAGAAGATCATGTCCTGATCTTCCCATGTCTTCTGAATGACCCTGGGCTGGTGGGTAACGCGAATAAAGTCCGCGTAAGAGGCGATTGGGATGCCCGTAGTCTGGACGGGCATCTTCCAGAAGGGGAGATAAAGGGCTTCGGGTTCGTCTTCGGCCACCGTCTCGTAATCTATCTGTACAAATCTTCCTCCTCTGGCCTCCCATGCGGTCTCGCAATTTCGGCACGTGAGGACCACGCTGTCTCTTTCTCCTGTCAGGTCCCAGCCGCACCGGGGGCAGAGGGTGGCCAGAAAGGCCAGCTTCCATCCGGGTTGGGGGTCTGTGACGGAAGCGAGCATATCCCCCTCCTGAGGCAATCTCGCGATCGGGACCCGGGTGATGCCGTCATAGAGCGTCTCATGGTCCATATACAGGGGGAGATAGATGAGGCTCACGGTCTCTCCAATCAGCGCCCGGTGAAAAACCCCTTCGGCAGTCGTTAGCTCGTCATGTCGCCCTGCCCTGGCCAACAGATCTTGAGGTTTCAATACGCATTTCAGGAAGGACCCGGCGGGATGCATGGGGGCGAACCGCATCTTCATGGCCTGAGGCCTCAACCCGAGGGAGACCGGAAACCGTTTAAAGGGCACGCCCAACTGGGTAATATCGACGATGCGGGAGTGGATCGCCTCCATGTGGCATGAAAAGACGCTTCCCCTGAAGCGGAGATACGGGACATGGATGAGCTCCCGGTTGCCCGCTTGATGGGGAAGGACAAAACGGTAGCCGTCATCCGAGAACAGGAAGCTCTTCACCTCGCAATACGGGCACCGAAGGAGCCGGTCGGTCTCATCCAGTTCAACGGCTCCTCCGCACTGAGGGCACTCCTGTACGACACGAAAACCCATGGCCGACCTCTTGCAGGATATTGGATACTCGATACTGGATGCTCGATACTGGATACTGGATTGTTCGGTTGATT
>Ga0172375_10011395_pt1 | contig 11330 bp, 6 predicted proteins | sample LakKiv1m_FD_114537 | JGI IMG/M metagenome (GOLD analysis project Ga0172375, IMG submission 114537) | Freshwater microbial communities from Kabuno Bay, South-Kivu, Congo - kab_092012_11.1m | ecosystem: Environmental > Aquatic > Freshwater > Lake | place: Democratic Republic of the Congo... | reverse complement strand
TTACTACAAACAGTTGTTGTGGCGTTAGCCTTATACGGCGTCATGACGGCAAACGGGGAAAATATAAAATACGAAGTACAAGCTCCGAAAGGCAACTCCAGGGAGCTCGTGCCGTTTGAATATAAGTCTTTCAACTTTCATTTTCACGTAAAATATCCCGCGCAATGGTACGCCTCTGAAGAAATAGGAGACGTGCATAATTTGTATTTAACCAAAGAGCCGGTTGATAGTTTGGAGGCGCGCTTTACTACCGGGGCCATGCTCTCTTATCAGCTTAAGTATTTTCTTGAGAGAAGATCAGGGAATTCCGATCCGGGGAAAGCCGGAAAAGTGATATTTGCCGTACGCGCCTGGGATAAGGTAAAGGTAAGCGTCGCGGATGGCATAAAAGCCCAGCCCGGGGTTACCATGATATCGGATGCCGAGACGACGGTAGGCGGGCAACCCGCTTACGAACTAGAGTACGGGATCGGATCGTCGAAGTGTATCGCCTATTATGTAAAAGCCGGGGCGCATCTATTAACGATAATATTCGAAGCGCCGGCTAAAGACTATATCCAGTATAAAGATATATTTGAGAAAATGATAGGCTCATTCTCCTTCGATAAAGATTTTGACCTGAAAAGCGAGCCTGAAATGCTGGAGAGCAAGGCCGAGGGTATCGGCGCCGACAGAAGGAAATAACGGAATGAAAACCGGTTGGAATGTCTTTGTGAATATCTGCCTGATGTTACTGTCCGTAACCTTGGTCCTTGCCTGTTTTGAGATATTTTTGCGGACCGGGTTTTTTGATGAAGCGAATTCTTCCGAACCCACATGGATCCCCTGCAAGTTTCAAAAAACAAATGAAGAGATAAACCGGAAAAACGAATCGTTCTCGAAACAAAATACATTCGGTTTTAATGATAAAGAACGGCATATTGAAAAGCCGCAAGGGGTATACAGGATAGCTGTTTTGGGCGATTCTTTTATTTGGGGCGATGGGATGGCTTACGATGATGTCTGGAGCCATAAGCTTGAACATAAACTTGCCGGATATCCTGACAAGGTCGAAGTGATGAGCTGGGGCTTGCGCGGATGGTCGACGCGTGACGAGTTGAATTTCCTGGAAAGAGATGGTCATAAATTTGGCATAGATCTCTTAATAGTGAGTTTTTGTACCAATGATCCGGATACGGGCTATTATCGGCAAATATATTTTAACACGGCAGAAAGAAAGTTTCTGGCTCCGATACGAGCTATATTCCCAAATGCGATAGAGTTTATAGGCATGCATTTGGATTCTGTAATATACCGGTATTTTAAGGATTGGGGATATGTGCATTGGAGAGAAAAACTCTATACGGAAGAAAACCTCGAAAGATATGATGCTCTCTTAAGGGCCTTTTCCGGCTTTTGCAGTAGGCATAATATAGATGTTCTATTTGTTCTTGTTCCTGACAGCTGCGATAGTCAGTATGAAGTCAAATTCAACAAGATCATACATCTTCTGGATAAAAATCACATCAAATATTTAGATACTTATCCTGCAGTAAAAAAAGACCTCGGCTCAGTCACTACCCGCCAACTATGGGCAAATCCCGGGAATGGGCATCCCGGAAAACTTATCACAGAAAAAGTAGCGGATGAAGTATACCGCTACCTTATCCGTGTTGGCAGGCTCGCCTCCGCCTAACTGTTACCCATAATTTACATTTCTATGACATTATATTCCCATAAATAAGTAAACTTATCCTTATATATCTAAGATCTATATAAGGATAATAATGAGAAGAGAACCCGCTAAATATATACGCAGTATAAGCGCCGCACTTCTGGCGGCGGCATTTCTTTTACAGGATATCGCCTGGGCTGCCCCTGAAACGCTAAAACATCGATCTATAACAACCGATACTTTAAGCGCTTATACAAAGTTCCAGAGCCTTGGCGCTGAGATGGATCTCCTTGTTCGAGGAGAATTGCACAGGATGGCTTTGGAAGGCCCGCTTAAGGACCGTACGGATAATCTGCCTTTTGTTCCGGGAAATAAAGGACGCCGGATCATATTTGAATTCGAAAAAAAATATTCAGAAGGCCCTTCTCTTATTGTTCCGTTCATTGTCTATCTTTCCGATAGCCATGGGACTGAAAGGAATTTTTTCAGGTATGAAGCCCTGGTACAGAATGACGGGGAAATAAGCATAAGGCGCATACCGGCTATTGAGAATGGCAAAGATTCCGGCGACGGATACATAGCTTCGAAAAAAGGCAAGAGCCCGAAAGAACTGGATGACATGCGCAAGAACAGGCGCGAACTTTTGACCCAGGCTGTCATAAACGATTTTAGCGAAATTACCGCCTACATCAGACAGAGTATAGAAGGCTTTAAGGAACGGGCAAAAAATCCCGATACTGACTGGAAGAAACGGCAATATCCGGAGTTTATTAAACAGGCAGAGGAAGGGATAAAAAGGCTGGAAGAACTTTATCAGGACGGTAAGGTGTCTACGTTTGATGCGATTGTAGTCGCAAAGGAAGACTATGCTCTTGGGTTCAGCAGCGAAAAAGAGATCGGCTTTGCCAAAGAGCTCATGGCATTGGACCTTAAGGCCCGCGCGCAATTATTGTTCCATGAAGCGGTATGTTTCAAGATCGGACATCGCTCTGCTATCAGCCTGCAGGGCGAGATATTCACCGACCAGTTCGGCCCTGGCGTCAATGCCCTGAGATCTGTTTTAAGGGCACTGATCAACAAAAAGGCCTCTACCCAAAACGGGATCGGATACAGTGCGATCGTAGAAGATATTGTGCGCGCCCAAAACTGGAACGTCATGACTTTATTCTCGGACCAAAGTGATTACGGTGTCGAAGGATACGAGAAGAACTATTCGTGGGACCACCAACTCGAAGAGGTTTTTAGGCAGCCCAATGACGTTGTCTTTTACGGAGACTTCACTGCATTGTACTTCTTTGCCGGATTTAGCGGGTTCAATGTAGAGCAAGAGATCAAGAAAAAACAAAAGGTCAAACTAATATTAGATAAGGATAATGGGGTTGCCGGTGTATGGGGTATCCCGTTAGAGGTCAATGAGCTTGTTAAGAGAGAGATGGCCGATGGACAGCCCGTGATGGTCGATGCCGCTCCTTTCCTGATGTTGGTCCGGTTGTATACGAGAGGATATGGCTCTGCGTTAGAGATCATAAGAGAGTACGTAAATAATCGAGCCGTGACGATGTCATACGAAAGCTTCCGGGCTATTATCAAAAACCTGAGAGACAAAAACGCCGCGCGCAGGCAAGCTGAAAACCAGGGTGCCGACGCAATGGACGACCATATGGAATCGACAGCGGTCAACAAGGACGCAGGTGATATCCGGTTTGTCTTCGGCAGTATGGACAGGCAGGCATTTTTAACGCACTTTAAAAAATATGTTCTTACTATTGATCCTGAATCAGATAATGAGTGGAGTTACGGGTTTTACAAGATACTTGAAGATGAAGAACTGCTTAAGCAGCTCTGGGAAGCGTATATGGAAGAGTCCAATTCCAGCGAGGATAACACCTGTCTGCGCGACCGGATCCTGAAAGTAGTCGCTGCTCAGTATTCCTCCGAGAAGATCCTTTCGCTTATCATACGCACCTTTCAAAAAGAGATGATAAATTCATCGTATAAAGCCCTGGATGTGCTGACGCGCATCCGCCTGGACAAGGACCAGGAAGGAATGCTTTTTATTGCCATAGGGGCGCTAAAGTATAGAAAAGAGATAGCGTCGGCATATACTCTGGCGCATATGGCGCTCTACGGTCCGGAGGAAAAAGCCGTGTTGCCGTCCGGCTACGGTCATCATCCCAGCCAGATGGTGCATCTTCTTGCCCCTGAGTCCCGGAATATCTATTACTATCTTCAAAAGATCGAAGAGTCCAGAAGAAAGGGCGGCGGGACGCGCGCGAGGCTGGACAATCTGATCATATACCTGACCAGGTTCCTGGATGACTGGGCAGCTGTTCCCGGAGAAAAAGGACATACCTGGTACTCGATGCTCAGGCAGCAAGTCCATAACACCGCAAGCTCGAAGGACCTTAAGGACGTAAGGAGCGCGCTATGCTATTGGAAATCCTCAGACGATATCGCCATGGATGGGAGCGAAACCTGGCTGATAGAAAAACTTAAGGAGAGCTTTTCCGTAGAAGAGACCGAACGATACAGGCGCGTCATGGGGCGTTTTCTTAAGCGTCTTCATGAAGAAGGCCTGATAAGATCCCTTGAAGGCGATGCGTTCATGGACGAGATGCTTAAAGTTAAACAAGGCAGAATACTGCGGGCGTTGAAAGAGTCCGCTCCCAAGGGAAACAAAAAAGAACGCGATAAATTAAAGCTAATGATAGAGCTTTTTTACGCTCTGAACGACCGGTATTCTATCGTAGGGGCAAAGATACTTCCAAGGATCAAAAGAGGCGCTAAGATCACGGGTTTTATGCGCAGGGATTATACGGAACTGCTTGAGTCGCTTGATTCAGGCGATCATACGAGGATACTTAGCGCTGTAAGCAGGTGCAGGTACGCGATCAAGGAGCGCTTACTCTATCATAAGACGAAAAAAGAACGCCTCAAAGAACGCCTGATGGAGCTGGATCATTATCTTTTTCTGGTAGGTAAAGAGATGCTTGTCGCGGTAATGGAAGATATAAAGCGGGCTAACACGCTTGATGACCTTAGAGCGCAGGTCAAGCCGTTGGCAGCCATGGGCCGTTTTATCCTTGCCTCAGGGCTCGGAGGGGTCGACCTTGAACAGTTCGTTGTGCAGCTTGAAGACGGAACGATCAAATATTCCCAACTCCACGACCTGACCCGCGCGCTTCGCACAGAGGCGCATAAGGCCATGAGGGCCGTAAATACCAATATGCGTTTTGTCATGGAGCGGATGAGGCCTTCTATAGCGCCCGATAAGGTCAAGGATGACGTGCTCGCTATTGTCCGGAACACGAAAGATGATGGTGAGTCCCGCTGGACAAATTTTACCGAAGAGGAGCATCAGAAGATAGAAGATGAGATCATAGACAATATTATCCGCGACACTGGCATACTTACTTTCGACGGCGCGCTGGCTGTTTTTAACAATATACTGGAAAGCCGTCTTACGCCTGAAGAAGATGCTATTGCCTCAGGAAATGAGACCGGAGCAGAGATCGACCTCGACGACGAGTTCTTCAGGTTCGGCCAGCCTGAGGTCATACCCAGGGAACGGCTCCTTTCGCTCTGGAGCAAAAAAGGCCTGAACCTGGTGAAGATGACCGAGGAGAACGTTCCTGTTCCGCCGGGGGTTATAGTCAGCGCTAACCTTGTTACGAGGCCGGATATCGTCAAGTCGGATGCATTTCGTAAAAAGGTTGAAGAAGAGATAGGCAATATAAGGAGATATTCCAAATACCCTGACCTTAAGCTTCTCTTGTACGCGCGCAGCGGTTCGGCGTTCCTTCTGCCCGGGCTTTTAGTGACTATCCCTAACCTCGGCATGAACGATAAAGAAGCAGAGCAACTTGCCGATTCGACCAAAGACGAGTGGTTCGCCTATGACACATATGCCGAGTTCATCAGGGCCTATGCCATAAACATCCTGGGGATCCCGGAACAGCGGTTTCAGGAAGTTTTCAATATCTATAAAAAGGATACCATTACCGGCGCCAAGATGCGCGAGGTGTGCGAGCGCTATAAAAAAGTCGTTGCGGATTTCGGCAAAGGGCAGACAATACCAGAGAATATGACAGACCAAGTCATGCTTGCCATGGACTGCGTCTATGATTCCTGGGACTCGGAGGACGCTCGGGAATACAGGTCCAGGCACAGGATATCCCAGGAGTGGGGGTCCGTTGTTATCTTACAGAAAGGCGTCTTTGGGAATCTTAATACGACCTCCGACGGCCGTATCTCAGGAACAGGCGCAGGGGCTTTGCGTGTCATGCCTGACGGAAGAGAGGTCATCCAGGGGAAATTCCGTTTCAGGTCTATCGGTGACCAGCTCATGAGCCGGGCAGACCAGAACTACATTATTTTAAGCAATTCCGAAAGAAGGACCGAAACAGAACAGACGCTTGAAGACCTTGAGCCGGACCTTTATCAGCGGATACTGGAGCAGGGGCATAAGCTTAAAGAGATTTTTGGTCATAACCAGCACTTTGAATTCACAGTGGAGCTTAACAACATCTGGATCAACCAGTCTAACGACGATATAGTAGCGGACCATTATCCTGAGTTCGTTGAGCGGCCTGACGATAGACCTATCGCGCGCGGGCACGGAGTGAGCGGAGGCGCTGTGCGCGGCTGGGTGGCCAACTCGTTTGAAACGGCAGAAAAGCTTCTGGCAAAGTATAATGCCGAAAAACCCGAAGGCATAGACGGCGTCATACTTCTTTTGGACAGGGTGAACCCTGAGATGTTGAATAGAATACCAAAGGGTGTCCATCTCATCGCCAACATCATCTCGGTCCATGCCGAGACACTTGCGCAAAAATACGGTATCACAGCTGTATACGGGGTCTCATCAAGAAAAAGCGGTCCCGGAGGAGATGAAAGTATCATGGCGTATGATGCTAACGAAGGCAGATGGTCGATAGGCGGTCACAAGACGACAGACGGCGAGGTCATAAGTATAGACGGGCATGAGAACCAGCTCCTCTATAATAACAGCGGAGCGATATTTCTTGGAAGCATTCCTTTGGCCGAACGTTCTAGCGGAAAGACCTCTGTCGAGTCGCTTTCTGTCAGGGGCGAAGAACGCGTCAGAGAGATGCTCGACCAGGAGCAATGGGCAGAGGCCATGCGTAAGCGCGCCAATGAACTGACGCAGTTTGACCGTGAGCTTCTGGCGCTTTATGGACGTCGTCTCGAAGGGCAAGTGGAACAAGGAGAACTTTCCCGTTATCTTATGAGCTACCGGGCCATATTGGATAAACTTGCTATGAGGTGCGAAAGTATAGACAGAAAACTATTTGGCGCGGAACTTCAAGGTGCTATAGTCGCGGGCCTGGACAAAGTGAACGTCCCTTACGATATTTTTATAGGATTGATAAAATCATACCATCCGCGTACCGACAGATACAGGGAACTGTTAGCATGGATAGAGAACGCTTTGAGTGAGAAAGAGTATCCTGATACGGTATCCGTTACCAAGCCTGACGGGAGAAAGGCTATGCTTAGTTACGATGATCTTGGAGAAGATGGCCCGCAGTATGATTACCTGCTGCTGCATCAGCCTAAAAGAGAGGTTCGCCTGGTTTCGTTCGAGCTTGATTGTGTCCTGGCATCCATGAACCGCGAAGAGATACCCGAACTCTTTAAGGCGCTCAAGGCCGTGGGCTTGAAGATCGCCATAACATCGATCAATCCTGATCTGCATTACTGGTATCAGGGGTTTCCTGAAATTCACGGGCTTGTCGACTTTGTGGAGCAGGACCACGGGAGTGTATCGCTGGGAAGGTATCTAAACGATCCGGATCTTGCTCTTGAGCCGGGCGAGATCATGCATATAGGTAATACTCTCGGGGATTGGGGGTCTCGTTGTGAAGATATGGATATTTATCGCCGGCAGGGTTTTGTAAGCGTTATAAGCTTTGACCAGCGTCTTGTAAGGACCGCTGATATACTGAACAGAAAATATGACGCTGTTATATCGCGGTTACGAAAAGATACTGTATATGATCTTATACGGCACTGGATCGATGTTCCTAAACCTGCTGATGAATTAAGTCTGGCGGCAGGAAGTGTTATCGGGGATATTAAGGACACCGAAGGACTTGCTGACAGTATTAAAACAGCGTTAGAGGCTTATGTCCGGTCCGGAAAAAAACTTGTTATCGCGATAGAGGACGGACTGGGAGGAACGGATTTTAAAATGACGCAGTTCTCTCAGGCCATAACCAAATGGAAAGAAGAGATGGTCCGGAAAACTACTGGTGACATTGAACAGGAGGCCATGAAGCGGCAGTTGGACAGGATAGTTGTTATGCATTTCAGCGGAGCAGTGGACCTTGATAAAAAATTATCCGATGCCGGCATGAAGCGCGCCGGTCCGTCCGATGAATTCATTTTTGTGTTTACAAAAGACCGGGATACAGGCGATGCGGTACGCGGTGAATACGGCGAGCCCGTGCGGCCTGTTCTTGTCGAGGAGGAAGGCCTGTTCACAGGGGCCTATTATCCGCTGCCGGAAGTGATCGCGCTGTCATTGACAAAAGAGCTTCTCGGCATCAGCGTCGAGAAGTTGCTTGAAGGGCTCTCTTTAGAGGGGGTCGATATATCCGAACTTAATATAGAAGGCATACGCTCTGAAGCCGCTTTCCTTATCTTCAAACTTATACCGCGCATAGAACGTAGCAATATCGGCGAGTTCGGTGACAGGTTCAACCGCCTGGTCAAATTCTTAAGGTCGGCATAATACCCAAAAAAACACCCTCTCTTTATTGCGAGAGGATGTTTTGTCCTAGCGCATCTTAGCAAACCCCCGCATGCGCTCTGCAGAATTCGTCTTTACGGGACTGTATCTCCTTACTGCTTAGTTCTTCTTTTCTGGTCGCTATCATCCAGAATTGGCCGTAAGGATCTTGCAGCATCCCCGCGCGATCTCCCCAGAACGTATCTTCAAGGGGCATGATCTCTTTACCGCCGTTCTCCAGGGCTTTCTTAAATACGGTGTCCGCATCGTTCACATAGAGATAAAGGCTCGATGTCGCTCCTTTCAGTTTTTCCGGAGACCGGACAAATTGTCCTTCCTTGCCTTCATGCGTGCGGCATTCATCCGCCAACATGATCTTGGAATCTCCGATAGTTATCTCCGCGTGCATGATCTTTCCGTCGCTCCTGTCCTCACGGTAATTTACCGTAGCCCCGAACGCTTTTTTGTAGAACTCCAACGCTTCCGAGGCGTTGTTACTTACCAGCTGAGGGGTCACTGAGTGATACCCTTTTGGAATAATCCTAAATATGTTCTTCATGACGCCCTCCTTTTTAAATTTAGATGAGCGCCGATGCTAAAAAGATTCACCACATTACCGCACATAGATCGCATCCAATATATCCATTCTAGGGAATTCAGGATAGTATTCGCCCTGAGGCCCTAGAAAACCCGCCCCGTACCGCCTGATCATTACGGTAGTATATGTCCCGTTCGGCCCGGGGATATTAACCGGGAAAAGGCCGTCCGAATATGGCGCGGGTTGAGTGACAATGACCGGCTGCTGAATTACTCTAGCTGCTTGCTGGCGTTTGGGCGGGGTGGACGCTATGATCGCCCCAAGTACCAGCGCCGTTATGCCGATCCCGCTCCAGAATAAAGCTTCATTATCCTGTTTTTCATTGCGGTAATTCTGTCTGTCATATCTGACATGGTTTTGCCGATCCTGGCGGCCGCTGCTTTTTTGCCCTCTGTCATGGTTCCTTGGGCCCTCCGCAAAAATGTCCGGACACGACAACAAACTCACGATAAGCATGACGCTTAGTAACATCCGGCACTTTAAGAATTTTCCTGACATGATATCCTCCTTTTTTTGGACAGGGTGAATGGCCATCTCTGCCTTCATCCTCTTTGACAACCAGGGCGCCGGAAAAGTTCCTGACCTAACCTGATTGTTATTCCGGCCTGTTTAGTGTAGAATATATCCCGGCCCAGTCTAAAGGGCCGCAAAAGAACAGGAGAGATATTTATGCGGACAGCTCAGGTAATAACACGTATTTTAATAATCGCCAGCCTATCGTTTTTTGCCTGGAAAGCCTTTGCCCAGACCCCTGATGAAGACATGCTTAGAAAAGGGGTGGGCCTTATCAGGAACGAAAAATATGACGAGGCCATTAAAGAGTTCTCGAAGCTGGTTGCCGCTGACCCGAACTCCTCAAACGCCTATTACAACATAGGTTTTGCCTATGACGCCAAAGGCGATCTTGCCAAGGCCATAGCCAATTTCAGTAAAGCCATAGAGTTAGATCCCGCATTTACGGACGCATACTATAACCGCGCCTTCGCCTATTATAAAAAAGGCGATCTTAAGAATTCCCTGGCCGACTATGGAAAGGTGATTGCGCTGAGCCCTGACTCGGCGGATGCCCATTACGGGATGGGGCTTGTCTACGCGAAAAAAGGCGACTCAAAAAACGCTATAGCCGAATACACGGAAGCGATAAAGATACGGCCGAACTTTGCCCTGGCATACAGCGCGCGGGCGGTCGAGTATGTCTCTAGGAAGAACTATCTGGCAGCTTTGGGTGATGTAAATAAAGCGCAGTCTATAGGATACAGGGCCCGCCGGCTTAAGAGGATGTCAGCTGCTCCTGCCGGAGCGGCACAAAATAATGTGTCCCTGCCTGGTACCAGATCGGCGCAAGGGCCTGACATTAAAACAACGGCCCTCTTGACGTCAGGATCTGTCTTTTTCCTGGTCGCATGCATGCATTTATTAAGGATGATATTAAGGGTAAGGGTGACTGCCGGTAAATTCACAGTCCCTGTATGGTTCAGCATATTCGGGTTCATTATACCGCTTATACTTTCGTTGTGGATGTTCAGGGCCGGATTATTTTGATAATGACTAATAATGTTCCTACATTGTCTTTTTCCGACATATGCCGCCTGGCTATGGGCGCAGGAAAGGCGATAGACCTTTCGGACTGTCCTTACGGTGAAACCACCGGGCCGTGCGCATTCATTTCCCGCCCGACCAATTACTACTATTTTCTCGCGGGATTTGTACGCCTCGCGCGCCTGACCCGTATACTTGAAATAGGTACGAATTTCGGCGGATCCATTATGTCAATGAGCCGCGGTCTATATCCGGAAGACCTGGAGAAAAGCAGTCTCGTGACGGTCGATCTGGTCAAAAAGAATGACGACGAATTCAAGAGATATCCATGGATAAAAAGGATACACGGGGATTCCCTGGCCCCTGATGTGATCGAAAGGACCGTCGCCGCCTGCAGCGCCGATGTGGAATTACTTTATATCGATTCAGAGCATGAGTACGGCCACGTCAGGAAAAATCTGGATATATACTGCGGACGTCTTAAACCGAGATTTGTAATACTCGACGATATCCGCCAGAACGACGGCATGAGGCGGCTGTGGAAGGAGATCTCCGGTAAATACGGCGAGAACGCGTTCGATGCCTCGGACGCGAGCATACGTAAAGGCGCAGGGTTCGGCGTCATAAACCTGTTAGAGGAGGGATCATATGAAAAAGAAAGCTTTGGTCGTACTTGCTGAAGGGTTTGAGGAGACAGAGGCCGTTACGCCGATAGATATACTCAGGCGCGCAGGCGTTGAGGTCACCGTTGCCGGCCTTGGAGGGATGATCATAAAAGGTTCAAG
>Ga0172375_10011392_pt1 | contig 11331 bp, 13 predicted proteins | sample LakKiv1m_FD_114537 | JGI IMG/M metagenome (GOLD analysis project Ga0172375, IMG submission 114537) | Freshwater microbial communities from Kabuno Bay, South-Kivu, Congo - kab_092012_11.1m | ecosystem: Environmental > Aquatic > Freshwater > Lake | place: Democratic Republic of the Congo... | reverse complement strand
TGGCTTATCCCAAGACGATATTTGCCGCCTCGCCTGCAGATTCTGAAGACGGAGATGCTGATTCCATGCTGATAACCTCACAGGATTACTGTCTTTTGTTTACTCTATTGTGCAAGACTTTAGGTATTAACAGTGATGGAACCGCAACCATGATTAGTACGACAATCTGGGCAACCTTCACAGAAGTATCGCTTGAAGGAGTGTGTTGGACCGGTTGCGCTCTTTCAGGAGGTTCAGTCTGGTTTTGAGGACTTTCAGAACTTGGTATCGGCCGAACCACTTCAATTCGTCCAGGGTGATCCCCTGGCAGAACGCCTGGTCTGTCTGCACGTGGCCGAATGTCATCGCATTTTGCATCTGGCGCCCGCGTGGCCGAGGTCTTATCGAGGCTGGCTGAGGGGGCTGGGAATACCGTGGCCTGTCTTCGGAGATTTGTGTCGGTCGGCCCGGGAGCGATCCAGTCAAACTTTCCAGGGTGGCCTGGGGGAAGGACACCTGTTGGCCTGTCTGTCTGTCGAGCACTCCTGGAAGTCTGAATAGAGTCCTTTGTCGGTTCCGCCGGCAAAAGCCCGTATTTTATGGACACCGATTTGATGACGTCTTGCAGGAGTTTCTCGGCCCATACCTCAAATTCCCTCTGCTTGACTACAAGTCTTCGGAAGTATTGCCGATTGATGAATCGACGCAGCCGATACCACTTCATAGGGACCACGTGGTCCGGCATCAACGAGTGGCAGGACACACACAGTGTCACGAGATTGTTGAATCCATGATTTCCCGTTTCGGATTTCCATTCCAGGTGATGCACATGGCATTCAGAGATGCCGACTTCCATCCCGCAGCGACGACACCGGCCCAAGTCGCGTGAATGCACTACCACTCTTCTGTGTGACCAATCTTGCGGACTCGCGCCGTGAGCAGTTTGACGATTGCTCTCCTCCCTCTGCCAAAACCACTCCGGCACCACAGCTCTACGGATTGTTCCGTGCGTGGAGAAGTCCGGGGTATAGTTAAGATAAACCTCTACGGCTTGATCTTTCTCTCCCCTGAGAAATCTGCCCAGAATTTGGTATGGAGCTAGGCTGTGGTAGTCGTGTATCACCGCGCCGCGAGCCAAGAATGCGTAAGTTGGGAGAAAACCGAAAGGTATCGACGGATAACGTTTACCGAGTTCCTGGACGAATCTCTGATAACCCTCGCCTAAGGGCTGCTTGAGATCTCCACTGGGGAGAACGCGTTCGTCTCGGTCTGAGGTTGGAGTTGAGCGCCTCAGATCGAATATCGTGAACCCTCTGCCTCCAGAGCTTTCTCGACCAAAGGACGATGTTGATACCGGGAGTGTGCGTCCAATAGCCGGGCGTGGACTGGTAGGGACAGGCGAGGCGCTCTTCGAGGACGAGGGAACATGGGGTTGATTTGTTACAGGAGGTTTGGGGACCGACGGCGTTTCAGGTGTCTTGTTTACGACTGTCTTTTTTCTGTCACGTCCCCGAAAACTGCGGTCTCGCTTAACATCGGAGAAAGAACTATCAGTCCAGCGCCTGCGTCGTACCGTACGGTATCGATTGATCTTTCCCCGCCCCTTTCTTGAAGGGATTTCACTTGACTTTCGATACTTTTGGCTGAACCCTCCGGCAGCATTATAAATGATAAGGAACCACACAATCAGCGCGACGAGGGCAATGACTGCGTCGTAAATTCTCATTGCCAGATAGCCTCCTTTGGCCTAAACGATCAATAGACAAAGCTATGGCTCTGGATTGAAAAAGCTCTAGCATCTTATGCCATGCGAGAAGCCAGCTTGTCTCGGAATTTCTCGGAAAAGGCTCCGAAGAGGCGAAGAGAAGGCCGTAACGCCCGCTCCCTCAATAATGACTCCCTCATGATTTTTCCGGATTAACCAGAGGTAATCTACTTGGTTAACCATTGTCAAGCCCCTTCGCTATGGGCACCCAGAAGGCCGCTGTATGATTTTGTGCCGGACCCTGGCTTAACCTTAGCCGCGAGTGAGCTTCGCTTGACGCGCGCGAAAGTAAGGATAACTGCAACTCTGTCACCTCGCCTACGCGGCATACCATTCGGGGAGGCGAACAGTTAGACACGTCTAACAAATGGCCATGTCGGACAGGCTGGATGCGGATGGTGGTGTTGGCTATGGTGACATGGGGCCCCTGGCCACGCTTTCTAGAGTGCCGTGGTTGTGTAAATAGCTCTAGGGGCCCCCTATAATAAGCTAGCCGGGCCGACCCGCTCCCCCCTCCCGGTGGGGTAGCCTTTGGAGCCGGGATTGTGGGGCAGTTTCTCCGCCAGTTCCCACCGAACCGAGCCTCGCCGCAAGCCTTTCCCTTCAGTCTAGGGACATCGAGCCGCTACTATCCAAAGCGCATCACGAGGGGCGTAGGGGTGAACGAGTACCCGGGGAGGGGTCACGTTGAAGGGGAATCACCCGAGTACTCGTCAGGGGGGGTATGTTCATTCTAGCCGATTGAGCATCGTCGTGGCTAGACTTCCTTGTCACTGAATCGAGGCCGTAGGGGAAAATATCGCCCAGGGGGGCAGCGTTTAGGTAGGGAAAAAAGACCCCGGGCGATTTCTGAGAGAGGGCCGCATTATACCACCGCAGTCGCTCACTTCACGAGCACTTCCTTCACTTCAGCGCTGACAGCCGCTCCTAGAGCCGGTAGCACGATTTAGGTCCTTACCCCTGAACACAAAAGGGACCGTTAGCGTGTTCAGTAAATCGCGGTCATACCTTTCCGCATATTCATCACACAGGTTAATGAGTAGCAGCGCAGCCCATGATAAAGCCATTATAAGCGCTATGAAGATTATTTCACACCATGCGGAACTTTCTGCTTGACAAGGTGACAGATCGTAGTAGACTCAGGTATGAACATGCGGAACGGGAGGAATTCATCATGAAAAGAGGTATCGGGTACACCAGAATCTCTGTGGACGATGACTCGTCAATTTCGCTGGACTACCAGGACGCAACCGTAAGAGAATCAGCCGAGCGCCACCGGGTGAACCTGCTACGTATCGAGACCGATAACGGCATCAGTGGCAAGACCATCAAGAATCGCCCCGCTGTCCAGCGAGTCCTACAGGCAGTGGATGCCAAGGAAGTTGATTGCGTGATAGTCTACCGAAGCGACCGCATGAGCCGGGACGGGCTGGAATCCCTTCAGATAGAAGCCTTGATGCGTAGCCGTGGGGTCGAATACCTTTCCGTGACCGAGGGATGCTTGACCAACAACAGCGTAGATGACGAATTCCTGGGATTCATCCGGGCCGGGCTCAATCAGAGGGAACGCAAGGTCATAGCGCTGCGAACCAAGGCCGCTCTGCAAAGAAAGATCCAGAAGGGTGAACCACTTGGACGGGCCCGTTATGGCTGGAAATACGACGAAGGGAGGCTTGTGGAAGTCCCGGAAGAGCAGCGGGCCCTTGCAAGGATGCGCGACCTTCAATCGCAGGGATTCAGTACTCGAGAAATCGTCAAGGCTTTGAGTAATGAAGGATACCGGACCCGCAAGGGAACCACCTTTACCCAAACCCAAGTTGTCCGCATATTGAGGGCTGCATGACCAAGCGCAAGGAAACGAGCGAGGAAAGGATTGCAAAGCTAAGGCAGGAACCGGCCTTCCGGGAGCTTGTGGCGATCCTGAAGAAGCAGACAGAAGAGCAGCAAGACAGGTTCGATGAATGGTGTGAAGATGCGGAACGAAAGGAAAGACGCATGAGAAGACCGCGAGAATTGAGACCAGAGAGCGCGAGGGCATACAGCCGGGCCCTTGAGCTTCAAGCCAAGGGGCAGAGCTGGCAAGAGACAGCCGAGATTGTGGCCGCTGAGGGCTTTCTCACAGAGAAGGGGGAACGATTCAGCGCCAACGCCCTTCGCATGGCCTGTGGAAGATACAAGGACAAGCTCGCGGGACAGCCGATAGGTTCTGAAGATGCGGAAGGGTCATACCATGCGGACCATGATGAAAAGCCTGGGGTAATTGCCGAGGATTCATCCCATGTGGAAGATGCGGAACCTTCATACCAAGATGACCATGCGGAAGACAGACCGCCTTCTTCTCAACATGCGGAACATGCGGAACCGCCAACATCGCAAGAGGTATCTTCCCACCATGCGGAAGGGTGTGAACCTCCCAAGGTACTCGCGGGAGCGCCCTTGCCTTCACAACATGCGGATCATTATGAACTACCGCCTGAGATGGAAGCTGCTGTCAGACGCATTGCCAAGGAAGTTGCAGAGGAGATCGTTAATACCATGCTGACCATTCATACCAAGCCTATTACGGGGGATCTCCCACCGGAACCCAAGACCACCGGGAAATCTCAGGACCGCAAATATGCGAGGATCACCCTCACGATTGACAAGGCTTTGTGGTCGCTTTTCGAGAAAGAAAGGGTGCGCCTTGGCATAACGAGCCGCGGCCGTATGGCGGACATTCTCCTGTGGCGGGCCCTCGGCAAGCCGAAACTGAGCTTTGAACCCGACGAATAACCGCTCTGCCACCGACCCGGGATCCACCAAAAACTGACCGGGGGGGCAGCGCTTACCTCTTATTCGCTGTCCTGCGTGTCTTTTCGTCCTTTCCGCCAAATGCGTGAAAAGCCCTTGACTCCGCAAGTCACGACTGGTATTATATTCGCCAGGAGAAAGCAAATGCGGCCTGAAGTGACCGAAATATCAATTAAAAATAGCCCCCCCGTATACCAAGCCGTTGGTCGCAACGATCACGCCTTTTGGGAATTTGATCTCACCGGATGGTCAGCGGGGCGCATCAAACGGGTTTTTCAGTGGCGCGGAAGCGGCGTTCAATATAGCCTGGGGAGTGACCGGCTTCTGCAGAAGTACCTTGAGGAAGTCCGGTATGAGGCTGAGCTGATCGTTTCCCCAATATTCATACAGAGCCAAGGACGGCATGCCCGGCGGATTGAGCGGATCACGGTTTGGAGCCTAGAAGATTGCGGCGCCCTGCATGATATCTGGCGGCGAGACGAAAGGCATAATCAACTCGTTGGCCTGGGATCGATTGGCTTCGCGCAGATATCCGTCGAGGCCGTCGCGGCGCACGTCAAACAGAGACTTGAAGCGCTCGGCAAGGTGACGTCGGAAGAGAAGAGACTGACTATTTCCGAAAGCTCACAAGGGGTTTGGAACGGGCTGTCATGCAACATGCGCGGCGTTATTCATGATTGGATGACTAAGCCGAACAAGGGCCCCGTCTTTTGGCCGGAACAGCATCCGGGAGGGACCGGCCGCACGGGATGCCGCCTGTCCGAATCGGATCAGGTCGTTGTCGGCCTGCTCTATGGCATGTTCAGCTTTGGGGTCAAGCACGAAGCGGTGCGGGGCGACATAGCGCTGGAGTTTCAGGAGAGAACGAGCAGGGTTCAATGAATCCTGGTATCTAACGTCTTTTATTTGGCTGCGATGACCAGTCATGACTAGCAGTAATGGAGGACACATGGAAAAGAAATTCTTGCGAGTGGCTGATGTGGCCCGCATGCTTCAAGTGCATCCGTGCAGCTTGAGGCGGTGGCTGGAGCAAGGAAAGGGGCCCGAGGGCTTACAGACTCCGGGGGGACTATGGATCTTCGATCAGGCCGCCGTTGAACGATGGCTTGCGCAGCTGCAGAATCCACAACGACCCCCTAAAGAGCCCGGCGTCCGGGCATAAGTGACGGTGAGGGGGGGGGATACAATGACGACCATCACCACATTACTCGCGGAATCGGTCCGTACACGTGGCGGACCCGAGACTTCGAAGATTCTCGACATATCAACAACGACCCTCGCAAACGCGTTACGCGGCAGCTTCAAGCGGCTCGACGATGACGACCATCTCCGGGCATGGGCAAAGGAGCGGCTTCAGAGGGGCCGAGCCAATGGCTAACCCGCGGCTCGATGCCGCCCTATCATACGCGGCCCGCGGGTGGCATGTGTTCCCCGTAAAGCCGGAGGGCAAGGAGCCTTTAACCCGACATGGGCTGAAAGACGCTACTACCGACCACAAGCAGATCCGCCGGTGGTGGGGCAAGTGGCCTGACGCCAACATTGGTATCAGGACAGGTAAGGAATCCGGGCTCTGGGTCCTTGACGTTGATGGGTCGAAGGGAAAAGAAAGCCTTGCACGGCTCATTGAAGAGTATGGCGACCTTCCGCCGACGCCAACAGTGATAACCGGCAAGGGCCTTCACTTCTATTTTGAATACCCGCCGGATTCCAGAATTTCCAACAGTGCCGGCAAAATCGCCCCGGGAATTGACGTACGTGGAGATGGCGGCTATGTAATTGCGCCCCCGAGCATTCACCCGTCAGGCCGGAGATATCAGTGGGGGGATTTGCCATGAACCTCTGTCCTGCCCCTGCCCCTGATTGGTTGTTGCCCCTGGCTGTGGACGTGGCTGAACCGAAGGGAAGCCAAGGTAAAGAGCGAAAGAAGAGGAGCATAAAGAAGGATTATGCTCTGGTCTTAGAGGGCCTTTCGGAAGGCGAGCGGGATGACGCTATTTTCAAATTCGTTTGCTCCAGACTGGCTCTAGGGCTCAGCGCGGAAGAGATCAAGATTTTGGTCTGTGAAGCCGCCCGTAATTGCACTCCGCCATTCAGTGAAGCCGAGGCGCTCAAGAAAGTGGCCAGGGGCCTAGCAAGATACGGGACCAGGCAGCGCTTCAATCGCACCGACATGGGCAACGCCCAGCGCATGGCGAACCTGTACGGCGACCGGATTCGATACTGCAAGCATCTGGGCTGGATGTATTACGACGGGAAGCGCTGGATTGCTGACGATCTGGCCATGATCCAAACTCTGGCAAAAGAGACAATCCGCTCGATCTATGCGGAGGCCGCAACCATCCAGGACGAGGAAGAGCGGAAGGCATTAGGTTCCTTCGCCATGAAATGCGAGAGCGCCTCCCGCATAGAGGCAATGGTCAGGCTACTGCCCTCAGAACCGGAGATATCCGTATCACATACAGCATTTGACGCGGATAAGTGGCTCCTGAACTGCTTGAACGGCACTCTGGATCTGCGGACCGGAAAGCTGAGGCCGCATGACCCCGCCGACCTCATTACCAAACTGGCCCCCGCGACATACGATCCCGCGGCCCAGGGCCCCCGCTGGGAAAAATTCCTCACGGAGATAATGGGCGGCGATTCTGAATTGACCGCATTCCTGCAGCGATTCAGTGGGTATGGCCTGACCGGGGATGTTTCTGAGCAGGTTTGGGGCTATCTCCACGGTAAGGGGGCAAATGGCAAGAGCACCTATCTGCGGGTTTTGCAGTCCATCCTGGGCGACTATGCGCTGACCACGCCCCCCGAAACATTTCTCAAGAAGTCCAGCGGGGGGGGCATCAACAATGACCTCGCCCGCCTAAAAGGGGCCCGTTTGGTCGTAGCCAATGAACCACCGGACGGAGGGCGTTTTGATCCTGGTGTGCTGAAGATTTTCAGCGGGGAGGATTCAATAACCGCGCGATTCCTCCACCGTGAGTATTTCGAGTTTGTGCCTGAAGGCAAACTTATCTTCTGCGCGAATAAACGGCTGTCTGTGCCTGATAATTCGGAGGGATTCTGGCGACGACCGTTGCTCATACCGTTTCAGCGTGAATTCAAGGGACGAGATAAAGATGCGAAGCTCACGGGAAAACTGCAGGCGGAGGCGTCCGGGATTCTCAATTGGATGGTTGCGGGCTGTTTAGCGTGGCAACGTGAGGGGCTGACCCCACCGACCATAGTTCAGGATGCAGTGGCGGAATACCGCAATGAGAACGATATACTGGGGGATTTCGTCGAAAACCACTGTGAGACAGGGCCCGGGGAGTCCGTCGCCGTGAGCGACCTGTATAGCGCCTATTCATCCTACGCCGAGAATAATAACATCCGACGCCCGCTGTCCCGCCAGAAATTCAATGAGGACCTGAACAGTCGAGCTGGAATTTCTCGCAACCGGGCACCAATCACCCGGATTCAAATTTGGAAAGGAATAGGTCTGGTGGCACGTGCTGCTGATAACGTGCTACCCGGAAACTTCAGACGGACCGAGGATAACGCTCAAACCTGTTCCACATGCGATTTTCAGGGCAGTCCATGTCCGCAAAAATGGCGCGACGGAAATGCCGATAACTGTAACAGTTACAAAGGGATATAAGCATATGGCGTTAATAGGCGGTTTGAACCAGGTGAACCGAAAATGTGTTTTTTCCATATTTCTCCCATGAGAGAGAATTTCAAAAAAAAAGGGGAAAAAATGGTTTTTTGGTTCAACCGGTTCAAGTTCAATCATTTCAATAGGATATCAAAAGTGCAAGTGTTCACTATACTGAACAACTGCCCACAACCAGAGGGACAGGCGGAACTTGACCGAGGCGGAGTTGGTGCGAGCGATGGGGGTGTTGGATAAGAGGAAGGACCGGCAACATGACCCTGATACAGGGAAATTCACCATAGCGCCAAGTGGCGCTTCGGGTGAGTCACGCAAATCCGCCGAGTCCACGGCTTCCATTCTCGGCATCTCCCCGCGGAAAGTGGAACGAACTAGAACCGTCCTTGACCACGCGGACGAGGGGACGAAGCGCCAGGTGCTCGCCGGCGAGAAGACCGTTAATAGGGGATAGCAGGGAAACGCATCAATAGAAGGGGAGGAATCATGAGACTGACAGATTCACAGCAGGCATGTCTCAGAGCCACCTTAGTTGGCAAATGGTCGCACAAGCCGAACCAGAGCACCATTACGATCTTATACCGGCAGGGGCTCATTGCGCCGAGGATCATCACGTGGGAAGAGCTCGACCGCATGGAAAGCCCTGAACTGGATCAACTCCCGAGCGTAGTGTTGACCGAGAAGGGGCGGGCAGTGGCGGAAGGGCTCGTCGGGCAGGTGTGATGAAGGCTGAAGATTACAAGCCCGTGATCATGGTTGACACCCGGGAGCCTGACCCTCACCCGTGGGCCAAGCATTGGAGCTGCGAGAGCGTCGTTGGCACGCTGGCGACCGGCGACATCAGCCTAATTGGCTGTCAGCACTGGATCTGTATCGAGAGAAAGACCATGGCCGACTTGCTTCAGTGCCTATGCCAAAGCCGCGACCGCTTCACACGTGAACTGGAAAGAGCCCGCAGAATCAAAGACTTCTCCGTGATTATTGAGGCGAGTTATCAGGATCTGTGGACGGGGAATTATCGCAGCGGCATGAATCCCAAGAGCGCCTGGGAGTCTGTCATAGCCCTGCAACAGAGGCATGGAATCCCGTTCCTCTTCGCGCAGAATGTAGAGATCAGCGCTAGGTTGGCGGAATCCATATTAATCCGGTGGTTCAAGGAGCACGTCAAGGCTATCGAGGCCGCCATGCCACGAAAACAAAGAACGTAGCCGGGCGCGCGTACATGGAACGGTAACAAGGACCTATGTCTCCAGAGACATAACCTAGGCTTTAGGCCACCCTAACAAAACCGGACCTTACTAGCCCGTAATCAGTGGATTTGCTTGGTGTGTGGACTACTGAAATTTGGTGAAAAACTTGACTCAGGGTAATGGGGAATGAATTTTTTGCCACGATTCATAAGGTTGAAAGATTGTCCGTCTTATTGCGGCGTCAACAAGAATTTTTTCAACGAGCAAATCAGACCCTATTTGATTGAGATTCGCCTCGGCCCGCAAATGTTGGCCTATGACAGGGTTGACCTGGACGAATTCTTGGTGGCATTTAAGACTCGGAACGGCCGTCTCGGGTCAGCTATGAAGGAGGAAGCGTCATGGGGCAGAAAGTCCCACCGGGACTCATTAGGAGGAATCAAATCTGGCACGTCCAGAAAACAATCTGCGGTCAAAGAATTCGAGAAAGCAGTGGAACGAGTGATCTCAAGGAAGCCGAGCGCTACCTAGCTCACCGCATGGAAGAGATAAGAGAGGCCGTGATTTATGGCGTCCGGCCGAAGCGGACATTCCGGGAAGCAGCGGCCAAGTATCTGAACGAGTCGAACAAGGCCAGCTTAAAGGAAGATGCGCGGCACCTGAAGCAGCTTGACCCCTATATCGGGGATCTGCCATTGGAAGCCGTCCACATGGGGACTCTTCAACCATTCCTTGCGGAGCGAAAACACCAGGGTTCCCGGAAGAAAGATGACAAGACGGTGAAGGGCGTGAGTAAGCGCACTAAGAATTACAGCTTGCAGATCATCCGGCATCTTTTGAATCTAGCAGCTTCCGAGTGGCTGGACGAGCACGGGTTGACGTGGCTTGCCCATGCCCCGAAGATCAAACTCCTGAAGGAAGATGACAAGCGGGCCCCTTATCCGCTGAGTCCTGAGGAACAGCTTCGGCTCTTTAACGAACTCCCCCCGTATTTGGGGAAGATGGCCTTGTTTGCCGTGAACTGCGGAGCCCGAGACCAGGAGATCTGTCAACTGCGATGGGAGTGGGAGGTGCACGTGCCGGAGCTCGACGCCAGCGTCTTCATCATTCCAGCCAACAAGGTCAAGAACAGGGAGCCTAAGCTCTTGATCCTGAACAGGGTGGCGCAGGGCATAATCGAAGAGATGAGGGGAGGGCACCCGGAGTTTGTTTTCACCAACAGCAAGGGCAGGCCGGTACAGAAGATGTGCCGCGAGGCATGGCGGTCGGCGCGAGAAAGGGCCGGGCTCCCCGAGATTAGAGTGCACGACTTGCGCCATTCATACGGCCGGCGACTCCGGGCTGCGGGGGTGAGCTTCGAGGACAGGCAAGACCTGCTTGGGCATAAGTCGGGCAGGGTCACGACCCACTATTCCAGGCCGGAACTGAAGAACCTCATAGAAGCTGCGAACCGGGCAGGCACCCAAGAAGGCCACAATATTGACACACTCACCATTCTTAGGAACAAAAAACGCCAAGTCTGTGGTGGTAACTTGGCGTGATCTTTGCTCTTTCTGGTGGGCCGTCGGGGGATCGAACCCCAAACCTACTGATTAAGAGTCAGTTGCTCTACCAATTGAGCTAACGGCCCGCTCTAAAGTCCCTAACATAATGGCCCGTCTTTTTTTTGTCAAGGCCTAACGCGATGTTTCAAATTCCGAATAGAGGCTGCGAAAACAATAGTGGGCGACAGAATTTCTGTTCTTTTGGATTGGACACCGACTCAGCCGGAATTATGGCAGTTCTCGAAAGTAACCGCGGATTGGATTCCGGGTGCCACTGCCGGCTTGCCGGCAGTGTGGCTTCATTCCTCGAAAACTTCTGAGAATCACAATACACATTGGGTGCCGGCGTCCGCTTGCCCAGGACCGGCACCCGCCCCGTTTTATAGCGAATCCGATGAGCCGGGGTTGCGCTCC
>Ga0172375_10011389_pt1 | contig 11332 bp, 9 predicted proteins | sample LakKiv1m_FD_114537 | JGI IMG/M metagenome (GOLD analysis project Ga0172375, IMG submission 114537) | Freshwater microbial communities from Kabuno Bay, South-Kivu, Congo - kab_092012_11.1m | ecosystem: Environmental > Aquatic > Freshwater > Lake | place: Democratic Republic of the Congo... | reverse complement strand
ATGGGGACGCTGGTAAGAAAGTAAGTATCGGCCAATACCAAGCGCATCGCAACTCGCCATTTTCAGACCAATCTATCTCCTCTCTCCATTTCTCAAGAATCACGACGGCAATCTATCACAGTTTTCTTACTTTTTTACCAGCGTCCCTCTTTTAGGGGTTCTTTGAAATGAACGCTTCTACAAGCAAGTCCGGGAACTCCTGCAAGCTGTAGAACTTCCTTTTTCCCAAGAGACGGGGTTGATACCAAATTCCACCATACTTTAATCCGAACGGGGGGCATTTTGCTTCACCGACGAGAGCTTTCCCTCCCATGAGTGAGGTGTATACCTCGGCAAATAGATCATACTGTTCACGCTCAAACCTGAAATCTTTCACAATCTCGGAGATTGCCTCATCAAATTGAAGGAATTTCATATTTTTGTTCGCCATGAGTGCCCGTCGCTCAAATTTGTCCCAAGAAAAGCAACCTCCACTGAAGCCCCGTGCAGCTATATCCTAACTCATTAACCCCATTGAAGAAAAATGGTATGCAAGTGGTTTCAATGTGTCAAGGAAAATAAGGGCTGAAAAATACAATCCGGTGTCGGAAGCATGTGGTGAACGAGATATTTAAGAAGGTGCGATGGGCAGGCTGGCGCTCAAGAACAAAAATGAAATCCTCAATCCACGCTCAAATGGACACTCCATCATGGCGAGTGACCACTATATATAGGGGTGTTCGATGTCCTTTCTCATTTTAGAAATGCTGACCGATGTGGCTCTAAACACAACTATCTGAAATCGTGTGATTTCAACTGGAAATCAACTGGTTTTGACCCAGCCGAAAACGCCCCGGTTCCATGGCGTGTCTCAGGTTTCGATCCGAGCCTCAGAAAGATGATAACACAAACATTCGGCCAGGAAAAATCATTGCGATATGGTTTTCAGTCGGAATGGGTCTGTGTGGACGGGAGCAGGCAGTCCATAGGAGCGTACTATCTGACCCAACCATGGACAAAGAGACCAGCCAAAATCACCTGCTCATATGAACGAGTGCTGACGAAGAAGGAAACCTCCCAGCAACAGTCAGAATGCGCCGTTCAAGAAGACGATCATTGGCGTTAAAATGAAGGATTCGGGCTGTTGCCTCACCAATTTCGGAAATGGGGCTGATGAGCAACTCCTCTATACGAAAATGATCGCCCCATCGATCATGGTGTGGATTAAAAAGCCGCACAAATGTACCGGAATTCGAGACAGAGCCTATGTCGCTTCCCTTTCGACGATTGCAGAAAAAACAGGCGTATGCCAAGTTGTCTGATTCTGTCAGGCCCCCGTGCTTCTGGCGGATGACATGATCCACCTCGCACCCGAAAAACGTATCCCCCTCATGGATCAGGCAATACTCACATAGATGATCCGCACGGAGTGCAACGACCTGCCGGAGATGTTCGCTGATGTAGCTACTCAGGGGCAACGTATTGGGCCGCACGGGCCTTTGCCAGCCGCATCAAGTGCTCTATCTGGCTGTAATGATCCAACTCGGATTTCTCGTCCGGCGAAAGACCAGTCGTCTTTTCACGGTCGATCAGGTATGCCACCCGGGCTTTTACAGCACTCGACGGCCTGAATGCGATGACGCTGGCAGGATTCGTTCCAGCCGCAATGAAATCAACGATTTCCTCACATGCCCGCGCCGTCTCCATCATCGTCCGGCCAAAAGGACCGTCGGTGGTCCCTTGATTTTGCAGGTTCCCTCTTTGGGATGCTGGTACGACGGTGTACAGGTTCTTTTAACAAATCTCAAGCTAACCCGTATTTGGTAACTCGGTTGCCGGTGCGGGCAAATTTGTGATTATTTGGGTCATAAGCTATTGAAAATGGGTGGCTGAGGTTCCCAAATTGCCTGTAGTGCCGACCTAACCCCTTGATTTTAAAATTGTGTTCTGAAAAATGAGGTTATATTTCTCCGAGCCAAGACCCGATTCAAAGACGGAAAAGAACATCGCTACTGGAGCGTCGTTGATAACTACCGAATGCCAAACAACCGGGTTGTTCGGCGACAAGTGCTCTATCTCGGCAGCATAAACGACAGCCAGCATGCATCCTAGTGCAACGCCATCGAGGTATTTCAGGACAGCGAAGAGAAAGGCAGCCAGATGGCCATGTTTCCGTTTGATCGGGAAGCTCCGGAGGTGGTGGATGTTCACCTTCCTACAACGGACGGCAATTCATCATGCCGCGCTTTACCCAACCGGATCGGGACCACAAGCTCTTGCTGACCCAGTTCCGACTCCGGTTGCCCGAACAGTCGCCGCCCAGGATCGCAGCCAATTCGGTCTATGCTGTAAAACCCAGGCAACCATCTGTAGTGGCGACCTTTTAGACCCCGGTCCTGTAATATCAGCCACTTAACAGCTCTGACAGATTCGAGTTACGAAAGATGGGTCAGGAAATGCATTGTGGACCTATTGGCACTGGTGATTCTTGGGCTCTGTCGTCCCGAACTAAGATATTGTGTGAAAATAATTATCACCGTACATTTTTTTCTTGACAAAAACTTTTTTCATATGATATAATGCCATCCGGATGATTTCAGAGTCCTTAAATAAACAGCGAATCACTCTGATATAAACGACCATCTGGAGATGATATGCTGAACACCCGCCCTGAAAGTCTAATAAAAATAGAGAATTCCCTGCGCTCGCTTAATGACGCCGAGAAAAAGGCCGCAGAATTCATCTTGTTCAACGCTCAGAGAGTAGTTGAGATGACCATATCCGATGTGGCCCAAGAAAGCGGAGTAAGTGAGGCCACCGTATTCCGCCTTTGCCGCGCGCTGGACTTTCCAGGTTTCCGTGCGTTTAAGCTGGATTTGGCTCGACAAGGGAACGTTTCTATGCAAGCCCCTTTCGATCCTGTTTCACCCGAAGATGATGCCAAAAATATTGCTTACAAAGTCATCAGCATCACCATCGAGTCTCTGCAAGACACTCTACGGATACTGGACTACCAACAACTTGAAAAGGCGTACAATGCCCTAAAGGCCGCCCGAAAAGTTCTTATCATAGCCCTTTCGGTGTCACGTACAACCGCGATTTTCGCTGCCGACAAACTCAACTTCGCTGGCCTTGATACGCATGCCGAGGTCGACATCCATTTTCAGGCCATGCACGCGGCGAATTTAGGCAAAGAAGACGTTTTGCTCGCTTTCTCTCGTTCGGGCGACACTCGCGATATTATTGAGGCAGTGCAGAAGGCCAAGGAAGCTGGAGCAATAACAATAGGCATAGGCAACAATCCTCATTCATACTTCGGCAAACTGGTCGACATTTTGCTGGTAACCAAATCAAAAGAGACCCGTTTCCGCAACGATCTTCTTGCCTCGCGCATCGAACATTTAGCGGTGGTGGACGTGCTATTTACCATGCTGGCAGCACGAGACCCCGAACGGGCATCGCAACACTACCGCGTTATGCACGATGCCGCTCTGAGCAAGCAGATTTAGCTGTTGGCGACAAAACTGGCCTAAAAAAAGGGGGTTACCCATGGCTCAGCAGGGTTATGCAACAGCAGAATTCATTTCAGATGGAACGCCCGCCACCCGACCGCTGTCCCTCTACCGTCGTATTGGGGAAAACACTCCTTGGTATGTGTGGTGGTTGGCTCCTGCAGTGATCATCCTGGCGGGCATAACCCTGTTCCCGTTCTTCTGGATGATCTACATGTCCTTCATGAAAGTACGGCTGGCCCCGGGCATGTCCGACTTGTTCGTGGGCTGGGAAAACTGGGCACTCATGTTCGAGGACCCATCGATCTATCAGGGATGGTGGCTCCAGTTCCAGTACGTCGGAGCAAGCATGGTCCTGCAGATGGGTCTGGGTTTGGGGCTGGCCCTGATGCTCAACAACACCAGGGGCGGAAGCGTCCTGGTGATGATTTTCATGATCCCCATGATGGTGGCCCCGGTCGTGGTGGGTCATCTATTCAATCTGCTTCTCAATTCAAGTTATGGGCTATACGCCTGGTTTCTCAACACCCTTGGCCTTTATTCCAAAGGAAGCCTCCTATCCAATCCGGATACCGCCCTATGGACCATCATGGCCATGGACACATGGGAGTGGACCCCTCTGATCATTCTCATCTTGTTGGCCGGTCTCAAAAGCGTACCCCAAGACACGGTGGAGGCGGCCCATGTAGACGGTTCCAATCCCTTCCAGGTGTTTATTAACGTGACCCTGCCCTACCTGGCCCCCAGCCTGCTGATCGCGTTCTTGCTCCGTTTTATGGACTGCATGCGTTTCATCGACAAGATCCTCATCACCACGAGGGGCGGACCGGCCGAAGCCACCAAGACGCTTCCCATCTATCTCTACTTCAAGACCTTCCGGGAGTTCAACATCGGCATGGGCGCCACCATCGGCTTCACCCTCCTTGTGGCCATCATCGTTTGCGCCCTGATCGCCACCAACATTCTGCTCAAGGAGAAGGGGGGCGAGCAACATGCCTAAACCAGGTCGCATATTGAAATGGCTGGGGCTCGTGGCCTTTTTTCTCTGGACCGTCACCCCCATCGTGTTCATGATCTCTGCCTCTTTTAAAGGCACCGGCGATATCTTCAAGCTGCCGCCCACCGGGGACTGGCCCGGCATTCTCAAGCTACTCTTCTGGTTCGATGCCTCTCTGGTGCAGTTCAAAAGCATCTTTGAAGAGGGCACCTTCTTCAGCCATTTACTCACCAGCATCTTGGCAACGGGTTTGTCGGTGATCATTTCGGTGCCGGTGGGGCTGGCCGCTGCCTATGCCCTCTCGCGGGCGAACATTCCCGGCAAGAAACATCTCTACTTCTGGGTTATCACCACCCGCATGGCCCCCCCCATCGCGGTGATGATTCCGTTGTATGTGCTGTGGCGCGGTATCGGAGCATTGCACACCCTGCCTGGGCTTGTGCTGGCCTACATCACCTTCAACTTGCCTTTCGCGATATGGCTGCTTCGTGGATTCATGGATTCCATACCCCGGGAGTTGGAGGAAGCGGCATATGTAGACGGCAAGGGGAGGTTGGGGGCCTTCTTGGAGATCATCTTTCCGCTGATCCGCCCTGGAGTGGGGGCCACGGTGATTCTGTGCAGTATGTTCGCCTGGAACGATTATCTTTTCGCCCTCATTTTGGGTGGCCGAGGAGCCAAGACCCTCCCTGTGGGCATCGGCGAACTGGCCAGCGCCACCCAAATCCACTGGGGTCAAATCATGGCTGGGGGTTTGGTCATGATTGTTCCCATGGTGGTCTTGGGTCTGGCCATCCGTAAGTCACTGGTTACTGGTCTGACCATGGGTGCCATGCGTGGCTGATCGTGTTAGCCTGTCAGGGACGAAAGGAGTGATAAATGGCAGAAGTCCTTCTTAAGAATGTGGTGAAAAAATACGGTAAGGTGGAAGCGGTCAAGGGCTTAAATCTCTGTTGCAACGACAAGGAATTTTTGGTGCTTCTCGGCCCAAGCGGCTGTGGCAAATCCTCTACGCTCCGCATGATAGCCGGATTGGAATCCATTACGGACGGAGAGATCTTTATCTCTGGGAAGAAAGTCAACCAGATTCACCCTTCCAAACGAGATATCGCCATGGTCTTCGAAACCTACGCTCTGTACCCCCACAAGACAGTATTCGAAAACATGGCCTACCCATTGAGAGTTCGCAAAATGCCAAAAAGCGATATCAAAACCCGGGTGGAACGAGCGGCTAACATTCTCGAGATCGGTTCCATGTTGGAGCGTTACCCTCGTCAACTCAGCGGGGGACAGAAGCAGCGGGTGGCCATCGGGAGGGCGATTGTCCGCGACCCCAAGGTGTTCCTTATGGATGAGCCCATCAGCCATCTGGACGCGAAGCTAAAAGGCTATATGCGCGGTGAACTCAAGCATTTACACAAAGAGCTCAACCAGACGTTCGTCTATGTAAGCCATGATCAGACCGAAGCCATGTCCATGGCCGACCGCATCGCGGTAATGAACTTGGGTGAGCTGCAGCAACTCGACACCCCGGAGAACATATTTAACAAACCGGCCAGCCAATTCGTGGCTGGTTTTGTGGGGGACCCGCCCATGAACTTCCTCCCCTGCACACTGGTAACTGGAGCCGGTCAATGGTTGATTGAGTTCAAGCAATTCGCCATCGAGGTCCCCGATCGAGTGAGGGCTCTCGTACTAGAGAAGCGTTTGCAGGGCAGCGGCAGGCACGAAGTGACCCTGGGCATTCGGCCCGATAACATCATTTTGAAAACCGAACAGACAAAGTCCGGCGATCTGCCAGGAGAAATATACATTACAGAACCCCTGGGGTCCTACATGATCGTGGATGTGAAGATAGCTGGTGAAAGAGTGAAGGTCAGGTCAGATATCAGTTTCCCTGGTCGCAGTAAGGACGCCATCTTTCTGGAATTGGATGGAGATCATATGCATCTGTTCGACGCTGGCACCTCGTATTCTCTGATCCACTCTAACAATGGACGGCACTCCACGCTCTCTGATTAGAAATGAGGGCGCCAACCAACAACTTTAGAGTCATATGTTCACAAAAGGAGGGAAACAATGAGACACATGGATCGGAGGACTTTCTTGAAATGGAGCGCCACGGCAGCGGGCGCGGCGGTTATGCCTTTCTGGGTCAAAAAGGTTCTGGCCAACCCCACAGAAGCGGCCAAATGGCGCCAGTTCAGCGGGGAGACGGTGAAGGTGCTCACCGAAAACACCCCCCCATCCCTGGGCATCAAGGCCGCGGCTGGCCAATTCACCGAGCTGACCGGCATGAAGGCCGAGTTCACCCTCGACGCCATGGACGCCTTGAAGGAGAAGATGTTCCTGGATCTCAGAGGCGGCAACCCCGAATACCACGTCAACTACGCCCAGCCCCGTCCCATCGGTTGCGTGGTCTGCGATTACTGGGAACCGGTCAACAAGTTTATCGACATTAAGACCGGTAAGTCCAAAATGGCTGATCTGCCCGACGTACCCGCGATTGACACCAGTGATCCTGATGGCCTGCGCAAAGCCTATCTGGCCAAGCACTTCGACTCGGGGTGCATCTACTATGACCGCTCAAAACTCTACGGACTGCCTTACGACACGGCCCAGGGCATCATGTTCTTCCGCAAGGACATCTTTGCCAAATACGGACCTAAATACGAAGACAAGACTGGTAATCCTTTCAGGCTGGGAGTGAACACCACTTGGAACGACTTCTACAACATGTGCGTATTTCTTAAGGAAAACTGCAAGGAGATAGATGCTCCGTTGGGCCTGCACTATGCACAGAACTGGCCCATCGCCAGCGAATGGGCTTCTTTCCTGACTGGCTTTGGGGTGGAAAAGGAAGGATTCTCAGAAATCAAGGATTACTTTGCCGGTCAGCGCGATCCTGGCCCGGTATTCTCCCGCAAGGCGGACTACGAAAAAGGGCTGCAGGTTCTGGAGTACCTGAAGGAGCTCCTCAACATCATGCACCCGGACGTTATGACCTGGGACTGGACCGGCCTGGGCACTGCCTACGCCACAGGCAAGCTGGCGGTGATGCGCAACTGCGGAGAGTTCTGCCCTTACATCGAGGACCCCAAAGCCTCGGTGGCCGCGGGCAAGACCGGCTACGAGGTAGTGCCCAAGGGACCCTCTGGCATCAACGCCTATGAGATCGGGGCGGCTGGACTTTCCATTCCCAAAGCCCTCCCCCTGAAGGAACAGAAGAAGGCCTGGCTGTTCATTATGTGGGCCACCGGTCCCAAAGCACAGTGGGAGGCCTTCACCCAGTTCTACGGTACCCCGGTGCGCATCGCCAACCTGGAAGAGGCCCGAGCCAAAGGTTGGCTCAAGCCGGACTCCGAGTTCCGCAAGGCTCAGCACCTCATGGTCCAGGAAACCGAGTTAATCGACCACCTGCCAGGCTTCAATGCTGGTCCCAAAATTCCCACTTACAGCGAGTACCTGGACATCGTGGGCGGTGAACTCTCCAAATGGGTGGCCGGGCGTACCCCCACCGCGAAAGTGTGTCTAGACACCATGATTGCGAGGCTAAATAAGCTGCACGGGCACTAACTGCATGGTTTTAAAGTCGTTTGCCATTCCCCTTCCGGAGAGGAAGGGAGGAAGCCAGGGTCGGCTTCCTCCCTTCACCCGAGGAAATAACCAGCAACCGAGCTATAACCAAAGCGCAAAGTTGGAGTAATCCATGTCTATCTATTACATTGGATTCGATTGCGGCACACAAGGCACAAAGGTCGCCATCTACGCCGGGGACTCCACCCTGGTGGCAGAGACCTTCAGGGAGCACCGCATCCTTTATCCCAAGCCAGGCTGGGCCGAGATGGATGCCAACCAGTTCTACCAGGTGGTGATCGAGGGCATTGCCGAGTGCGTCCGTAAGGCCAAGATTAATCCGGATGAGGTCAAGGGCATCTCCTGCAGCGGAATCATCTGCGGCATTGTCCCCATTGATCAGCACTGGAACACCCTGGGTCCCTACATCCTCTACTTGGACGGCCGCTCGGCCGAGGAGGCGGCCCAGATTCAGCGCCAGGTGGAGCCGCTGTGGCTCTCCGAAAGTGGCAACGCGGAAGTGGGTCCCTTCATGCCTCCGGTCATGCTCAAGTGGCTGATTTCCCACCAGCCGGAACTGATGGCCAAAAGCAAGAAATTCGTGACCAACAGCCAGTTCGTGATGGGCAAGCTGGGCGGCATGACTGCTGACGACGCTTACATGGATTGGGGCAACTTGTCGGGCTGGATCATCGGCTACGATGCTGCCAAACACGACTGGTCGGACAAGCAGCTTGATTTGCTGGGCCTCCCCCGAGAACTTCTTCCTCGGGTGGTGGATCCGGCAACCGTGGTGGGCGCCCTGTGCCCCGAGGCGGCAAAGGCTACGGGCCTGAAGCCGGGCATTCCCCTGGTGGCCGGCAGCGGAGATATCATGCAAGCCAACCTGGGCTGTGGCGTGTTGGCGGAGGGACAGTGCTCTGACGTAGCTGGCACGGCCAGCATCTTCACAGTCAATGTCAAACGGATTCATCCCGGCATCACCCCGGTGCCCGGGGTCATCTACTCCATGGGCACCCTGCCGGGGCAATACCTCTACTGGGGTTACATCAGGGCCGGCGGTCTCTCTCTGGGCTGGCTCAAGGAAGAGGTGATGGGGAGGGGCGGTGAAGATGATTTCTTCCGCCGCATGGACGACCTGGCCGGCCAGGCTCCCCCGGGGTCGAATTGCTCCCTATTCTATCCCTTCTTGCAGGGTGGCGACGCCTCCCTGCCCAAGGCCAGCGCGGCCTGGCTGGGGCTCACCGGGGCCTCGGGGGCGGGGAGCATGTGGCGCTCTATGCTGGAGGGCATCTGTTTTGAATACCTGGGCTGGGTTCAAATGTTTCGCGCTCAGGGCATAGAGATCAAGCGGGTGGTGGGGACCGGCGGCGGCGCCAAGAGCGGTCTCTGGAACCAGATCAAAGCCGACATGTTGGAAACCGACTACGTGACCTTACAGCGCGCCGAGGGTGCGGTACTGGGCGACGCCCTGCTGGCCGCCCACGGGGTGGGAGATATGCCCGACCTGGAGGCCGCAGCCAGTCAGTGGGCCGCCGAGAAGGACCGCTTCCAACCCAGGCCGTCCCAAGGTTCGGCCTACCAGAAAATCTACCAGGCGCGTCAGCGGATCCTGGAAGGGCCCCTGCGCCAGATCTTTGATGAATTGGCCTCATTGCAGGAGGAAGGTCTGACCGGGCAAGTGAAGGAGTAGGAGCGATCATGAATGACAAGCGTATCGTCGCCGGTTTGGACATCGGCACCACCGGGGTCAAGGCCCTAATTACGGACACCGCCGGCAGGGTCTTAGGCAGCGGTTACCGCGAATACCCCTGTCTCTTCCCTCACCCCGGCTGGATGGAGCAGGACGTAGAGGTGATGTGGCCCCAAGTTTGCCAGGCACTGCGCGAGGCAGTAGCCGCAGCCGGAGTGAAGCCGGAGCCAATTGCCTCCTTGGGCCTCTCCAGCCAGCGGGGGACCTTCATCCCCGTAGACCGTGAGGTCAAGCCCCTGATGAATTCAGTGGTGCACAGCGACATGCGTGCGGGGGCCGAGGTGGAGTGGATCAAGACCGACATCGGGGCAAGCCGCTACACAGCCATTACCGGCTCGCCCCCTACAGCCATTTGGGCCTACCCCAAGATCAAGTGGCTCATCGACCATCGACCGGCCCTCTTCGACAAGGTCCATCTGCTGCTTAACGGTCAGGAATACTTCCTGCACCTTTTGGGGGCCGAGGAGTTGACTACCGACCCCGCCTCGCGCACCCTGGACGGCCTGTTGCAGATCGACAACCTCGCCTGGTCGCTGGAACTGTGCGAGCTCATCGGCCTCCCATCGGACAGGCTGCCTCCCCTGGGATCGCCCGCTCGGCAGGTGGGCACCCTATCCTCCGCTGCCGCCAAAGCGACCGGCCTGGCCGCAGGCACGCCCCTGGCGATCGGAGCCGGGGACCAGCAATGCGCCGCAGTGGGGGCGGGCATCATTCGCGAGGGCATGGCCGAGATAACCATCGGTACTTCCATGGTGATGGTGGCCCATCTCGACTCACGCAAGGCAGACCCGGAAGGTAAGGTGCTGATCGGCGGCTCGGGCATACCCGGCAAGTGGGATATGGAAGGGCTCTACGCCACCGCCGGCAGCAGCCTGAAATGGTGGCGCGACACTTTCGGGCAGCCTGAGCAGGCCGCGGCCGACTCACTGGGCCTAGACGTCTACGATCTTATCACCATGGAGGCCTCTCAGTCGCCGCCCGGGGCCAAGGGATATTTATATCTGCCCTACCTATACGGAATCCTCACTCCTCATTACCATGATTTTGCGCGGGGCGTGAGCTTGGGCCAGAGCCTGTTCCATGATCGCAAGGACATGGCCCGCGGCGTGCTGGAAGGGGTGACCATGGCCATCAAGATGAGTGTGGCGGCCATGGAGCAGGTCCTAGGCCGCTCCTTCGAGGTGCTGCGCCTGTCCGGTGGAGGGGCCAAGTCCCCGGTGTGGAACCAGATGCAGGCCGACATCTACGGCCGACGGGTGGAGACCCTGGCCCAAAGCGAGTGCACGGCCCTGGGAGCGGCCATTCTGGGCGCGGTGGGCTGCGGTGTGTTCGGCTCGGTGGAAGAGGGAGTTGCACAAATGGTGCGCCCCGCCGGGCACCTAGATCCCGATCCCGGCTGGACTGCTCTTTACGCTGAGCAATACGCCATCTTCGCTGAGACGGTTGAGTTGATGATCGACAGTGGGCTCTATGAAAAGGTAGCCCGCTTCCAGAGCAGGCACTGGGGCTGAGGAT
>Ga0172375_10011387_pt1 | contig 11332 bp, 12 predicted proteins | sample LakKiv1m_FD_114537 | JGI IMG/M metagenome (GOLD analysis project Ga0172375, IMG submission 114537) | Freshwater microbial communities from Kabuno Bay, South-Kivu, Congo - kab_092012_11.1m | ecosystem: Environmental > Aquatic > Freshwater > Lake | place: Democratic Republic of the Congo... | reverse complement strand
GGCGAGCATCGATTGCTTTGTGGTGATAGTACTGACAGCGACCAAGTGGCACGGCTGATGAATGGTGAGAAGGCGGACATTTCATTTACAAGTCCACCATATAATGCAGGAACGACACCAACAGAGGTTAAGATGGGTAAAACGTCAAAGTATGCAAATGATGACGATAATAAAGATGAAAGCGAATATCTTAATTTGTTAACTGATTTTACAAATAACACACTTTTATTTTCAGATTATAGTTTTGTAAATATTCAGAGTTTAAGCGGTAACAAAACAGCATTAATTGATTTCTTATACAATATGAAAACAGTTTATGCTGATACAATTATTTGGCAAAAACAATACGCTCAACCCGCAATGGCAGAAAATGTATTGAATAGTCAATTTGAGTATATTCATATTTTTAGTCATAAAGCAAATAGAGCAATAGGAGTTAAAAAGTTTAGAGGCACATTAAGTAATGTTTTAGAAATAAGTAAACAAACAAAAAACGAAGTCAAAGAACACAATGCGACATTTCCAATAGATTTAGCCATTTATTTCGTTGCTAACTTTTCAGAAAAAAGTGTTATTGATTTATTTTTAGGAAGCGGAACAACAATGGTAGCAGCGCACCAACTCAAACGCAAATGCTACGGAATGGAACTTGACCCGAAATATTGTCAAGTTATTATCGACAGAATGATAAAATTAAACCCAAATATAAAAATAACTAAAAACGGAAAAGAATGGAATACAACGAAGATTTCTTAAAAAAGATGGTTCAAGTGGGAACGCGAAGATTTTGTACTGGAGTAAAATTAAATTAATAAAGTCAGTGTAACTTAATAAAATGAAGAACGCCCAGCGATGGAATAAAGGCAAAACTTAATAAGTAAGGAAAGTGGATAACATGACTAAGGCAATCTTGGCGGTAATAGCGGTAATATCGGTTTGTTTAATATTAATTGCGATATATTACGCTCCTAATGATAAATGGCTATTGCGGTTATTGCTTTTATATCTGTTTATAACGCCAAACCTAAATCAATCCAAGCTTAACAAAATCCGTAAAGACCTGAATAATCAGGCGTCGATAATTGCGGGTTGGATAAGAATGAAACCACCTAAGAATGCAGGAATGAATTGAACAGGCTTAAAAAAGCGCAAGCAATACTTACCGGACAGTTTGATGCTCAAATATCTAAGGTAATTCGAGACCAGGAACTTGACATAACGATTGAAGCCTATCGGTACAAGTGGGCGGCGGCGGTTGAACCGTATTACTTCACCAAACAGATATTAAATTATCGGAAGTTAATTATAAATCCGCACTATGAGATGTGCCATGAAATGCGTTATGATAAATATTCGCGAGTAATGCGATTGAGACCGCGTGGCATATTCAAGACTACGATTTACGTTATTACCAAAATCATTGATTTGTTAATTGACAATCCAAATCTTAATATATTGCTGGCGATGAACTCCTCTACTAATGCGCAAAATGTACTATCAGAAATAAAAAGCCAGATGACAACTAATGAGAAGTTTACCTATTTGTACGGCAACTGGTCAGATGCTTCACCGCGTTGGAAGTCAGATAGTATCGTAATAAACAGGGCGAAAGAAAAAAGGAAAGAAGGGTCGGTTGACGTTATTGGGATGGATACCAAAATGACTTCGCGTCATTATGACTGGATATTCCTATCAGATGTAGTCGATTCAGTTGACCGGGATTCGGCCGCTAAAAGGCGTGATACGACGCTATTCTGTTCGGATGTCTTTGACTTAGTAAAAGACCGATTAACGCCTATTTGGATGGACGGTACCTACTGGCATTTTGACGATTATTATCATTACGTGGTTGATGAATTGAATGAGAAACTAATCCAAAGCGGATTTGAACCTTTCAAGACTGTGATTAAACCGGTACGCTATTATAAAGAGTTAGGCGATCCACCAGAGAAAGAGGGACTATTAAGACATCCTGAATTATTCGACGAGCAGAGATTAGCGCAACTGCAGATCGAAAAAGGAATAGTTCAATATTCAGCACAGTATGAATTAAAATGTCTGGCAGACAAGACACAGATATTCAAACGCGAATCAATGCACGTTTTCAATATGGCAGGTGTTATTAAAGATAAATGCCGGCGGGTAGGTTATCACGATCCGGCGCTTGGTGAATCTGAAAAAGCCTGCTTTGCTCCGATTGTTACATGTTATATCCCTAATTATGATGATGTTGATAATAACATCTGCAAAGGTGATATACTCATAGTCGATATGTATGTTTACCGTATGGCCCCCAGCGAGGGACGTCGGATAATGGCTAAGTTGCATGAACTCCATAATTATTCGATAATGGGTTGTGAGAATAATGGTTTCCAGTCGGTTTACGCTCAAAGTATGGTCAGAATACAAATTGGTGATAAAATGATTAGTGTGCCGATTTATCCTATTACCAATAACCAGTCTAAACCTTCACGGATTGAATCGTTTGAACCGTATTACACCAATGGGGCGGTAAAGTTTAGAGATGACTGGCGGGTGGCGCCTAACAATTACCGGGAAGGTTTAAGTCAGTTATGGAATTACCCACTGGACGCATACCGCGACGTGCCGGATGCACTTGACGGATTAATGCAAACAGCAAGACAATCAATGGTAAGTGTTGGATGACAAAGTATCGCCCTGAAATATTACAGATTGCCGAATTATCAAGCCGGAGTGGAATTTCACAGAGGACAATATACAGATTCATAAAATACGGACTTGATTACGAAAGACAAGGCGGAAAAATATTAATTGACATTAACCAGTTTTTAAATTATGTGCATAAACATTACAGATATAAACACATTTGTCTTAGGCACGGTAAACGCTGGGAGAAAGATGAATTATCTAATCCGGTTGGCAGAACTTCAAATGCTATAAGGCTAAAAATATATCGTGACAATAAACAATAAAAATGGTAATTAATGTAAATGCGAAACTTATCTATATATAATGAGCCGATATTCGTTTTAACTTTTATCGTTTGTTTGTTAATTGTTGTAGCCGGTATATATTTATACTGGATACCGAAAAAGGATTCGGTGGCTGAATTGACAAGCGAACAAAGGTTAAAAAGAAAACTGGTTGAGATAGTGGGATTAGGGGGAACTATTGCCTTTATTCTATTATTTTTTCTGGTTATCGGAGCATTGATATTTGGGATTTTTAAATGATGTAGCAATATCGCTTGGTTACAAAGTAGAGAAGCCGGAAGCTATTATTACTTCCGGTTTAGGCTTTAACTTCCCGCAATTTTCGGCTGATTTAAAAGGAAACTACAGTTCCGCTTATGGCGCTATTGTTTCTGTTTACCGCTGTGTCAAAGCAATCCAGAATACAATGTCGGCTTTGTCACTTCGGATATACGATGCAGATACCGACGAAGAAATTGATGATAAGGTTATTAATAGTTCTCCCGACCTGAAATTATTCCGCAAGCCTAATAAGTGGCAAACTTACTACGACTTTTGGGAGACGCACTGGGGATTTATGGAGTTACAGGGCGAATGTCCCTGGCTATTGATGACTAACTCAATCGGGATGATTCGATGGATGTATCCGCTCAATCCTACAATGATTGAAGTGGTCCCGAGTGCTACTGAATTTGTAGATGGCTATGTATTTATTTCCAACGGCCAGAATATACCCTTAAAGACTGAAGATATTCATTTCTGGAAATACTTCAATCCGACTAATCAATGGCGCGGGCTATCACCAATTCAGGCGGCGGAGGCCGATGTCAATCTTGAAATCTATGCATTAAAGAGCAATATAGCAGTTTACAAAAATGGTTCACGACCTTCCGGTATGCTTATTAGCAAAATGCCTAATGATAATATTGATGAAGTTTCCGATAAATTTAACAAAAAATATGCTGGTTATGATAAGTTTGGCAAAATTGTATTTTTGGCAGGTGGTGATTATACCTTCCAGCCGTTGCTAATATCGAATAAAGATATGCAGACACTCGAACAACGGGGATATAGTGATGCACAAGTCGGGCAGGTCTATGGTGTCCCACCAGCTATGCGAATGCAGTTCAAAGATTCATCAGTAATTCAAAATACGGATATTCAAAATAAGTTGTACTGGGACAATACCATAATTCCAAAGATGGAGCGAACCGAGCAGATTCTTAATGAATTTATTGTACCGCGGGCAACCTTGAAAAAAGTCTATGTAAAGTTTGACCGCAGTGAAATCAACATAATGCGTAAGAATATATCTCAGTTGGCAGAAGTATATCAGATAGCCTATAACTGTGGCGCGGCCACTCCGAACATGATCCTTGAAAATGTACTCGGACAACCGAGGGTTGAAGATTCAGCTATGGATAGTTTCTATTCTAATCCGATGCTTATGCCAAACGCCCAGGTAGGCAAAGTTACGAATGAAGTCTCAAACAAAATCAATGCTATCTTGAAACAAACCGAGCAGGTGAATCTTTTTACATTATCAAAAAAGCTTGGTGATATTAAACAATTAGTAGCCGACACGAAGGAAAATGAAATCCACTTCAAAGCGCGTAACGAGTTACTAAGATTATCACGCGGACACGTAAAGAACTTCAGGAAGAAATTGGCAGAATTGTTTGAAGGACAAAAGATTGAGATATTGAAAAATCTTAACGCTCAAAAAATGTACAAAGCCGTTAATCCGGCTGAAGTTCAATTCGATTTTGACGAATGGGTTAAAAAATTCAAAGATGCCGGTAAGCCTGAAATAACCGCCGCTCTGCAAGATGCAATGAGAAGTCTGGCAGCGGAAGTCGGAGATACCAATATTAATGTAACTAATCAGAGAATCAGAAAGTATATCGGGTCACGGATTGATATGTATGCCGGGTCAGTTAATAATACTTCCAAGATAGCGATTGACCGAATACTTGCTGATGGATTTGAAGCTGGTCTAAGTATTGATGATATGGCTATTCAAATATCAGCCTATTTTGATGCCTCACAGGTTGGACGCGCTCAAACGGTTGCGCAAACTGAAGTCATTACTTCGATGAATTTTGGCCGGACTGAATCAATGGGTCAATTAGGCTATGACAGTCACCGATGGATGACCCAGCGTGACGGCGACGTTAGGGAAAGTCATGCAAAAGCAGACGGGCAAGTGGTCAAGATAGGTGAAGAATTTACCGATTTAGGTGATGAATATAATGGTGATAGGACATATCCATCTGACTTTTGCGAGAGATGTTTTACAATTCCTGTTAAAAGTGAAAGGGAATAAAATGGCAGAGATATTCAAACTATGCAATAAAGTAGCAAGCGATAAACGCGGAGAACCTGGTGAACCGATCCGATACAGATTAACTGAGCGTAGAGTTGACCGCGATTCTGAAGTTATAGAACCTAAAGGCGTAAGGCTTAAAGAATACAAGAAAAATCCGGTTGTGCTTTGGGGACATAATCGCGGAGAATACAAACCCGCTATTGGAAAGATAATCCCGAATACGTTTGAGATTACCGACGAATATGTTGACGCGGATTTGGTGTTTGATGTAGCCAATGATCCGTTTGCGGCTATGATTGATGGGAAAGTCAGAGATGGATTCCTGAATGCCGGCTCGATTGGATTCCGGCCAATTACCATATCACGCGAAGCGGTATTACCAGAACAGCAAGGCGCGACAATAAAGGAATCTGAATTGTTTGAGTTCTCGATTGTCAATGTACCGGCCAATCCCGGCGCAATCCGTAAAGATTACGAAAAGTTTTTCGATGATTGTGAATCGTTAGGCGTTAAAACCGACCGAGATGAGTTCTTTACCAAGTATGCTGAATTTTTCAAGCCGGAAGGTGGTGGCTGGGATGAAACTGATGAAATGATACGTTACCGGGTGCGCAATCCCGATTTGTTTATTGCTGGTTCATTTCGGACTGTACCTCTTAAAAAAGACAAACCAAGAGTTAATTCGGTTATGGGTAAACTAAAAGACAAGCCGGATGCAATGACTATACAGAATATAATGTTCCCGAAGGCTGATGACTGGACATTACCGCAGGCTAAGGCGTGGATAAAAGAACATCCCGAGGCCAAAAAAGATTATGCTGAAGATGAACTCAATGAACTGGCAACCGAAGAAAAGGTTGGCCAGGTTATTAGCGCGGCTAACCGTCAGGTAATTCAGAATTGTCTTGACGAAATGAGTAAAGTAACCAAGTCAATTAAATCGCTATCTGAATCACTAAAGACTTTGCTAATGGCTGGACAGCAACAGCAGGAATCGGCTAATGAATCAAATGAAGAATTGATTGATGAGTTGGTTATAAAATTAAAAGATATGAATCAGCAGATTGAGGAAATAACAATTATTGGTTATGATAAACGTATTGAATCAATTATGCAAAAAATACAGAATTCAACCCGAGGCTCTTGAAGTCCGAATCACTCAGAAACAGAAAGGTGACAAAATGAGTGACGAAACGAAAGAAAAGACTACTAATCAAAAGTTTGATGAAGCAAGTCGCCTTATAAATCAAACATTGGATGTAGTCAAAATGCAAGTAGCGGATTCCGCCGAAACCAAATCGAAACTGGCTAAAATGGGTGAAGACCTGATTGGGCTAACCCGTAAGGTTGACGATTTTTCGCTTGTTCAGACCAAAATGCTTGAAAAAGTAACTGAAGAAGATGAAAACAAGTACAAGATTTTCGACTTGGCAGTCAAGAAATCCGAAATGTTCTCGCGCTGGGGCTATGACAGCAATCCGATTAATAAGGCGATGTACAAACCACGTACCATAGCGACGAAATCCGGTTACAAACTAACCGGCGGTTATGACGGTTTGGAAGACCTGATGTTAATGAATGATGCTTGTTTCATTCTCGGTCTGGCGAAGTCACAGAGGGACGGTAATCTGAGCAAGTATGTCGATTATGTCAAGGATACCGACACTTACAAAATGCTAAATTACGAGTTGAAGGCAAACAAAATATTCGCAAAAGCATTGAATACAAGTGACGGTGCTGATTGGGTCCCGACGGCAATGTCGGCTCAAATGGTTGACGATATGCGGCTGGCTCTTAAAGTAGCGGCTCAATTCCCGTTGATTACTATGCCTAATCGGTCAGGTTCTTTCGATGTTCCCAATTTAGGTTCACGCCGGAGTGCTTATCTCATTGGTGAATCAACATCCGACAGTTCGGAAAAAATCCCAGCGGCAACTCCGCCTTCGGGTAAAACGACCTTCTCGGCGATTAAACACGCTTTGCGGATGTTAGTCAGTTATGAAATGGAAGAAGATGCCGTTATTTCGATGCTACCGCTAATGAGATCTGAGATTACTCAGGCGTTAGCCGATGCAGAAGAAAACGCTATTATCAATGGTGATAACAGCACAACTCATTTCGATACCGGCTATGCAATGGCGGCTAATGATGTCCGTAAGTCATTCAAGGGACTACGCTATTATTCCAACTCGGCAAATGGAGCTGCAAGAGTTGATATTTCAACCTTGAATACTACTAATTTACGCTCTATCAGAAAGGCAATGGGACGTTATGGTAGCCAGGATATGAATGATATGTTCTGGCTTACTTCGATTTCTGGATATATTCAGATGATGAATAATTCCGATGTATTGACATTCGACAAGTACGGTAATATGTTCACCCTTAACAGTGGCGAACTTGGCCGTTTTGACGGATCACCAGTTATCGTATCAGAATTTTTATCCCAGGAACTCAATGCAGTTGGGACGTATGACGGCACGACTGTTAACAAAACTGCTATTTTGCTGGTCAGCAAGAAAGCCTTCTGGCGTGCCTATAAAGGCCAGATGTTAGCCGAACAGGAACGCGATATTGATGTGCAACAGCATAAGGTCGTAATGTCGCATCGCCTGGATTACAAGCGTGTCTGGACTCCCGGCTCTTCTGAAGATGTCGTAGGTTGTGGATACAACCTTGCTTCATAAATTACCAAACCGAGAAAATCGGCGGGCTTGCACCGTCCGGCATTCTCATAACGTAAGAAAGGAAATGTAAAATGCACGAATTAAATGAACTCCCAAAAATGGCAAGACCGTCAGTATCGCTTGATTTACTGGCGCAGAAATTTCCAAACCTGAAAGGGAATAGTGATAACCAGGGATTGTATGACATGTTGAAAGACATCATGTTTTGTTCCGGTATCAATCATATCGTTCAGGTTCACGACTGCGAGGCGGCTACCTATTGGACAGAATCGGATGGCGGCACGCTGGATATTGCCGCTGGTGCAACAGGCAAACGCGTTGGGACAAATTGTCTGTCAATTACCAATACTGGTGCGACTGATGGAACTCAATATGTAGAAACTAAATATATCAATGAATCGGCTGGTGTCCCGAGCAAAGAGGGATTAAAGCAAATGGACTGGCGCGATATTGATTATATCGGTTTCTGGAAACACGCCGAATCATCGGCTCATTTCGGTACTGCTGGCGAATTGAAGTTTGCTATTGTAAACAATGGCGTGGTTAATGGCAGTACCACCACACCCGGAACTGCACAAGCCGCTATCAGTGTTGACGGTACGGCTGGTACTGTTCATCATTGGGTTCAAATCGACTTGCGGAATTATGCCCGGGACCGGGTAGAGGCTATCCGGTTCTATGGTGACAATTCCAATACCGGTGAAGTTACCTATATTGATGACATAATTCGCTACAAAATCAGTTACAACAAAGCACCTTATTACGGCTCGGCCTTCCCGATCAAATCTGGCACAACCCTTACGGAAGGTAATACCGGAACATGGTCAATCGACGGTATGGTTGCGGCCTCGTCTGCGGCAGCTGTTACCGATCTTGGCCCCGTCTCTTTGCGTGGTAATGCCACTCTAACCGGTACGGCAAAGCGTAATAAATGGGCTATTGTTCCTGGTCTGCAAATTGTACTGTATAAGGCTAATGCCGCAAATACGGCTGGCGATTTGCAAGAGTGGGCAGCTGATGGGTATTACACTGATGTAACCACTACGGCTACTGGTAAGGGCGTTATTATCGCTCTGGAAGCTGCTGGCGCACAATACGACTGGGTTTTTGGTCTATTGAGAAAAGTCGGAACTTCCGCATAACAAAACAGGAATGGGGCGGGTTTTTGCTCTCTTTACCCGCCCCTTATTACCTGGAGTTTGATTATGAGTGAAGAAAATAAAATAATTGAAAAAGAAACTAATCCGGCAATTAAGCCGGAAAAGAAAAAAGGCAAGTCTTTTCGTGATTATGAAAACAAAATGATAACCGATGAGTGTGACAAATGAAAATATTATTCATTGGCGGAACCATGAATTATTATATAGGCGATATGGTTAAAGTTCGTAAATCCGATAATACAACCGGTAAAGTAGAAATTGATGTCCCGGCTTGGAAAGGTAACCAGTTATTGAAAGACTTCCCTAAAGATTTTATTCCAGTCCCAGAAATACAGGTTGAATTAAAACCAATACCGGAAGTAAAGAAAGAAGTTGTCGGATCGCCTGTTAAAGATAAAATCAAACCAGAGATTAGGCCTAAATCTAAACGCAAGAAAGGCGGTAAAATATGAGGCAAACAGTATTTTCAGAGAAGGAAAATTTATCAGGTTCGCGCGGGACTGAATTTAACTCTTACAGTGCGGGTACTAATGCCGGTGCAACTGCAACCATAGCGGCTATTACCGGGGGCTGTATAAAAGTAACAGATATTGACGGACACACAGATAAAAATTCCTTAGTACAGATTAAGGATGGCTCAACTGTCATATTTGAGATTGCTATACTTGCGGCTGTCGATAAAACATTTCATAAAGAATTTAAAACTCCGTTAATATCTACAATAAGCACGGCAATATCGGCTGTTATTTCTGATTCAACTGCGGATTGCTTTGTACGGATAGGCGGATTTACTGACCAAATAGACTAAATGAGGAGATTAAAAAATGTTAATGTATGATTTGCTCAAAGCCGGTGGAATTCGGATATTATCGTTTAGCGGCACTGGATTAAGCACAACTGCAGTAATTCCAACCGACCATGAAGGACATCCGGTAACCTATAACTGTAAAGGATTGCGATTGTATAATTCGCATATTTCCAATATTCTTTATTACAGTTTTAATAATTCGAATTGGCTCTCAGTCCCGCCGTTAGGAGTTATGGAAGACGCCCGGCCTTTTAATGTATTGTATGTCAAAGCCTCGGCATCCGGGACAACTTATGAAGGCGATGTAGCCAGAATTCAGTAAAGGGGATTGAAATGAAAAAATTTATTAGTATAACTTTAGCGGTTATAATGACATGCCTTATGTTATCAGGGCAAACGTCACCGATTAATCCGGTTTCGTTACGTTATTATATCGAAAATATCCACTTCACGAAATTTAGAACCGATAGCCTTACAGTAGATGATTTCGCCTATATTGGCGATTCGGTATTTGTAGATACCTTAGTGGCAAATTACCTAACGGTCAATGATTCAGCCTATATAGACACGGCACGAATTAACGTACTCAATAATAATCTCGATGCAAATCAGAAGATGATAACCGACCTCGGCACGCTGAAAACCGATAGCGTGACTTCCAATTCCGGCGATTTGATATTAAGAGGTGTTGGGACAGGCGGTGTCAATGTCGATTCGCTTAACGGCTTGCTGATAGTAACTGGCACGAATACGTTCAATCTGGCAAGAGGCACAGGCTCGCTGGATGTAGCAGATGGGGCAACGGTTAATATCGATAAAGACCTTACTGTTAATGGATATGGCACGACTATCACCGGCGCTGGTCAGGCGAATACTGTAACGCTGAATGAATCATTTACAGTTGGTAATGGCAACGCTGGCACATTAACCTACTCTGCCGCAAGCAAAACGGCGACCGTTGAGGATAATGTAACTATTCGGCTGGATGTCAACGCGCTGGAAGGGTTATCCAGTACGGGTTTGGTAGCACGGACGGCGGCTAATACCTACTCGGAGCGTACCGTTACCGGCACGGCACAGCAAGTAACTGTAACTAATGGCAATGGCGTCTCGGGCAATCCTACCATTTCATTGCCTGCAAATGTATCAATCACCGGTATTGTGAAAACCGGCAAAGTTGACCTGAAAAACCAGACGGCGGTCGAAGCAACAATCGGCACAGATACAACTCGGATTTATCCCTATGACGACGGTTCATCTGTTCGTATGGCGGTAACGAAAGATGACAATGCGACGGAAACAACGGCGATACTTGCCGAACTCGGTGACGTGGCGAACCTTGCCACTAAAGCAGGCAGTCCGAGTTACTATCTCACAACCGATGATTATCTAAG
>Ga0172375_10011384_pt1 | contig 11339 bp, 7 predicted proteins | sample LakKiv1m_FD_114537 | JGI IMG/M metagenome (GOLD analysis project Ga0172375, IMG submission 114537) | Freshwater microbial communities from Kabuno Bay, South-Kivu, Congo - kab_092012_11.1m | ecosystem: Environmental > Aquatic > Freshwater > Lake | place: Democratic Republic of the Congo... | reverse complement strand
TTCTTGGGCTTTTTCCTGCTCTTCCTCTGCCCGCTGGGCTGCCTCCCGGGCAAGACGGTCTTTCTCCTGCTGCATCTCCTTAAGTATTTTCTCTTCTGCAGAAAGCTGAGACTCCTGCTCGGCAGGAGGAATCAAGGCAGGTTTTTTTTCATCGACCGGGCCCTGTAAAGCCAGCTTTACCCTGTCTGCCAAAGACTCAATTTTTCTTTTCTTATGTATAGCTCTCCGGCCTACGGGCATACTCAAGCCGGCTTCTTGGAATATCGCATTAATGCTGGACTTGGATACCTTGATCTTTAATTTTTCCTCAATTAGTGCGGTAAATACACGGCAACTCAGAGATGGCTTAAGCTTTTTCTGCTCTATAATAAATTCCCTGACTTCCGGATTTAATTTGTGAACAACACCCATCTATCCTCCAGATTGGACATTAATTTAGATAATCTTACCATTTTATGCCTGCTTTGTCAAATCAGATTCAACTACGGTTAAATTAACCAGGTGTTTAATCACAGCTGTTTTTAATATAATAAGCCTGGATACAGCTGAAAATTTAACACAACTGTATATTAAATTATTTGACTGCTGATTTTACAGTAACACAATTGTATTGACCCCGCTATATTTACATTATATACTAACTGGCATGAATATAAGCCTTGGTTTTAGCGAAAACAAGGACCATATACAAGCTACTAATGAGGCAGTCGGCCAGGCGATAATCGGATTAGGAAAAACGCGCGGGGATTTAGCTATTATCTTTACAACAATAGAATTCGCGCATCCGCTGGTTCTAAGAATAGCAAATAATTTACTGGGCGGCATCCCTATATTAGGCTGCAGCAGCCTGGGAATCATAACAAACAGGGGCATATTTAAGCACGGTTTTGCTATTATGCTGATCAGCCTGAATCCGCAAATATTCTTAAACCTCGCCCTGGTAAAAGACGTAAATAAAAAAACTCCTATTGCCGCCGGCAGGGAGCTGGGAGAAAAGTTATTATACGGCTGCAAAGACGTGCGCAGAATCTTAAGTTTAATTTTCTCGGACGGTTTGATCTCAGACGGAACAGATTTAATTAACGGCCTCCAGGAAAATCTCGGCAGGAGTTTTCCGTTAATTGGCGCCTCAGCTTCGGATAATTCTGCTTATGTAAAAACTTTTCAGTATTTCAACAAAGAAGTGCTTACGGATTCCTGCTGCGGGATGCTTTTCGGAGGAAAAATAAATTTCGGATTTGGCATTAAACACGGGTGGAAAGCCTTGGGTAAAATTCGTTACGTTACCAAATCCGAGGGGAATATTATTAAAGAAATAAATAATCAGCCTGCAGTAAAACTTTATGAAGATTATTTTGCTAAAGACGCGCTGGAGTTGGCTAAGGAACTAAGGCGCATATCTATCTTTTATCCGATAGGAATTTATCTGCCGGGAGAAAAAGAATACCTTCTGCGTAATATCATCTCCATAAAAGATGACGGCTCAATAGTAACCCAGGGGGACACCCCGCAGGATAGCCCGATACGTTTGATGATCGGCACCAAAGATTCCTGCCTTGCCGCGGCAGTGACATCCTGCGAAGAAGCAAAAAGAAACCTTGGGGCACAAAAAATAAAACTGGTTATGGTTTTTGACTCAGCATCCAGGTTTACACTTTTAGGCAGGCACTGCTCTAAAGAGCTTGAGGTAATTAAAGCGGTATTCGGAGAAAATATCCCGATCATAGGAATATATACTTACGGCGAACAGGCGCCGCTTAAATCCATAAATTATCTTGGCCGGGCATATTTCCACAATCAAAGTATAAATGTCCTGGCTATAGGAGGCCAATAAAATGCCAAACCTCATATTTATCAGTTTTTACATAATTATCGCCGCTCTTGGGGTATTCCTGATCGCTAAAGTACAAAAATTAAAGGAAAAGGAAAAACAAATAGCTGCGCTAAAATCTTCCCTTGAGGAAATGGACGAACAGGCCAAATTAATCATGCGTACAGATATGGAGTTGAACAAAACTCAGGAGGAGCTGGATAAAAAGATCTCCGGGCTGGATATCCTGCAAAAATTATCCCGCGACATCAGCACTACCTTAGAAGAAAAACAAATTTTCAAAAAAATAAGCAGTGAATACCTGGAAGAGCTGGGATTTGAGAAATCCCTTGCCTTTTTATGGAATGAGTTAAAAAGGGAATTCCATCCATGCTTAAATCTTGGCTATGACGACACTGAGTACGAAAAAATAAAAACCTCCGTGAATAATGATAAGGATTACTACCTGGATTTGATTCAAAGCGGGAAAACCGCCTCTTCCGTATTTACTCCCAATGATTTCCTGACAAAAGACAGGATTTACCAGCTGTATCAGGTGCGCTCATTTATTATCTGCCCTATACTAGCTCAGGAAGGAGACCAGGGTTTTATATTTGTGGGCACCCAAAACATTGAGACCTGCATAACTGAAGGAGAGCAAGAACTTATTACTATCCTGGCCAATCAAATCGGGCAGACCTTAGACAATGCCCGGCTTTTTGAAAAGACCTGGAGGTCACAGCAAGAACTGGAAATAAAAGTAGAAGAAAGAACCCGCCAGCTGACCCAGGCGCTGGAAGAAGTCGGAAAAATAAGCAAGCGTAAAAGCGATTTCATCTCCAGCGTATCCCATGAATTAAGAACCCCGCTTACCTCAATTAAAGGTTACGCGGCAATTCTGCTTGCCGGAAAACTAGGGGCCGTGCCTGATGAGATAAAGAATCGGCTTGAAAAAATCAACCGCCATAGCGATGAACTGGTTCATATGGTTAATGACTTGCTGGATATTTCACGAATTGAATCCGGCAAGGTAAATATGAACCTGGAAAAACTGGAATTAAATTATATCGCCGATAAAGTAGCTGACTTGCTTTCTGAACAATTAAAAACAAAGAATATCACTTTCAGCTCTAATATCCCCGATGATTGCCGGAATATAATGGCTGACCGCAGCCAGATAGAAAGAGTATTTATTAACCTGGTAGGCAATGCACTGAAGTTTACTCCTGAAAATGGTAAAATCAGCATAGGCGCACACCGTTCAGGCAGGGCAATTCAAATAGATGTCACTGATAACGGCTTTGGCATTCCCGAAGATGCCCAAGGCAAATTATTTGAGGAATTTTTCCGCGTGGAGAATGCTATTAACCAGGAGGTAAAAGGCACCGGCCTTGGGCTTGCCCTCGTGAAACACATTATTGAGGCGCACCAGGGAAGAATATGGGTAAAAAGCAAATTGAGCGAAGGCTCAACCTTCAGCTTTACCCTCAACGCTGCTTAAAATAATCATGAACATTAAAATACTTATTGTTGACGATGACCCGGACATAAGAGATGTGCTTAAGATTACTCTCGCCGAAGAAGATTATGATACTATTGAGGCAAAAAACGGCGAAGAAGCACTGGGAATTATCCGCTCCAAACCGCTGGATTTGGTTCTTCTGGACTACAAGATGCCAAAAATGGACGGATTGCAATTATGCGATTTAATAAAAAGGGACCTGCTATTAGCCCACTTGCCGATAATCATGGTTACCGGCAAGGGCGAAATCAGCGATAAAATAGACGGCATTGATTCGGGGGCAGACGACTACATTGTTAAGCCTTTTGAACCCAAAGAGCTTTTAGCCAGAATACGCATGGTCTTAAGAAGGACAAAAAGGGACCTTGAAGCAAATCCCCTTACCCGACTGCCGGGAAATATAGCGATACTGAATGAACTTTCCAGGTGCATCGAAAGTAAAAAACCTTACGCAGTTTGTTATGTGGACCTGGACAAATTCAAGGCTTACAATGATAAATACGGATTTGAACACGGTGACGATGTAATTCGCGAGACCGCGCGCATACTGCTGGGGGCTGCAAAGGAATATGGCAACCCGCAGGATTTTGTAGGGCATATCGGAGGGGATGATTTCGTAGTAATTACAACCCCGGACATATCGGATAAAATATGCGAAAAAATTATCCATGATTTTGATAAGATATCCCCCACCTTCTACAACCAGGAGGACAGGGATAATGGTTTTATCGTCGGATATGACCGGCAGAACCAAATTCATAAAATCCGGCTGCTCTCTGTTTCTATCGGAGTAGTAACTAACCAAACACGCGATATCACACACGTAGCCCAGATAGGCGAAATTGGCGCGGAATTAAAGAAACTAGCCAAGGGCGTGGAAAAAAGCAACTACGTTAAAGACAAGCGGCAGGATAACAGGCCCTAAAATAAATTTATAATCATGCTTAGAATTAATGCGCGAGGGGGGAGTTGAACCCCCAAGCCTTTCGGCACAAGCCCCTCATGCTTGCGTGTCTGCCATTCCACCACCCGCGCATAAAATTATCAAACCTTAAGATTACAGGCAAGGTAATTATACATTATATAAGTAAAATATCAAGAGATTAGGGGCTTGGACACGGCTAAACTTAATATTGTTAAAACGGATAAGTTCAAAGCCGCGATCGCAAAACAACTCCCGGATACCCCAAGAACAGGAATCAGAAAAATACTGGTCAACAACGCACCAAAACAAGAACCTAATAAATCAATTCCATATGTCATCCCGGAGACCGTGCCCACCTTCTGAATATCCCCAATATATACTTTATTCGCTGAGGCAAACTGTACTCCTGCCAGCAAGCCGATAATAAACGACAACAGCGGAAATGCGAGATTTGCCCCGGCTTGAGATACAGCCATATTATCAGAAGCTGATAGCCAGGAAAAAAATAAAGGTAATCCCAATGATAAAATAAAAAACAGGGAATTAACTCGTGTTAAAATATTTAACGGCCGCTTAAGCTTATTTATTAAGCCGGTTACCCAAAAACTCCCCGTCGCTAAACCTGCCATAAAGAACGTAAGAAGAAAACCGACCTTATAGAATACATAACCATAAATAATCTGAAAGGCCAGCAATGTTATAATCTGAATAGCCATGGCAGAAAAACCCGCAGCCATAAGCGCCATCAGGCTGGCATATTTATAAACACGCTTGTTCCTGCGCGTCCAGGCTAACCCCATAACAATAATAAGAATGCAGATTCCTGAAACGGCATTGACGGTATTTTTAAAGCTGGCGGATTTAAATAGCTTCTTAAAACCCGGCTCTCCCAGGCGCAAGGACCAAAAAATCATATTATAATAATAGCTGCTCGGATGAAAGTCGTAATTTAGCCGCACCTCTTTTCTCTGCAGCAAAGTGTTTTTAGTATAATCGACCAGCCGCGGGGATAATTTAGAAAACAAATAATACTCTCTGACGTATTTTAAATCTATGCCTCTTTCTTTTGCCTTGTCCATCAAGATGCGATAATCAGAGGTGATTACCCCGGGCATATCAGAAGCCAGGAAATATGCGGTATCCCCGGGAATAACCAAAATATCCCCAAATACCTCCTTTAACCCCAAATAAACAGAACTTAGATACTCACTCAATTCCGGGCTGATATAACTTTCTGATGAACTGAGGGCAAAAGAAAAGATGCCATTTTTCCTCAATAGCTTTTTTATTTCTTCAAAGAATTCAATCGTATAATACCTGTTTATCTGCGCGGTATAAGGATCCCCCAGACAGGCAATTACACAATCATATTTTTTATTGCTAGACTTGATAAAAAACCTGGCATCCAGGTTATGAATGGAAACTCTGGCGTCCCTTAAGGGGACATATTCTTCGGGAGGAAGATATTTCTCAGCCATTTTTATAATTAAAGGGTCTAATTCAAGATAATCAATACTCCCGACCGGATATTGGAGAATTTCTCTTATCTGTCCCGGACCTCCGCCCAACAAAAGCACATCCCGGGGATCAGGATGCTCCAAAAGCGTAAAATGCACCGCCTCTTCAGCTGCCTGCCTATCCGGGATACTGTAAAGATGCAGCCCGTTATCAAAAAAAGAATACTGCCCGTTTATTTTTGTCACCATAACATTCCCATAAATTGAATTTCTTGATTCCAGAATCTGATAACCTCGCCATTGCCTGCGCCGCGAATATTCATCAAGGCCTGGGGCGGCCTTGAATAAAGATAGACCAAACGCCATAGCAAGAATTACCAGCAGAAAAGCTCCCCCTGTTTTTCTTAATTTAAATTGTAAAAAGGCAGCTGCGGAAATATTCAAAATCCCCAGGACGACAGCAATGGTAACCGAATTTAAGAAACGAACAAAAATAAAACTGGATAGCAGCCCGCCGAGCATTGCGCCGATAGATTCCCAGCCATAGGCCAAACCGATATTCCGCCCTGTTTCGCCTTCTTTGGCCTGGTATATCTTACAACCTAAAGAAAACATAAACCCCAAAAGCGCGCAGATTGGAGCCAAAACAAAGAAAGTGGAGATTGCCATTGGCATAAATCCAATAACCTCCCCTGGCGCAAGCCCAAAATAAAATTTTATTGACCTGATTATCAGGATGCTTGAAACAAGAAAAAAGGTTAAAATCAACTGGCAGATAGGAAATATCCCCGGCTTTAAATCAAAGCTGTCGGTGAAACTTCCTAGAAACCAGCTCCCTGCCGCTCCCCAGAAAAGCCAGCTGCCAAGTATAAGCCCTATAGATACCTCGTTTCCATAAAAAACTATCAGCAATTCCCGCAAAATAATTATCTGTGCCGCCATAGCCGTAAAACCGATTAAAAAAATTGAAAATAGTATTCCCATTTGAAATACCCCGGTTTATAGAAAAACAAGTCTAAATCCCAATAGAATTAAAAACAGGGCGCAAATTATGCGAAAAATCGACAGGCTTAAAGTTGATTTTAAAACTTTTTCCGGAAACCAGGAAACAGCCTTTGAGAGCCCGGCGATAATTATAAACCCGGAAACAAATGTGCCCAGCCCGAACGCAAGAGCACAAAAGATTCCTTCTAATGCGGTTTTGGAGATAATCGTAATCTCAAAAAGTAAAGCCATAAGCGGCGCGCAAGGGAATATCCCTGCGGCAAAGCCTAAAATAAACAGGCTGCCGAAAGTAAAAACATTATTTACGGTAAATCTGCACCTCCAACAAGGAAGATTTTTGTTAAACAAAACAAGCCCGCCGAGGATAATAACTATTATCCCCCCTGATGGTTTCAAAAATAATATAAAAGCGGAACCGGAAAGTTTCCTGAGTAATGTTGCCGATAAGCCGGCAAGGAAGCCTAAAATAAGGTAGGCAAACAACCTGGCGCAGAAAAACACCAGCGCTTCTTTTAATCCTTGTTCCCATTTAAGATTTTTCCCGGCAAGATAGGTAATAAGGAAAGGGGTGCAGGAAAAAAAACACGGGCCGGCAAAACCAAAACTCAAGCCAATACCGAAAAGCTGCAAATAGGTTAAAATTTCCATCTGCCGGCTATCCTGTTGCCGCAGAAACCGCATTTTTCATCTTTAATATTATCCTCCAGGATTGTATATCCTACCCTCTTAATAAGAATGTTGCCACATTGTGGACAATACGTGCTTTCTTCAGGGGACCCGGGGACATTGCCGATATACACATATTTTAACCCCGCCCCTTTAGCTATCTCATATGCCTCTTTGAGTCTTTCCAGAGGAGTCGGAGGAAGATTCATTAGCCGGAAGGCCGGCATAAAACGGCTGAAATGTACCGGAACCTGATCGCCCAAATTAGATCTTATCCAGTCGCACATCTCCTTAATCTTTGAAGGTTCATCATTTAATCCGGGGATAAGTAAACAGGTTATTTCAAGCCATACGTCCGCATTCTTAATTGCCTTAAGAGTTTCTAAAACTGGCTCCAATTGCGCCCCTTGTCCGATCTTGGCGTAGATATCCCCTGAAAATCCTTTAAGATCAACATTTACCGCATCCATATATTTTAATAGCTCCCTTAAAGGCCCCTGGTTTATGTATCCGCATGTATGCATTGTATTTTTTATACCCCTGGTTTTTGCAATCCTGGCGGTATCTATCATATATTCATAAAATACTGTCGGCTCAGTATAGGTATAGGCGATAAAACGGCAATTATTTTCTGCGGCCTGCCTAACAGCATCTTCCGGAGAAAGTTTATAGCTTTGAGCCTCGTCGGGCTTAGACTGGGATATCTGCCAATTCTGGCAGAATACGCAACGCATATTGCACCCGGCAACAGCAAGCGAATAAACGGAAGCACCCGGAGAAACATGAAAGAACGGTTTTTTTTCAATAGGGTCAATATGGATAGCTACCGGGTTTGCATACCCCAGGCTATAAAGTTTCCCGTTTTTATTTATACGCACAGTGCAGATACCGCGCTCTCCGGATGCAAGTACGCATTTACGCGGGCATAATAAACATTGCACTGTGTTATCTTTTACGGCTTGCCAGTAACTGGCTGGATGTAATATTGCCTCGGAGGATTCCTGAGCCTGGGCTGTTATAAGGATAGTCGCCAGCCAGAATAATACAATCGCTATAACTCTTATCATTTAAATATGCTTATATTTTGTGTATAAAAAAAGGCGTTCCGCTTATTAATCCCTGCAAATGCCTATAGGCCAAGACCGTTTTTCTTTGCTGGGCAAAAACTGTCTTCAGTATATGGTTATACGCATCCAGCACCAAACGCGATGTTTCCGGAGGGAAGGTATGCGAGCTGTATTTGGCTTCTTCATATTGTTGCGCAAATTTAAAAAACAAATTATCCCTGATAGAATATTTTTCATCGGCTAGGCCGGCCAAAAACAAAGGCGGCATATAAAATTTATATTGTATGCCGAAGATGGTAATAATTTTATTCAGGTTCCTGTAAAGGGCAATGGTTAAATCTCTTGGGTCAGAATATAAGCTAAGAATATGCCTCCTGTTTTTCTCAGTGATCATATAAAAATATGAGTAAAGTACCGCCACTGCCAAAAATACAAAGAATAGTATCTTTATAATAAGCTTCAATAGCCAATATTTCTCCTCTACCACCTCCACCTCGGCAGGCAGGCTGCGTATCCCTGAATATTCGGCGAATATCTTTGTCTGCCCCACCCTTATGGGCCAAACGTTATTTTTTTCCATCCTGGCTATAACGGGATTCTCGCATATCCAATTGGCCAAAGGAGTAATATCTCTGTGAGATGAATCGCCGAAATACCCTTCCGCCTTAAAATCTAGGTGCTCACCTTTGACTATTTGCAATTCTTGCGGAGAAACAATTATAGAAACTAATTTTGCTTCGCCGACAACAACCGGAACGCATTGATTTTCTATATTCTTATACTTTATACAAACCTTTGTTTCTCCCGGATAAATAGCATTAACTAAGCCACTGCTTACGGAAGCCACTTTACCATCAAGGATTTTCCATTTGCCTAATATCGTTATGTCTTCTTCTGTATTATCCTGCCGGACTGCGAAAGCAGTAAGCTGCTTTTGAGACCCTGCGGGGATATCGCAGTAATCGGGGACTATTTTTATGTATTTCAGGCCCTTTTCTTCGGTTACGTTTTTATTAAAATCTTTTATATCGTTCTTGATATCACTAAATAAATCTTCCGGGCTTGTTTTCTGTTTTTTCGACTTGTCCTCTTTTCCCTTATTTATGGGAGAATTTGAAACCACCACTTTAGCGGCTAAACTACGCATATTCTCCAATACGCCCTGCAAATCCGTTACCCCAACGAGCTTAGCGACAAAAACATTATCATCCTCCCTCTCTAAAATGGCGTTATCTTTAATAACCCAGCCGATTTTTTTAGTTACATCCTCCATGCTGTTATCGCCATAACTGGCAAAGGCATAAAAAGGAGTGCTGGTTTGACTGGTTACGGCAATACTTGAAGGCAGAATGGAAACCTGCTTTAAGTAACGTTCAAGCCGTTCGGTGCTTTTAGCTACCTCAACATCTTGGGGCATACTCTGCAATCCCTGGTATTTACAAAAAACCTTAGATCTTCCTGGAGATGATAGCTCAACTTTAGAGTTTTGCAATTTTAGGGTTTGGCCGTTTTGTTCGCTGAACCACTCTACCTGCCGGGTTATCTCTCTAACTGTATAATTTCCCTTAAAAACAAATGTCCCAAAAGCATAAAAATAAACCGAGGCGTTCGGATTTACATAAGGTTTATAAGGAAAAATATCTATGCTCACCAGCTGTTCCTCCGTAACAGGTTCTTTTTCAGACTCAGTTACAGTAATAAAACTGGCATTACTGCGTTGCCCTTTATATACAGCTATAATTTGATATTTCCCAGGCTTTTTAGGCATCAAAACTCCCTGTCCGGTAATATTAAAACCGTCGGGATCACTTAAGAGCAGTTCGGATTTAGTTGTCACGTCGGTTATTTCCCTTGACCCGGATAGCGTCTTTAGCTCTAGAAGAGAATTAACGTTCGCGCTGATAAAACGGGGATAGAGATAAACCTTCAGCGGTTCCTCTAAATAGATATACAATCTTTCCGTTCCATCATAAAGCCAGATATTATCTTTAATGGCTGTCGGTGGACCATATTTGTTAAGCGCTTCCGCCTCTCCAAGGCCATAGATAGCCTTGCCCAAAGGCAATATTCTTTCCTGGTATGCCTGCTCAGCATAGATATGCCCGCAGCAGTTTAAGCTGATTAATAAAAACGCCAAAAATATTCTTTTTATCCCCATAGTTAACCTATACCCCTAATTCTCTCTTAATAAACTCACTGTCAGGCTGAGGAATAATTTCAACCACTGTAACCTTGCATTTCCTGCTCACTGTTCCCCTGTAGCGGCAGGTTACCTCTGCTTCGCCTGTATTTTTTGCATAAACCAACCCAAGTTGATTAACAAAAGCTACGGATGGGTTGGAAGAAAACCATTCCAACTCCGGAGATATATCTTTAATAAAGTTATCATAAATTGCAACGCTCTTTAAAGGAATGCTTGATTTGACAGGCAAAATAAGATACCCAGGTAAAAGGTCTATTTTTAACCTTTCCTGCTGTTCCTTCTTCTGGAATACTTCCAGGGATTCATTTGTTTCAAATTTATCTTCAAACGGTCTTGACTCAGTCAGCTCCTTAAGCGCTTCCGCATTCTTTAATAAATCCTGCTTGTTCTTACTTTCCCTTATTTTATCTAAATTATTTTCCAGCAAGTCAGCTTGTTGCGGCAATACACTCTTTAAATCTTCAAACTTTCCCCTTAAATCATAGCTCTCCTTTTCAACAACAAAAACCTTCTTTTCCTCAGCTAACTGCTGCGCAAACTCTTTTACCTTATTCATCTCCCTGGAATCTTCTTTCTTGGTTAAATCCTCCAGCTTCTGATTAAGTTCTTCGAGCGCATCTTCTGTCTGAGATATTGATTTAGCAGCAGCAATTTTATCCATCAACTTATCTATCCGCTCTTTTT
>Ga0172375_10011382_pt1 | contig 11340 bp, 11 predicted proteins | sample LakKiv1m_FD_114537 | JGI IMG/M metagenome (GOLD analysis project Ga0172375, IMG submission 114537) | Freshwater microbial communities from Kabuno Bay, South-Kivu, Congo - kab_092012_11.1m | ecosystem: Environmental > Aquatic > Freshwater > Lake | place: Democratic Republic of the Congo... | reverse complement strand
TCTATCCAAATCACCCTATATCCTAATATCTTCAGGTAGGGTGAAAGAAATAGCTTTTCTGTCATGGATTCAAGTACTATCGTATCAAACTTTTTATTCTTCTCAATTGACCGTATTTTTAGAATATATATGATCACCATAGGCAGAAACCATAATACTGAAAAAAACAATTCCCTATTTGTTCCGGCTTCCCGTATTGGAAAAAAAACTAATGAGGAAGGAATATGATTTTTTCTTATCTTCCGAAAAAAGGGTGTGTAATTAGTAAGAACATGAACATCTATGTTCTTGTGTTTCAGTAAATCCCGACATAGAAGAATATTGTGGGTCTCTGTCCCGGACATTCCTCCGGTCGTACGAATTAATAATATCTTCATACTTTTTGAGCAACAATAACATAACCAAGCGGTGCTGTTCGATTTTTTTGAAATCTCTTTATTTTTGATAATTTATAAAAGGTAAATTGCACAAATGCTTGAAATAATTTTTTTGGATATTTTAATATAGTTCTATTTAGGGTTGATTCTAAAAATGTTGATATAAACTGCCCTATGGTAATTAGCCAATTTCCTCTTTCTTTAATATAAATAATTTTAAATCCAGTTTTTTTAGCTAAATAATAAAGAGAATAAGAAGTAAATCTATAATAATCATTTGGAATTTCGTGTAAACACCAAAAAAGAGGAGCTGTTAGTATTAAGAAACCATCTTTTTTTAGAACCCTATGTATCTCTGACATCATTTGAAAGGGTTCTTCTACATGTTCAATTACTTGCGTTGACAATACCGTATTAAATGAATTATCTAAAAAAGGTAAACACAATGCTGAGCCTAAGACGTCACCAAATTCTTTATCTATACCGATATATGAAGTTACTTTCGATTGAAATATATATTGATATGGTTTTTTACCGCAACCTACATCTAATAATTTTCCTTTAGCATATTTTGATGCCTTATAAACCGCATCAGTAATAGAATCCTTTTCTAATTTTTCAGGATACAACCAAGAATAATATTTAAGTTTCATACTTATCTCGATTATTTTGTAATTTAATATAGAAAAATATATATGTCGAAAATAAAATTACCTCACTTATTACTGTAATAAATGAAGATGCAATATATGAATATTGTGGAATAAAAATTAGATTTAAAATTAGATTAATAAGAAATAATATTCCTAGGGAATATATAATAATTTTTATTCTATTTCTAGCCAACATGAGATTAAAAACAATATTATTAATAAATAAAAATGGTAAGGCGAAAACCATTATCCTAAAAGGATAAATACTATTCATAAAGTTTTTTCCAGCTATAATTTGAATAATTAGTGGTGCAAAATATATGGATATAAGGATTATTATTGTCGATAAACAAATTGCGATTTTAATCGAAGTAAATACCATTTTTTTTTGTAATTCATAATTTCGTTCAAAATTAAATTTAGATAATAATGGAAAAACACTCGCCATATAAAATCCCCATATCAATATTAAATTTTCTAATATCTTATAAGATACACTATAAATACCAACATCACTATTACTTCTAAATAGGGAAAGTATAAGTGTATCTGATTTAAAATATAAAAAAGAGAACACTGATGTTAAGCCTATAAGACTTGTTTTTGTTATGATTGGAATTACGATTTTTTTATTTAAATAATAATTTATTTGAAATTTTTTATTTATAAAATAATATGTATACAGAAGAGAAATTAAATTTCCAAAAAGAACAGCGAATATAAATGAATTGAGCGAATATTTAAGTACTACAAATAATATAATCAAGATTACTGTAAAGATTTTTGAGATTTGATCGCTAGCAGTTACTAAATCCAATCTTAAATCTGATTGAAAAATAGAATTTCCAAAACTAGTTAATCCACTTATGGCTACAGCGATAGAAGCAATAATTATTCCAACTTTTATATCTTGAGAATATGGAAATAAATATAATATTAATAAAGAAATTAATGTTGAATTAATAATAAATAGAAGTTTAATCCAAAAAAAGGTTCCAATAATCCTTTTACGGTTTTCCTTATTTTGTAACTCTTTTACTATATATAGATTTAATCCAAAATCAGACAATATACTGAAAAATGATAAATATGCAAATATTAAACTAAATTTTCCATATTCTGTAATACCTAAATAACGAGTAAGAATACTTATAGAAATAAATCCCAGTAAAATCGACGATAATTTCCCCAATATTTGTAAACCTGTATTCACGAATATTTTTCTTAAGACATTCATAATATTATTAATTCTATTAAACAAGATGTATTATAGTATTTATATTGATAATTATGAAATTTATTTATTCGATTTTTAGATTTTTCTTATTATTTCTTCTTTATTTCTCACTAATAATACAGACTGGTACTAATGTTTATGCAACACAATATTGGGATAAATATTCAAACAATCCTGTAATAAATCCAAACGCAAATTGGTATCACCTTCAAAATATGAGTCTTATTAAGAACGGTAATACTTACTTAATGTTAATGGATGTTAACAACGGGAGTGGATGGAGGATTACGAAAGCATCTTCCCTAAACGGTATTACTGACTGGCAGATAGATAACCAACCCATATTGTCAACCGGACAATGGGATACGGAGCATGCAAATCCTTCTTTAGTGTTTAATCCTGATCTAAACATATATCAGGCATGGTTTAGTGCATATAATTCCCAGAATTGGTTATCAGGACCCAATAGATTTCGGATCGGGTATGCAACATCCAGTGCCACTCTCGATTGGCAGAAATACACTGACAAATGGGTAATGACCGGTGATACGGGAACGTGGGATGAGGGTGGAATTATTCGCGGCCTGTCAATTGTCAGAGCAAATGGAGAATATCACATGTGGTATTCAGCTACCAATAGCCAAAATCTCGCAACTAACCCATATTGGCGTATAGGGTACGCAACATCTCCCGATGGCATCAATTGGACTAAATATATCGGTAATCCAGTTATTTCGAAAACGGAATCCTGGGAATTCGATAATATGATGTACCCATTCGTCCTGTATGAAAACGGAAAATTCAGAATGTGGTATGGAACGGGTTCAGAAGATTTTTGTACCCGATATGTGTATGCAGAATCTACAAACGGCTACACATGGACGAAACCGTCTGACAAAAACGAAGTGTATAACGTAACCGGAAATCCGGGGGACTTCGACAGATACAGACTTGCCGGACACACAAGAATTCGGGATGGAGACATGTATAAAATCTGGTATTCAGGCTTTGACGGAACACATTGGAGCATAGGATACGCGACATCTTCTGCAGATCCCGTGGCTACTACACCTACTCCGACTCCTCTTGAACCTATTGTTATCGTTCCGGGCATGATGGCCTCATGGAACAAGGAAGGAATATTAGAGGGGCAGTCAAATCCAACATCTTCCTGGAAACTGCTCCCCTTTGTGAAAGAATATGATGGTCTTATTCAAACTTTAAGAAATCTCGGGTATCAGGATGGGAAAAATTTGTTTATCTGGCCGTATGACTGGAGAAAAAACGTCAATATAATTTCACAACAACTTGAACAATATATTGAATCTATGGTTAAACCGAATAATCCGGGAAGTAAAATTCATCTCATCGGGCACTCTCTCGGAGGACTTGTTGCGAGGGCATGGACACAATCAGATACACATAAGGACGAGGTTCATCACCTCGTAACTGTCGGAACACCCGCCAAAGGGACCATCCAGCCGTACAAGGCTTGGGAAGGCGGAGACATATCCCAGGAAAACAGTTTATTATCTCTTGCGGGGCGGATTATTATTGAACTGAACCGAAGAAGCTTTACTACATCAAGACAGGCAATACGCAACCAATTTCTGGGTTTTATAGATCTTTTACCCACTGAACCGTTTCTTAAAAAATTATCGAACAACTCCCTCATCCCGATTTCCGACATGACGGAGCAAAACACGTGGCTCGTAAATATTAATAGTACCGCGGCCTCCATATATCCCATAACGACTGCTCTTGTTGGGACAGGATTCAATCAGACGCCAAATATGTATATTGTCGATACACCCGCATGGATTGATGATCTTCTTGGTAACTGGAAAGACGGAAAACCTGTTAGTCAGGAAATATCAGACGGAGATACTGTTGTCCCGTCTTCGCGGGCACTTTTTACAAATTCTCCACTCATGCTCCCCGAAACACACGGAAATCTTCTAGCCAGTTCCAACGGAATCAAGCAAATATTACAATCAATGGAAATTCCCTTTACAGATTCCAATATTACTCCTGGACAGTCCACCACAATTCAGCCGGGGCTTCTATTTCTTCTTCGTTCTCCCGCCACACTCTCCGTCTCGTACAATGGACAAACGTATACGGACTTTGACGGAATTACCTTTATCCCCGGAGCATCCAACGGGGTCTATGAAGTGACGGTGACCGGTACTGCGACTGGTATATACCGTCTGGCCGTCGGGCAATTTGCTCATGGTACTTTTACATGGAAAGATTATATCGGTACAACATCTAAAGATGCAAAATCAAAATATTCAATTTCGTTTACCCAGTCATCTCTTACAGAGGATCCGGTAACAAATCTTTCTGATCTCCAGCGTTTACAGGAAATCGACGTCGCACTTACTGATCTTTCAAAACTATCTGCACATACATCGATAACCAAAGCGCGTGTAAGTATAAAAAATGCGGTAACTGCCCTTTCAAAAAAAGATTTTATGACATTAAAAAAACAATTAGAACAAATATTACTGGAGCTTTCCGTTTTTAGAAAATCGGGTCCATCGGAATCAATACGATTACGGACATTTGCCGTTGCTGACACTCTCGTAGATGCATATCAGGCAATATTGTCAAAAAAACAATATGTTATAAACCTTTCGGCACTGAATCGGTTACAAACATTGTGTGGGAATGAAGAAGTCAGAATAAACGGAATACTGGAATCAGCCTACCGTCGGGGATCAAACGTTTCACTGAAAGCACAACTACTTTCCGAAGGAACATCGTATAAAGTGAGGGCGGATAAAACTACGTTATCTGAAGTAGCGAAGAAATATATCCTTCTTTTTCAGACTCAGATCATATTTAGAGAAATCCAACTCTAATGAGAGTTTCAAAAAAAGGCATATGCTTCTTTTTTTTGGAAAGAGGATCAATGGGTTGCATTCTCTCGGATATAATACTACATATTCATCGGAACACCTTTCCATCCGCACCCAAACACTACTGCATTCCTTTCAAACGCACTCTTAGGGGGAGAGGCTTCGATTGAATCCACATCTTCCGAAGCAGGAACATCATTATTCTCCTCTTCCTCCACAGCAGGGGTTTCAGCATAAGCCATTCCAAGACCTGAAAGGTCACATGGGGGACCTAACTCATCCTCAACTTCAGTTCCGTTACCAGCAAGCACTATGCTATGAATATATGTGGCTTCCACTGAAGTAAAATCTCCCGTTTTGTGATCAGTAGCTGATATTCTATGACCTAACGTATCAATTCCATGCGGTGTCATACATCCTCCTTTGCGGGCAGCACCAAATACTCGAGAATAGCTAATTTTGAATCGTTACATTGACAGATCCTGCACCTAGCGGCTGGTAAAAATTTTGGCCATCCTGCGTCCATGTTATCCAAATTGTTTTAACTCCGCCTGAAGTAAATCTGCCGGAATTATTAAAATTTTTAGTTTCTCCGGGATACAGATTAAAATCCAATGTACAACCGAAATTTCCATCTGTACCGTTAAAACACAGTTGTTTAACCAATTTTTTATATGGAGCCTGATTTCGGATTGTCACACTAAAGGAAATATCATCCCCGACTTGTGCTACGGATTGACTGGACTTAATCTGTCCGACCTGGATAATATCATTTCTCGGACCACCTCCTGCTGTTGGAATGACTGTAGTGTTAGACTGTATTACAGTCTGGTAGATTGTCGGCGTAGGCGTACTCGTCAAGATCGAGGCAGAGGCAGGAACCGAATATAAACTATCTTCTGCAATTATCCGACCAATATTCTTATACTGACCAATAATAAAACCTATACTGAATATGCATACTGTCCAAACAACAAGTGCGTTTCGTTTCATATCAATTTTAGTATACAGCATTTACCAATACACTTAATTCTATTGTGGACCCGACAGGATTCGAACCTGTGACCTTTGCAATGTCAATGCAACGCTCTAACCAACTGAGCTACGAGTCCTATTATTATGCCCTTGACGATATTCTATTATATCACGTAGACTTATTTCATAGGTCTTCATCCATATGGAAACGCTAAAAAATCTTATAGCGAAGTTTTTTGATTTCCTTCAGGGAATTGTCGTATTTCTGGCAATACTCGTCATGATATACCTGTTCCTTTTTTCACCACAGGAAATTAATGGTCAGTCGATGGAACCGACATTTTTTAATACTGAATTAATTATCACTAATAAGTTCATTTATAAAATCACACCACCCAAACGAGGTGACGTCGTCATTTTCAAATCTCCAAAAAATAAGGATATTGATTACATTAAACGCGTGATAGGATTGCCCGGTGACAAGGTAAAACTGGAAAATAATATATATTTTGTCAATGGAGTAAAATTGGACGAACCGTACCTTCGGCCGGATACTCAAACATCAGGCGGGGCTTTTCTGCAGGAGGGAGATACGATCATCGTACCCGAAGGAGAATATTTTGTAAGCGGAGACAATAGACCTCACAGTTCTGATTCTCGCGAATTTGGGACTGTACCTCTCAATGATTTTATTGGGAAAGGGATCTTTCGGTATTGGCCAATTGATAAATTCAAGGTTATTGCAAACCCTACATACGCTGTCTAGCGGATTTGAATTAAAGAAGCTTCTCCCGGAATTTTTTTAGAACGGAACTTGTGGTTTCTAAATTACCCCGTATGACCATGACTACTCGTGCTTCAACCTTTGATTGGGTAATTTTAACCAAACCGTTTACTGCCTGGGCGATATCTTTTGCCATGAGATCCAGTTCGTCGCTGTGGATACGTTCTACCCTATGTATCGGCTGTTTGTCATTTTGAGCCTTCAGGCGCCTTGCAAGGTCTTCCGCTCGCCGTACAGATGCATTTTCGGAAAGTATAGTCTTATACGCTTCAACCATAAGCTTGATATCCCCAAGCCCTGCGATCGCCCTGGCGTGACCTTCCGATATCGCTCCGGATATGAGACCATCTTTTATCGCATCTGGAAGCCCTAAAAGACGCATTGTGTTGCTGACGTATGACTCACTTTTTCCTATCCTTTTGGCAATTTCGCCAACATATAATCCAAACTCTTCGACCAGGCGTTGAAATGCCTGTGCCCGTTCTATAGGATTGAGATCTTCACGCTGAACGTTCTCCACGAGAGCCATCTCAAGCATGCCTTTTGCTGTAGTTTCCCTGATAATCACAGGGACTGTCGTAAGACCTGCCTGTTTTGATGCACGCCATCTGCGCTCTCCTGCGATGATTTGGTATCCTGCCGGGGTTTTGGCTACAACTAATGGTTCGATAATTCCGTGTTCTTTTATGGATGAAGCGAGTTCTGCTAATGATTCCGGAGCTATCAGCCCTCTGGGTTGAAGTGGGTTCGGTTCTACAAGATCGATATCCAAATACATTACTTGTGTATCAGCCATTGTTATCTCCGTTAGGGCAATACGGATACCATCTTTTTACCGAGCTTCTGATTAAATGTTACTATACCATCCGTGACGGCGAAAATAGTATAATCTTTTCCCATCATAACACCTTCACCCGGATATACTTTCGTTCCTTTTTGCCGGACAAGTATATTTCCTGATTTAGCGTTCTGTCCGCCATAGATTTTGACGCCTAACCGTTTTGATACTGAATCTTTATTCCCTTTTGCTACACCGCCTGCTTTTACATGAGCCATATTCGTGATTATTATGATGGTCTGTTATGAATTATCCTTTTTTTTTGAATTTATAAAACATTCTTCTTACTATAGCGTTCGGACGACTGTATTCCAGCGGCCCTAGCACAGTAGTATATCCAAGCGTTTCACAACTGTCAATAACGCTTTTCACAAAATATTTGGTATTTGCAACTACTATCTCTGGAAGCGCCATGACGATACAACCGTTTGGTTTTAACACTATATGCCAATCGCGAAAACATCCTATGTAAAGTTTCTCTAATCCTTTTACGGCATTTTTTATATCCTTTCTTTCTGTCAGCGTCCCTTCTCCAAGTTTTGGAGAACCCATAAACGGTTCTGTTATGATAGCGTCAATTGATGCCCGGGCAACGGAATCGGAGATATGGGTTGCATCAGAAGTATAATAGGTAATCGGAGGAAGAGTCGTGTCGTGGGACCGAAGCCAAATACTGTTTTTTTTCGCTTTTTCAATAACTTTTGCGTCGATATCACATCCCATGGCTATTGCACCCCGTAGCACTGCCTCTCCGGGAATAGTCCCCATTCCGCAAAATGGATCAAAAATAGTTTTTCCTTGTGCATTTGTTCCCAAACCGATATTGACTATCATACGTGCAGCTTTTGGTGGAAGCATGCCTTTTTTGCTGTCAAAATAGGGCCTATCAAAATCCCGCGATGACCATTCTTCAAATTCCTGGACTGCAATGGTTCTGGATATAAGAAATAATGACCCATACCAAACGATGTTGAGCTCATATACGTTTTGTTTAGCTACAACCACAACTGACAGAATGGAATGTTCCTTTGGAGTAATAAACCGAGCTTTCCTTCCTTCCCTCTCTAATATATCCTTTATCTCTTCATGAACTTTCTGGGAACTATATCCGTTCTCGTTGTAGGAACTTATACCAAATGTGATTTTATTATTCGAATCAGACAGAAAGTATCTGCTTAATTTTTCACAATCTACCTCTTTTTCACACCCTATCAATTCAGCAATCTTTACTGTTCCACCCAATGTGTGAAGCATGTCCCGTGTTGGGATATCTTTCCCGTTTACAGACGCACTGTCGGCATCAATTTGAATGATAAAATCGGAGATTTTCGTTTGAACGGGGTAAAAAACTGACAATTCAGTGATGGCAAGATCAGTGCTTCGTCCAAGGAAAAAAAGGTATGACATTTAATAAAAATTACACTACTCAATGGTCAAAATTTCAACATCCGTTAGTTGCTCTCTAAACCCTCTGGTTTTTCTGTATCTGACCTTACTTTTATACCGTCTGACTGTAAGTTTGTCTCCTTTGTGCTGGGAGATAATTTTTACTTTCACTATTTTACCTTTTACGAGAGGGGTACCTATTGACACTTTTTTATCTTCAGACACCAAAAGTACATCAGAAATTTCGATCACATCCCCAGCTTTTCCCTCCACATGAGGAACTGTTATCGTCTCTCCGGGAGAAGCAATAAATTGTTTTCCAAGATACCGTATTACAGCAAACATGAATGCTATTGTACCAATCTACACGGTTAAATGCAATGGAAAATATCCAATAAAAATAGCCCGAAGAAATTTTTGCGCACTCACCATGCGTTATACCCCTCCGGGCTATCCTATCAACAAAATCAAACGAATTTTCTAAATCTGCGAAAATACTAGGGTGACGTAACCCATTCTCCCCAAGGAGCGAAGATAGTAACATTGTGTTGTAAATGGACAGCCATAGCCGTAGTCACTTCATATCCTTCCGGATCCCACTGGACCCAGAAAGACACGTACTTCCAAGAGCCGTTACAATCCACAGCGTGGGTTACCAAATACATTCCCGGGGCTCTTAAGCGCCATCTTCCGTCAGACTCAATAGGGTCGAACGGATTCTGCAAACCAAGCCAGATACCGTAGATGATACTTTGCGTCATCCAACCGAGATTTTTCGAATATCCCCCCGCCCATTGAACGGTAACTTTATTCAAAGGTCCCGTTGCCGTTACATTCATACCGTGGGGCAGGGTGCCGTCTCCATTGTAGACTAATTGAAACGGAATGACACTCCAAGACGGTTGTAATGGATACTCCGACGCAGACATATCTCCGAGGGCAATCCTCATAGACTGATCTTCACACCGAGTTGTGCATATAAGCGGTAACCATAAAGTGTGATTACGGACTTCTATCACCTGGCTGCAGCTTGAGGACAGCCCATTGGGAATTTTCACGGTCTGCGTTACCGTATACGTTCCTCTATTTAAAAACGTATATTCGATACTTTCTCCCGTCCCATCAGATAGGCCTGCAATATCCCAATAGTGAATAAGTGGTGCTCCGTCGGGATTTGGATTATAGGATTCAGAACCGTCAAATAAAACAGTCAACGGTACAAATCCTGAGGTCGGTGCAGCCTTTATGATGCAAACCGGAAATATCGGAAAGCAGGGAGGTCGGTTGACAGTGGTCTCCTGAATCCACGACGCGGTACCGTACCATTTGATATACGCTTTTATATGTACGTGGCTTCTGTTTTCCCAATTTTGCTGGACTACCCATTGGTGATATGCAATCCCATCCACTTCGACGTAATATTCCTCGATATTAGTGTTTGGATATGGGGTTAAATTCAGCGAAAACGTCATGCAGTCCTGACTTACTCCCACAACGAGAGTTCCATGACAGTCCGGATTATCTGGACCGTTGGTCTGTGCAGTGACTTGTGTAAATCCGCATAGAGACATAAACAGGATCAACACGAGCATTCCAAAAAATCTCTTCCGTTTCTTCATTTACGCATCCTCCATACATTTGAAAATCTTTTTTGAAAAAAATATCTCAACTTCCATGCATTTGTTTCACTCCATGTCATCCCTTCTGTTTGTTACAGGCGTCAACTTCGATAAGAAAATGGAGCGGAACACGCGATTATGCCTGTCAGGTTATCATCCTGTGAATTGTCTAAAGCCTATCGGCTTTGTATATATTCAAATACTCAACGTTGTGTAAACTCCTTCTTTTTCCAATATTCGGAGAACGATGATGTATTACAGGTTTTTCCTCTAATGAGGAAAACTGTAGAGAAAAAAATTTTCTCCACAATATTCCTCATCAAAGGCATGATTCATATGAGAAAAATGTATTATATGACTCGTTTGATTTGTTTTTAAGGTGCTATAATGATCCGACATTAGGATCTATTGCACGCATTATGTACGTAAATCCTAACGGAATCGACCATAGGATAATGAATTTATCAGGTCAAGTCAATTTCAGGTTGTCGTTTGAGGGCAATAAAAATACCAAATGAAGTCAGTATTGATAAGAGAGAACTACCTCCGTAGGAAACAAGTGGCAGCGTAATACCGGTAATTGGCACGAGTCCCATATTCATTCCGG
>Ga0172375_10011381_pt1 | contig 11341 bp, 10 predicted proteins | sample LakKiv1m_FD_114537 | JGI IMG/M metagenome (GOLD analysis project Ga0172375, IMG submission 114537) | Freshwater microbial communities from Kabuno Bay, South-Kivu, Congo - kab_092012_11.1m | ecosystem: Environmental > Aquatic > Freshwater > Lake | place: Democratic Republic of the Congo... | reverse complement strand
GCCATCTCCTTGCCCACATTGTCGCTGGTGAGTTTATAGAAAATCTCTCCGCCGGACTTGTCCAGCACGAAATTCGTCTCTGGCTTGCCGGTAATGGCGTCCGTGGACACGGTGGCGCTTTGGATATGGCTGCCATCGAGTCCAGGAGTCCCCTGCAGCACGAGGTATTCGCCAGTGAACTGATCGAGGCCATAGCTGTCCTTCGTGTACACTTTGCGCACAATCTCGCCATTGGGAACGAGCCCCTGCTTGTTGACGGTCATTGTCTGCTCGTCGATGCCCAGGGGATTCGTCGAGAGATAGGAGTTCACCGCGGCGGATGCCTCGGAGTCCACGATATAGAAGGCCAGATTTCCCTTGCCCATGATGATCGAGTTGATGCGCTCGGGATCGGGGGTACCGGGAATTTCGATGTAGATCTGATCCTCGCCCTGCCGTCTGATCACAGGTTCGGTGAGGCCGAACTGGTCGATGCGCGAATTGAGAATTTCAACCGCGCGCTTCATCGCGTCTTCCTTCTCCGCGGCCGAAAGGGTGTGGCCAACCTTCTGGGACAAGCCATTGAGATCAGCCTGAATGACGGCGCTCATGCCGCCCGCGAGGTCCAACCCCAACTGCACGGCGTTTGCGTGCAAGTTCTTCAAGCCAAGCACGCGCTCTCTATACACCGACTCGATACTGTCGAACATCGCGCGCTCGCTGGAAAAACCGGAAAGCACCGCGACCGCGCTCCAAGTCTTGGGAGCGGGCTTCTTCAGTTGTGAATAAGCCTTCTTGGCGGAATCTATGGCGATTTTGTAGTTTTTCTGCCCAGACAGATCGGCAGCATCATTGGCGGATGCCTTTTGCTTGAGATCGCTGATGATGAGATAGGTCATCTGTCTCGAATATTCCCGGATCTGTTCTCGGGAACCAACTGCGATGGCTTGATCCTCTTTCGGTGTCAGGAAGTACCACTGAATACTCGGAAAAAGGAACATGAAGGCCACGGCGAGCACAGCTATGACGATCAGTAGGCGGCGTATTTTGCTCATACCGGTTACTCCAATCCTCTCATGGATGTATAGAATGCGGCGAAACGCGATATGCCGGGCAGCCAGAGAGCGGCGCCCCGCACATCAGGAACATTATTTCTCTTCGGCTTTCTCTGCGGGCTCTTCGGAGGCTTCTGCTTTTTCCTCTGCCTTTCCTGGAGTGACCGTGGCGAGGGCGGACTTCGAAAATTCAATCTTCGTTCCATCCTCAACCTTCACGACGACAGTCGATTCTTTGACCGACGTCACCACGCCGTGGATTCCGCCAATGGTGACAACCCTGTCGCCCTTCTTGACTCCCGCGATCATCTGCTGCGCCTGTTTCTGTTTCTTGTTCTGCGGACGGATGATCAGGAAATAGAAAATGACGAAGACAAGACCGAAGGTCACAATGGTGGAGACGAGCGATCCCGTCGGGTTCGACGAGCCTGAAGTCTGCTGAAGCAGGTTCAAGCCATTCTGAATAGCGTTCATATATCTTCCTTGTTAAAAAAGAATTCCAGAAAACGTAGCATGGAGCGCCGCGAGAGGTCAAGTTGCGCTAAGCGGTAATGGTGGTTCCCGCGCCCCCATGGATTGCCGCGGTGGCATTCTCCATCGAAGTGATGATCACCTTTGCGCCGCCGCGGCGTATAAAATCGCAGGCTGCCTCGATTTTCGGGCCCATCGAACCCTTGGGGAACTGCCCTTCGGCCATATACTTCTCGCACTCCTCCACGGTCATGTGATCGAAAGCCTGCTGATTCGGCTTGCGGAAATTGATCGCCACCTTCTCCACGCCTGTGAGGATGACGAGCTCGTCGGCATCGATGAGGTTCGCGAGGAGCGCGGAGGCGCGGTCTTTGTCGATCACCGCGTCGACGCCCGAGAGCACACCGTCGGCACCGCGCTTGACCGGGATTCCTCCGCCGCCCACCGCGATGACGATCTTGCCGTCGTCGATCAAGTCCTTGATCGTGTCCTTTTCGACGACATCGAGCGGTATGGGGCTCGGCACCACGCGTCTGTACCCTCGCATGGGATCTTCCTTGATAATCCAGCCTCGGCCACGGAGCTTCTCAACCTGGTCGGTCTTGTAGAACGGACCAACGTACTTAGTGGGATTCTGCATCGAAGGATCGTTCGGGTCGACTTCCACCTGGGTGATCACCGTGACAATATCCTTTTCAATGCGCTCAGCCCGAAGCGCGTTCATGAGACTCTGAGCTATCATGTATCCCATTGAGCCCTGCGTGTCGGCGACAATGACATTGAGCGGCGAAGGAGGAACCTGCGCTGAGGCAGCTTCGTTCCGGATGAGATGCACGCCAGCCTGAGGCCCATTCCCATGGGTCAGCACAACCTTGTGGCCTTCGCCGATCATCCCGACGATTGCCTTCATGCTCTTGCGCGTATTCTCGAACTGCTGCTGGATTGTGCCTTCGGTGCCCTCTTCGATGATGGCGTTTCCGCCGAGGGCCACGACGATGGTTTTGCGAGCCTCCATACAGTCTCCTTTCACCGATGTGGAAAATTTGCGAACTAGTAGTATAGCACCATTTATGGAAATCGCAATGTGCAATTCCGGAGCGGTGGCAATGCGCGGCGGTGATGCCGGACTGCGAGGCTTGATCGCGAAAGACCCGCACTTGGAAGGCGGCGCCTAGCTCTGGTATTATCTAGGCATGCAAATCATACGCGCGCGCGTGCTCGGCATGTGCATGGGCGTCCGCCGCGCAGAAGAGCTCGCCCGAGAAGCGGCGAAGGATGCTTCGACGAAGGGAATACACGTGTACACGTATGGTCCCCTCATCCACAACCCTCAGGCGGTGGCTGAGCTCGAAGCCCTCGGAGTTCACGTACTCGATGTCAGCGCGGTAGAGTCCGGCGCGGCGAGCTTGCCGGACCTGCGCGGCGCGATCGTGGTCATACGCGCGCATGGAGCTTCCCTGGCGGCGATTTCGCGACTCGAAGCGCTGGGAGCGCGCATCATCGACGCAACCTGCCCGCGCGTCATCAAGAGCCAGCGGCTCGCGCGCCATTACGAAAAACTCGGGTGGAAGGTAGTGCTCGTAGGAGACCCCCGGCACGGTGAAATTGCCGGCATATTGGGCCACACCTCTGACGCGATTGTCGTCGATGGTCCCGAATCGGCGCGCGCGGCAGTCATTGCGCTCAGAGACACGCCCTGCGCCCTCATCGCCCAGACAACAATTCGCCAGGAAGATTACGACGCGGTTATCGAAATTTTCCAAAACACCGTATCGCGGATGATCGCCGAAAAGACCATCTGCCCGGCGACACGCGAGCGCCAGCAATCGCTCGTCGACCTCTGCGGACAGATCGACGCCGCGCTCATTGTCGGCGGAAAGAATTCCGAGAACACGAAGCGTCTCTTCCGCAGCGCTCAGGAGTGCGGCAAAGTGGCGTGGCACATTGAAACCGCCTCCGAAATTCTCCCCGAGATGACGGAATATCCTCGAATCGGCATTACCGCCGGGGCCTCGACCCCCGATTTTATCATCGATGAAATTCAAGACGCGCTCTTGAAAATGTCCAAGGAGGTCAAACCATGAGCCTTCTGTGTGAAATCGAGATGCGGCGCGCGCGGCGCGCGCTCTCGCCGGAACCGATCGACGGCGCGGTTGCCGAAGAGCTCGCGCGCGCCGCAACCCTGGCGCCCTCGTGCTTCAACAGCCAGCCATGGCGGATCGTCGCGGTCAAAAATGAAGAGGGTGTGGCATCGTCCGACGCGATGCGCGCCGCGCTGACCCCCGGGAATGCCTGGGCGCTGCGCGCGGGCTGGTACTTCGTTCTGTGCACCGCGGCGCACCTGGACTGCAGACTCGACGAGGGCCGCGACTACGCGTACTTCGACCTTGGGCAGGCGGCGCTGGCGCTGCAGATTCAGGCGCAGCATCTCGGGCTCGTCGCGCACCCCATCGCGGGGTTTTCGCCGGCCAAAGTCCGCGCCGGGCTCGCGATTCCGAAGGAGTTTGTACCGGTTGTAGTGATTGTGGTCGGGAAAGCGGGCGCGGACGATGCGCTCTCCGATAAACAGAAGGCCGACGAAACCGCCCCCCGCAACCGCGTGCCCATGTCCGACGTGGTCTATCGCGAGCGCTTCGGCGAGCCATTTTCCCCTTTACCATAATCGAGTCGCGTGCTACAAAATGTTATGCCACCAGTCAAGATAATTGGAATATCAGGCGGATCGGGCTCGGGGAAAACGACCATCGTCCGGAAAATCTCGGAGATGGTGCGCGACTTCGTCTTTCTCCCGCAGGACAACTACTATAAATCCGCGGAATTCATCAACAACCGCAACATCACCGCCTTCAATTTCGACCATCCGGACGCCTTCGACAACGAGCTCCTCATCGAGCATCTCTCGGCCCTCAAGAACGGCGATCCGATCGACATGCCTGTCTACGATTTTGTCCACCACAGGCGCACCGAACAAACCATACTCATTCAACCTTCGAAGCTCGTCATCTTCGAGGGCATCATGATATTCACGAACCGGCAGGTGCGCGACCTCATCGATCTAAAAATTTTCGTCGACACGCCGGACGACATACGATTTATCAGGCGACTCTCACGCGACATCAAAGAGCGCGGCCGGACCGTGGATTCCGTGGTAGAGCAGTACCTGACCGTTGTCCGGCCAGGCCACTACGAATTCATCGAGCCCACGAAAGCGTACGCCGACATCATCATCCCCGAGGGCGGATTCAATGAGCGCGCCCTGGATGTGCTCGTGTCATTCATCAACTCTGTCATTTACCCGATGGAGTCGCGAGAGAGGCTGAACAGCGCGCTTGGACTTGGAGAAGAGCGAATCGCCACGGAATAGCCGCACAGATCGGCGCGGGCTGTCGCCAGATCTAGGGCGCCTATGGCAGCTCGCCCATCGTGCGCGGCGCGACCAGCACCCGCTATGAAATTTCCCTCATCATCAGGATTTCGCTACTTTTATCGTAGAGTGAGAAGAGAAAAGTGACAGCGCGCAATATAAAAAGGAAGATACTATGAGCGAACAGACTGCAAGCGCAAAGGCCTACCTCGCGGGTGGATGTTTTTGGTGCCTGGAAGCGCTCTATGAACGCATCCCTGGCGTGATCGCGGTCCGATCGGGATTCTCGGGCGGCACGACGCAGAATCCTTCCTACGAGCAGGTGTGCACCGGCACCACCGGTCACGCGGAAACTGTTGAAATCACCTTTGACCCCTCACGGATATCGTACCGCGAAATTCTTGAACAGTTCTGGAAATTCCACGACCCGACCACGGTCAACCGACAGGGCGCGGATGTCGGCGAGCAGTACCGATCAGCCATCTTCTTCACGAATGAATCGCAACGCGAGCTCGCGCAGCAGTCGAAGAGCGCCGCGCAGCCTGGCTTCGATTCGCCCATCGTCACATCGATCGAGCCGATCGGCACCTTCTGGCCCGCCGAAACCTGGCACCAGGGATACTTTGACCACAACCCGGATGCGCCCTACTGCCGCTTTGTCATCGCACCCAAGGTCGCTAAACTCAAATCATGAAGAACGCGAAAACGACGCTCTCAAAACTGGTGGAAATCGCGCTCCGCCGCTACGAGATGATCGCGCCAGGCGACAGGATATTGATCGCGGTGTCGGGCGGGAAGGATTCGAGCTGCCTAGCCTGGGACCTCGCGGGCAAGCGCGCGTGGTGGGACGTGCCTTTCGAGATCGCCGCCTGCCATGTCGCGACGGATCTCGCGGAAGAAGGCTACGCGAATCTTGTTGACGACTCCTGGCTTTCGGCGCGGATGGCGGACTGGAGAATCCCCTACGAGCGCATCGAAGTGCCGGTCGCGGATCGCCTCAAGCCCGGCGAGACAATGAACTGCTACTGGTGCGCCACGCAGCGGCGCACCGAACTCATGAAATACGCGCAGGAGCGCGGCTTCAATAAGCTCGCCCTCGGCCACCACCTCGACGACATCCTCGAGACGCTCTTCATGAACATGATGAAAAAGGGCGAATTCGCGACCATGCCGCCCGTGATGCCCTATAAAAAGTACCCGCTCACCGTGATCCGCCCTCTCGCGCTCTGCGAGGAGCGGCAGATCATCGCCTGCGCGGAGGAGCTCGAGCTCAGCTCCAGCACCTGCTCCTGCTCCTTCAACCTCGAGGGCGAGCGCAAGAAAACGAAGCGGCTCATCGACCGCATGACGGGCGGCTCGAGCCATGTGAAGCGCAATATTTTCGCCTCGATGTCTCGCGTACGCACCGATTATCTGGCATAATTTTTTCATGCGCGTCTTCGCCGCCCTCCCCTTCCCGGACGCCGCGCGCGAGCGGCTTCGCCACTACGCCGAATCCATCGCCCCCGCGTTCGATCGCGCCCGCCCCTCCTGGGTCGCCTCCCAGAACCTCCACCTCACTCTCCACTTTTTCGGCGAACTCGACCACCGAGCCGTATCCGAACTGCGGGCGCTCCTCGGCACCTCCGCCGCACAGTGTCCGCCGCTCTGCATCTCGACAGGCCGCCTCTTGCTTCTCCCCTCGTCCAGGGCGCCTCGCGTGCTCTATGTGGAGGCGCGGATCCAGCCAGCCGACGAGCTGCTTCGGCTCGTGCGGAGCGCGCGCCAGATCGCCCAGACGCTGGGCGCCGAGTGCAACGAGCGGCCATGGAAGGCGCACCTCACGCTCGCGCGCCTCAAGGAGCCATGGGCTCCCGATCTTCGCTCGCTCCCTCAGCCTCCCGCTATCGAGTTCGAGCTTGAGGCCACCGACCTCATGAGCTCGCGGCTGTCTCCCGCTGGCGCGGAGTACACGCGCATCGAGCGCTTCGCGTTTCGCGGGGTGCCGCCTCCCACGAGCGGCGCCTGAAATTTGCTCAAGCGCGATTCTCTGATTACATTAAAAATATTGAATGTTATTCGGAGGCATAAAAATGAAGGAACGCACTGAAAAATCGAAGGTTGCGCCTAAAGCCAAACAGCAGGAAAAGCTTGAGCCCTGCGTCACGCCGCACTCCCCCGAGGCGAAGCGCCCCGATCGAGCCGAAGATGCCTGCGACGATGGCGTAAGGTAACGCGCGGCGCGCCTAACTGGGCGTGCGGTCGAAGAGCGCTCAGGCAGGCATCACGACATTGTATGCGTCGGACAGCCGCTCCATCGTGAGTGGAAAATCGCACTTGGCGAGAATGTCCGTCTCGCCGTCGCACTGGAGCGGTATTCGCTCCGTGTAGTCGATGAGGAGTTTATCCGCGTTGAAGTGGGTAAGCACAGGAATGTTTTCGTGGTGCCCATGCTCGATGGGACCTTTGAGAATGAGTTTCCTGAAGAGGCTCGTCTGCGAGATGGTGACGCAGTTCCGCTCGTCGGGCAGGATGCTCTTATTCGAGCCATACTGGCGGTTCCCTGTCGCGCCCATCGCCACCAGGAGCCTCGGCGTTTTGGACTCGTGGACTACGCGCTCGCCTTCCCACGCTTTCAGATACATATCCGCAACATTGTAGATTCGATCGTAGAAGAGCGTCCCCATGTTCACCCAGAATTTGTAGGAGTCGCCGGGGAAGTTGCGCTTGAGCCTGTTCGTCATGTCGGCCACGTAGGCGTCGAGCCCGATGCTCGCGATGTTGAATGAGTACCGGGGGAGCGCTCCTCCCTCGTCGCTTGGGCTTATCTTGAGCGCTGGCCTGCGCTGGAGCATGGCTGGATGCAAAAAACGGCTCAGCGCCGCGATGAGATCGCGCCCCTCCGAGCCATCGTTGCCTGTCCCGAAGGGGAGACGAACCAGACCGAAGCGATCCTTCTCTGACTCGGGCAGCAGGGTGATCCGCTCCGCCGTCTCGAGGCTCGTCCCGTCGCCGCCCGCGGTGATGATGAGATGGCAGCTGTCCTTCCCATTCGATGGCGAGCGATCGAGTATTCGCTGGACAATCGCCGCTGCGTGCCCGCAGCGTTCGGTGAGGTGCATTTTGAGACTGACCGGCGCCTCGCGAAGCGGGAGTGCCTGAGCCTGGCGCACTAACTCTTTAAGTTCCTGGAAACGACGCCTTGAGTGGTGGATTCGGCTAAATCCGCCAGCCTTTGGGTTCGCGATGATGTCGACGATGAGGGACTTGTCTGGCAGAATCGGAGAGCGGGAAAGTATCTCGCTGAGTCCATCGGCCAAGTCATTTGGCTTCATATCGTGACAGATTGTACGCCGATGTCAATCTTCTGTCCATTATGGGCAAACCGCACTCCAGAATGCAGTTACATCGCTTCGCCCACCCCTTCCTGATCGGCAAGTTCCTTGGGGAATTTCGCGCTTATCACGTCGATGGCCTTCATCACGTAGTGGAGGTCTTCGCCCGCGAAGTCGATCTTGGGAACGAGCCTCGAGAAGAAAGGTTTTACGAAGTGCTCCATTCTCGAAACTTCCTGCTCGTACTTGGACGCGTGGTCCATCATCATCACAGTGCAGGGCAGCGGCTTCGAATAGCTGCCTATGATCTCGAAACCGAGCTTTTCGTACATCTTGATGAGTTTTGTCTCATCCGCGAACACGTCGAGGAAGATTCTCTTCGCGCCTCGCCCGCGCGCGTAGAGGTATGCGAGTGCCATGATGCTGAAGGGGATGAGGCTGCCACGTTCCTCTTTCGAGACGGCGAGCCTGTCGATCTCCGCGTAAAGGCTGCCATCGAGGTAGCGGACTATATTGAAGTTGTCTTCGATGGGTACCTTGCTCTCGACTTCGGAGAGATGGAGCGAGACTGTCCCGATCGGCTGGAGTCCCTTGTAGGCGAGGATGTGGAAGGCGAGTTCGTCCGATTTGCGGTGAATCGTCTCTTCCTGATAACCCTTCTCGCCGACGAGGACTTTTCGCTGCAAGTAGAAGGAGTCCTCCAGCTGGCGGACATCCTTTGCGTGCACGAGGTGCACCCTATCCTTGTCTTGGAGGGCGGCCGGAAGTATCACCGTGAAGGTGGTGCCCTTTCCTTCCTGGCTGTCGAGGAGGATGCGGCCGCCGTACTTCGTGACGATATGGTGCGCGATGCTCAAGCCGAGCCCCGTGCCCGCGCCCGCTTCCTTCGTGGTGAAGAAGGGGTTGAATATCTTGTCGAGGTTCTCTTTCTCGATTCCGATGCCGGTATCCTGCACCGTGATGATGACGTCGTCGTCTTCCTGCTTGCAGGAGAGGGTGAGTATGCCGTCGCTGTTCATCGCCTGCACCGCGTTGACGATGAGGTTGAGAAATACCTGCTGGAGTTCCGTGGGATTCGCGAGGATCTCGTGCACCGCGTCGTAGGACTTGCGGACGACGATGGTGCCGAAATCGATGCCGCGCATCGCCATTTTGAGCGAATTCTCAAGAATGTTGACAATGCTGAGCATCTCGGCGCTGGTGCGCGTTTTGCGCGAGTAGAGCATGAGGTCCTTGATGACGTCGGCGGCGCTCTGCGCGTAGCGGATGATATCCGACGCGTACTCGCGGAGCGCGCTGCCCTCCACGGTCTCCGGGAGCATGAGGTCCGCGGTGCCGAGGATTCCCCCAAGCGGATTGTTGATTTCGTGGGCGATCCCCGACACCAATGTGCCGATGCCCGCGAGTTTTTCAGTTTGGATCAGTTCTTCCTGGAGCGTTTTCTGCTTCGTGATGTCCTGGAAGAACTCGATGAAGGAGCCGATTGATCCCTGCGGCGTGGGGATCGAGTAGAAATTCAAGGCGAAGGAGAGCTGCGTCCGGTCGTCCTGCTTCTCGGTGCTGAAGCGGAGCTTGGTGTGGAGGCAGTCCTGCGCGAGACACTCCGCGCAGGGGCGATCGCGGTTGAAATACGCCTTGTAGCACTTCGAACCGATGAGCTCTTCCTGCGACTTCTCGAAGTAGCGCTGCGCGGCGTAGTTGGCCGTCACGATGTTGTAGTTGATGTCCTGTATGGAAATGGGCGTCGCGATGCCGTCAAAGAAGGCTTCCAGTTTGTTGCGGCTCAGCATGAGCTCTTCGTTGGTTTCCTGGAGCCTCTTCTGCTGCTGCCGCAGGCGCTCGAAGCTGATCGCGTTTTCGACCGAGACCGAGGCTTGGTCCGTGAGGAATTGCAGAATTTCGAGATCGTACTGGTTGTAGTAATCCTTTTCGACGCGCGGTCCGAGCACGATGAAGCCGTTGAGACGCTCTTTGAATTTCAGGGGCAGCACGAGGCTCGCCGCGACGAGTTCGTGGTCTTCGCCCCTGGTGAGTCTGATCGAAATGGTGCGCTGCAGCCCCGCTTGGTCTTGGCGCACCGTGCGCATCTGGTAGGCCTGGACGAATTGATCGCTGCGGGGAACGATCACGTACGGCCCGAGGGAGCTCTCCGCCTCCGACGCGAACTCGAGGCCCTTCGCCGCGATTATCCTGAAGTGCCTTGCGTTGAAATCATTGATCAGCACAAAAGCCCAGTCCAGCTTGAATGTTGAAATAACGTTATCAACAGTGAGTTTCGCCAGCTCTTCGAGGCTCACGATCGAGGTGAGGTCGGATGAGAATTTGCGGAGTTCCTGGTAATAAAGGAAACTTTTCCCGCCATAAATTCTCTCGAGCAGCGCCTGGGTCGCGATGCGAAGCGGCGCGAGGAGGAGCGCCGAGAATATTCCGAGAATCACTGCGAGCAAAATCAGTTCGGAGACTGGCACGAATTGATCGAGCCCAAAGAAGGGAACGAAGAAGATCATGTAGATCAGGCTCGAGAAGATAATCACCAAAATATTCAAGAATACGTTGAGCACTACCGCGGAATAGTGAACAATCCGGTACTTGTACACGCTGAAGAAGATAATGACCGCGTTGATCGTCGCGGCCGAGAGATCGAGGGGATAGCGGCCGAGCGCGGCATAGAGGTTCGAGGCGACACCGAAGAGCATGATCACGACGCCCGTCACCACGAGGCGCAGCGATCGCTTGAGGAATTTGTCGTGATTGGAGCGGAGCTCCCAGAGTACCAGCAGTATGGCGAGAATCAAGTAGAAGTACGAGAGCGAGTACGCGATCATGGCGCCGCCGCCGAGGGTGTAGTGGAACACATTGCCCTCGAAGCCCGCGTAGGTGACAATCGAGCCTGAGAAATTCAAGTAGAGCAAGAAGACATATATCCCGTAACCAAGGTAGAGAAAAATCCGGTATCGGTTCTTTTCGGTGTTGGAAAAGTAGATGAGGGTCGCAAAAATCGTGATGGGGCCGCCGAGCAGTCCGACGAGCATCACCCTGTTCCAGAAAAGCGGTGTGAAGATGCCTGTATTGGCGTGCATCATGAAGGAGCCGAAGCTCCACAGCGCCATGAATCCCATATATTGCAGGAACGAGAAATTGACGCGCTCTTTTTTATT
>Ga0172375_10011379_pt1 | contig 11342 bp, 6 predicted proteins | sample LakKiv1m_FD_114537 | JGI IMG/M metagenome (GOLD analysis project Ga0172375, IMG submission 114537) | Freshwater microbial communities from Kabuno Bay, South-Kivu, Congo - kab_092012_11.1m | ecosystem: Environmental > Aquatic > Freshwater > Lake | place: Democratic Republic of the Congo... | reverse complement strand
GATGCATGCAAATTGCGTAAGAATCAAGGCAATAAAAAAGGCCGCGGAAAAACCGCGGCCTCATATTTCGTCGGGCAAGCCAGACTCGAACTGGCGACCCCAAGTCCCCCAGACTTGTACGCTGGCGGACTCGACTTTATGCGACTTTACGCATATTTCTATATCTATATCTAGCATAATGATATATAAATATGCGTCTTTCTCTATATTGATGCAACTTGACCCATATTCACTAAAAATTTGCTACACATTTTGCTACACGTTTTTCAATATCGCACATCGTAAAATGCTCCTTAGCCGAGCTTTTTTCACCACCCGGGATACCGCTCCGTCCACCAGTCGCGCTCCCTCAATGACAGGTCGCACTTGAGGCTCCCTGCCCATTCCGTCACGTCCGGAAGACCCTTGACCACCGATAACGTTGAATCATAAATTGCGAACAGATCGTCCGCCACCTCACTGATCGTATCCTTGAGCTCCGGCCATTTAAGCCAGTTGGAAGGTATAATGCTACAGCCTGCTTTGTCCCCAGCCCGAGAAGGAAGCGGATATAGATGTGTTTTGCGAAGTCGTCGGAGGCCAGGTACTTATTTCCCTCGATAAGGCTATTTAGAGTCTACCTTCAATCTGCGTTCTCTTCCTCCGTGAAGAGCGACTCATCAAGAGAATCAAGATAGTTCTGCCTAATCTCATAAATTGGCGTCCCATCGCTGCCATTGATTGCCCAGAAAAGCCAGCCTTCTTCCGATTTTGTTCCTGATATCGCTTTTGCCGCGCCGGATGGCGTATAGAGAGGCGCTCGGTTCTCAATATGCAAACGACAATCCATGCCGATCGTGCAGGTTTTGCCCCTAAATGCTTTCGGTCGGGCGTAGAGGATCTGTCCATGCTGCAGCAGATTAGCTGCTATGAGATCCGCGATATCGACTCTCCGCTTGAGACGAACGCTATCGCCTACAGGAATCCCTTTATGACCTGCGGGTACTGCCCAAATTGAGAGGATGTCATCGATCATCCTTTCCGTTCTTGCCGTTATTTGCATCTCATCCCATGCTTCAGCGCCAGCCTCAATGACTTCATAAGTAATATGCATTGACGAATACTTCTTAAGCGCTTCCTGCTTTCCACCAGGGCCATTCCAAGGACCGTTGGAGACTTTGCTATTGAGCGATTTGGTAATGAGCGTCAGATTGCCTAAAGTATGGATAAGCTTCTTTCGATCTTCCTTGCGCTCCTCAGACTCAGCGCCAGGCCAATTGGCTGACCATTCCTGCGGCATTATATGTTCGATTGTACAGGTTCCTCTTATCACTCGCTGTTCATGTAGCGGCTTGGTTTCATCGAAACCGCGGCGATGATCTTCGATCGCTTCGAGAATCATGCGTAGTCTCGAACGGCGCAGTGCTGTATATACCTGCATCGAGGAGAGACTTTTCCGTACGCTCTCATCTCCTGGCCAATAGGTAGTGACAGACACCTGGCTCTTCAGGAAACGCTCAATGAAGTCGCCTGCTTTTTCCCTATCGCTTTTTTTAATCTCTCCCAACAGGTCTACGAAGAATTTGTTATATCCTTTCGTAGTAGCCTGAACGCAGTTTCTCCTTATAAGCCAGCTCTCGATGGAATCAAGCGCCTTCCTAAGCTGCGCTTCGGGCACCTCTGCAAGTTCAACGTCGAGAAGCCAGAGGATGAGCGGCTTAATCACTTCGGTTTCCATGGTCGATGTTCGATAGATGAAGAGCTGAATCCTAGTCAACTCTTTTGAATAATCCTCAGATGATAAAATCAAGTCTTTATAAAGGTTGGCGGACCGCTTAATCCTCGGAAGCAATGATTCAATAGGCGTTCCTTCATTGATGACGAAACGCTTAAAATGACCGAAGACTTCACGCGCCGGCACATCCTTTGCCGTTTGCGCTATAAGCCATTGGTTGAGGAAGAGGGAACTTCGACTATGGAACAATCGACCAGCTGAGATCTCTTTCTCCCAGAACGGCGTTTCAAAATCCTCCCAGTATAAGTGGTACGCACTTTCAGATTCTTCCGAGGTGGCGTTGAGCCTCTGGAAGACAAAGTTCTTGATGAGGTCAGCCGCTGTAAGCGGCGTGCCTCTAGCATTCAATGTCTCGAAAATCTCCTGCGCATCTTCATCTTGCTGCAGGTCAATGACAACGATCATCAGCAATGTCGTGACCACATTCACGAGAGCCTCGGAACGCTTTCGCCTATCATCTTGATTGAGCCATTCGCAGATTTGCCCAGAAAAGTATTGATGCGCTTTGATAATTCTGCTATTCGCATGGACAAGCCGGGAATAATCGATCGGCAGCTGCGCTGACATCACCTCATTGAATGCCAATCTATCCTTGTTCGTCGGCCAGACTTTGTATTTGTCCTCCGGATGAGTACAATAGTATGAAGCGTTTTCAACCAGCGCATATACCCTCTGCGCAAAATCTAGATGCCCCGCCTGTTCAACTTGCGCGTGGACGGCGTCAAGCAAGATCTGCAATGTCGTCAATCGCTGTTGCCCGTCGATAATAATTCTAGCCGTTAACGAGCCAATCTCATTTGGAAGCTGTTGAATCACGATTGCGCCAAGAAAATGCGGAGTCGCTTTCCCTGTTTCAGGGAGCGAGTCGACGAGCCCTCGTACATCCTCCCATAATGGTTGCCATTGCCCGTCCTGAGTCCATACATAAGGTCTCTGGAAAAGCGGAACTAATAATCGTTGCGGCTGGTTAAAAATATCCTGTGGTGTCTTCACTTGTGTCTGCATCTTTCTGATTTCCCCTCAATTATTTGAATTATAAAGAGCCTTATCGTCCTGCCTCAGGTACGTCACCTCAAATGCCTTGCAGAACCTCGCGCGTTGATCCATGCCGGCTAGCGATAGCAGGCCTCCCTCGAAGCGCTGGTAGATGTCCAAGCCGCGGTCGAGGGAGATTTTCCAGCCCGTATCGGTGGTGATGCTCCGCGCGTGGAGGCTGCGCGAATCATCGAATTCATAGGTAAAGGTGATGTCGACCTTCATGAGGTCGGCTTGAATCAGGCTGAGGTTTTCGTCAATCTCGGCGCGGCTGAATTCGCCCGAGTCGGTGACGAGGTGCACGGCAACTTCTTCGCCTAGAGCTTTTCCATCGAGAACGACTTGCATGAGTTCGAGGATGTTGCGGATCTGGTACTGCTTGCGGATGTAGGGATCGACGATCTTGATCGAATGAGCGCCGCGCAGATACTCGCCGAATAAGTCTCGGTAGGATATGCCGGTCTGGTTTTCCGCCACGGTGAAGTGAAGCGGCTTGTCCGCGGCCTTTGGTGCGGCGCTCGCCGCCGGGGCAATTTGGGCTTCAGTTGCTGCTGGAACCGGGGAGCCCTCCTCGGCGATGGCTTCCCCAGCGTCGCTCGCGTCGGGCAGCGGAGGCAGCCGGTCCTTCGTGAGCATGGGGTATTTCAGCTCTTCAGCGGTCTTCACCTCCTTGCGTTCGCCGGTCTGCAGGTCGGTGTACGAGAATCGGACCGTATCGAAGGTGGGATCTATCTTGAGGATCTCCATCTTGATCCGTTTGCGGCCTTCCAAGGCGAACACGAGGAGCTTTTCGATCTCATCCTTGGAGACTTCGCGATGCGGATAGATGATCTTCATAAGACCGGAGAAGGTCTTGTTGATCCCCATCTTGTCGCGGATGGAAAGGGTCTGGTCCAGCTCGAAATACTTACGGTACGCGTCGGAGTAATCGAGCGAGCGCTGCATCTTCAGCACCTGGGCGAGGTAATCAACGATAAAGCCGTAGTCCGAGGTGAACATCTCGTTGCGGATGATGGCCACTTCCCAACCGGGGATATAGAAATGCACGCGATCGATGAACGCGGCATCCAAGTACTTATTGGGAAGATCCATGAAGAGGCTTTCGTGCTTGAGCATGTAGGAAACGCTCTTCGAGGTATTGCCCACGAAGACGATGGAAGCGTCGGCGGTGAGCTGCTCGGTGCCGCGCGAGAAGGAGCGGTTGGCCATGTAGTTCTTCATGACATCGACCAAGGTCTTGTCCACCTGCTTGTCCTTGCCGGCGAACTCGTCGAAGGCAACGGTGTCCCAGTAGCCCACAAGGCCGATTTTATTGGTCGAGTTGTTGACGAAGAGTTTGGCCAGCGTCACTTCGCCGCCCGAGATCAGGATGCCGTGGGGCGAAAACTCGGAATACACGTGGGATTTGCCCGTGCCCTTGGGCCCTAGTTCGATTAGGTTGTAGTTGTTCTCGCAGAAGGGGATGAGCCGCACGAGCTGGTACCACTTGTTGCGGTCCGAGAGCGCGTCGGGATTGAAGCCGAGGCAACGGACGACAAAGTCGATCCATTCTTCGGTGCTGAACTGTTTCCGAGCCTCGATGAACTCCTCCAGATCGACATTGGCGATCTGGATGGGCTTCAGGTTCTCGATCACCCAGGGCACGTGGTCGCGGTCGTCCTCGAAGCGGTATTCCAGGTCGACGATGCACCATACGCCGCCCACGAGGAGCTTGGGGTAATTCTTCGTGTAATCGGAATCGACGATCACCTTCTTGATGCCCAGGTTGGTGAAGGTGGCTTCATAGGTCCCCTTGGCGTCGTTAAGCGTCACCGTCACCCGGTCGATGATCTTGTAATGGCCCCGCTCCTTGATCCAGGAGAGGACGAGCTGGTTTTCACTGCGGTTGACATAGTGCTTGGACAGGATTTCCTTGACCGTCTCGATCCCTTTCTCCGTCGTGGCCTCGTCCCGGGTGGCGCAGTACTGGCCGAGCAAATACTCGAGGACGTAGGTGGGCACAAGGGCGTTGCCCTTCACCAGCTTGGAGAGATCTTTCCTGACGATGAATCCGCCGAAGAGTTCCTGAATTTTATTCTCGTCAACCATATTTTTCCTCGCCTAGAACTGATCGTAATCGAGGGCGATCTGCCTCAGCTTGTAGTCGACAGGCTCGAGAGGAAGCAGGGTTCCCCCTTCGGCCACCGTATGCAGCTTGAGCAGAACCTTCTTGCCCTTATATTTCCTCGCCCCGGTCAAGAACTCGATGGACAGCGCGAACGCGCGATTGGCGTCTTCCGCGTCGGCTGAGTCGCAGAGGCATTCAGCCTTGTTGGAGATGACCTCGCCTGAGTCAGATTCGAACCATGCGCGTATGCGATGAGGAAGCGCCGCTCCCCCGATGGGTTCTTCCTGGAAAAGCTTGACGACGATAGAAGGGGTCGTTATCTCCCTTGTTCCCAGCACCGACACCGAAACCAGGCGCGATTCGCTCTTCTTCAGCGCCGTCACCTGGATCACGGGGATCGCGAGTTCCTGCAGCGAGGCTCCGCCATGGATGAAATTGCCGGAAGCCCCCTTGCGGCGCAGTTTCGTGAGACCCTTGGCGATCAGGGCGCTGGTCCCTTCCGCGAAGGCCGGCTCGTGTGAGTCCAGTTTCATGAGGCCGGGCACTTCATTGAGGGATGTGCCTAGAATAAAGCGCTGATCCCTGAGCTTTTCGCCCGCGAGAGGAGGAACCTCGAGCATGTACTCGTCATCCCGCGCAGAGCCCGAGTAGAGGAAACCATGATCAGCGGTGACAAGGACCACGGATCGGCCGAAGGCCGCGACTCGCCTGACCGTTCTGGCAAGCCATTGCAGCTCTTCGTCCACAGCCTCGGGCAGTCCCTGGTCCGAGGCGTGGCCGGCCGTATCGATTTTCGCCGAATAGAGATAGACAAGACCCATATCGCGGAGCCTTTCCTCCGCTTCGGCGGCGCTGAGCGATAAGAAATATTCGCAACTGAGGGCGCATGCCTGCGTATTCGGATACTTTTCGGACATGAACCGAGCCAGATGCTTGCCCCGTCCTTCCGTACCGGCGGGCAGGATTCCATCCACTCTCGCATCCCCGGTTGCGGGATCGATAGAAAGAGTCTCATGGGGCAGAAGCGCTGCCATGCCGTGGGAGGTATAGGTGGGCAGAACTGACAGCATAGGCTCACATTCTGCCTTGAACCTGCCTGAGTCCACGAGGAGCCCGGTGAGTTCGCGGCCCGCCTCCCAGCGCAGCGCGTCGGAGACGATGACGAAAACCCGCTTGCCCTCGCGCAGATGCCTGGCAACGTAGGTGGCAAAAAAAGTATCCTGCCGCCGGGCGAAATCGAAGGCCCTATCCGTATCCAGCAGGTTCTGCCACCTCTGTGCCAGCGGCGCAAGATAATCGTTGAGATAGGCCTTGGCAGCCCGGTCCAGGGCCGGAGCCAGAGCCACGGGAGACCCCGCCCGCCGTGCGTGGAAAAGCGTTTCCCTATACCGCTGATCTATCAGATAGAGCTGTCCCGTATAGCTTTCCCATAGCTCTTTCTTGGGAAGCGCCCTGAACGGAGCGCCTTTTCTAAGCTCGGCCAGCGATTCCTCGAGCTGGCAGGCTGCCTCAATCGCCTCATACCAGTGCTTGACGCGACCATCCTGATCGTTGAGATACCAATAGCTGCCGCAGCGCTTTTTAGCCAAGGCAGCTACAGAGGCGGTATCGATACTGGAAGTCGACAAGGCATCGGAAAGCCTCTCAAGGATTTCCTGGTCGGCGCAGGGATAGATATCGACTTTCGACAGCACAGCCTCGGACAATTCCGCGCAGCGCCCCGCCGCGTCGGTGATGCGCTCCATCTTGCGCGCCGTGGATTCGTAGCGCTCTGTTTCTGATTTCTTTTCCCGCCAGGTATCGATGAAGAGAAATGCCCTTCTCGAGGCTGCTGTGCGGTTCTCACCAATCTGAAAATCGAAAGCGCCGGCAAAGAGCCGAAGCAGAATGCCGGCAGGCTCGGGCGTTTCCAGGGAGATCTGATACTCCTCGTCGATACGCTCAAAGAAGATCCCGTCGAGCCTCCATTCCACGATGTGGCGCCAGCGTTCTTCGCGATCTTCGTCTACCGTGAGCGAAACAAGGATGGTGTCGATGGGAAGAAGTGTCTCCCTTTCCTTCCTACCGCGGGCGGAAGCCACCGAGAGCATGGCGTAGAGCAGCTCCGATTCGCCCCACTCCTGCGAGGCGAGATCGGCGAGCGGATCAACCCGCTCGGCCTGGCCGCGGAAAAAACTCATGCGCGCGCCAATAACTTGCTGCAAGGAGGGCGACACGCCCAGTTGCTGGACGATCATGGCCGCCTTGTCCGTGGAGAAGACAAAATTGGCTAGCTCGAGGTCGAGAAGCCAATTATCCTCAGCCGGCGGCCTGGCCACGGGAGAATAGATGAGGAACTGGACCTCGGGCTCCTGGCGCGTGACGCGGTATTTGACGGCAAGTTCGTCATTAGCCAGCTCGATCTTCTGGATTCCCGGTTCGGTAAAGGCATCGAAGAGCTCGTGTTCGCTCCCTTCGGGATCGTACCAAAACACCAGACGATGGGCTTTGAAATGAGCATTGAGCGATTCATTTATTTTTTCTGACATGTGGATTCAGCCTATCCCGGTGTCGATTTGATGTCAATTAAAACTGACCTTTATAGCCCAGCAGGCGGGATTGCTTTTTCGGAATCCTCAGGCAGGCTTCGAAAATCGGCTTCAAGCCTTTGATAGGTACGCAAATTTCTATACGTGATATCATCTTCTGTGCTTAATCGTAGATCATCCACGACAATTCCCGGCACAGAAAGAGCAGCATCAAAGCTTCGCTCAATTTCATCCATTTTTACTTGTGGCAAATTGTCTTGGATGCCAATAATTACATCGATGTGATAGTCCTGCCCGGCTGGAAGTTCTTCATTCGGTACTAGGACAAGAATGATTGAGATATCATCAGAAAGAGGATCTTTCAGCAGTCTAGCGATAGTGCCATGGCTCAGTCGTTCATTGAAGGCATCTGGAAAGGCAGCTCGAACATACCGGCGGCTAACCCAACGCCGAATGATCTCTTTATCCTTTTTCCCTAGGCGAAACGATGTCTCTTTATCGACGGAAGATAGGCATCCCTTGGGGACACTAAACCTATCATGAATGGAAAAACGAAGAGCTTTGTCGTTTATCTCAATATCGAGGCACCGCGGATTTCTGGAATTTTTGTTTTCATTGGCTATTTTCGGTATGATCCGCCCTGCCAACAGGTCAATAAATGGTTCCTTATGCTCATCGGCGACAATATCACAATCCTGGCTGAGGATGCACAAGATCGTCTCGCCCTCGATGTTGTTCGGTTTCCTGTCGACACTGGCGTCAATTAAAGCCAGGCCGCAGGATTGGGAGATCAGATCGCACTGATGCCACTCCCCAATTCCTGGAACCGAAGCCCTTGGCATATCTTGATCACTTCTCTGCTTCTATCGCCAAAAGATTATCCTCTAGCAATTGCTCTTGTTTATCTTTAGAAATCTTTGCTGATGCGCTCTTTGCTTGATCTTTGCCTATCCGGGCATCCCTTTCTGCGGTCATGGATTGAATGACGCGTACTATCCCTCGAACTTTCTCGGCATCGATGCTGGAAGCAGAAAGCATCTCGATAAGACTGAGAGAATTTCCGGCTATAGGGCGCTCTATGTATGCATGGAAAAGCGGCTGCCTCTGGGTATCCGGCCAGGTCTTGATGATATCGTACATAGTCTTGAGCCGTTTTATATTCTCAACATTCGGCTCGCTCTTCCCGTCTAGCCATGCGTAGAGAGCGGGTCTGGTGATCCCAAGGATCTTGGCGAGGTCGCTTTTACTGAGTCCGAAACTGTCGAGGATCATTCGGACCTGTGAGGGAACTGAAGGTTCTTCATATACTACAGTACGCGTAAAGTCCTTCGTTTCGCTTGAAGAAAAGAACAAGGCGCTTGAAAAAAACTCAAAAAAAGGCGTCATTAACATAGAACTTGCTGAAGTCTGAAAGGGAAAAAGCATCCCTCGCAAAGGATCCCTATCGATCGTCGCGCTCACTTCCATTTTTGTATCCCCTCCTCGGAGACTACAGACTCGTAGAAAACCTCTATGATCACGTCATGCAGGCCGAAGAACAAATTCTCTATTACATCGTTCTGTATTCCGGGACCTAGCCTGATGTTGTACCCATGATCCATGTCGATGAGCGCAAAATCATCTGAAGTATCGATGCTTCGCAACCGCGGGGGGGCCCCCGCATACACGTCAGGCGGAAGGTCGAGGGTATCATTGTTCCTGTATATCCTGATGGAAAGGCTAGCTGTCTCCTTGCTTGGCAATTGCGTTGTTACCACGTTCGTAAAGGCATACCTCTTCTTGTCCGTCACGAAGAAATCGGATGTCATACCTCGGAGTTCCGGGCGAAGATAGGAATCGACGCTATCATCCTTATCCTGCTTTATAATCTGATCGATGTAGCGAAGCCCCAATCGCTCGCACACGCCAAACTTGTCGTGTTCGGTTATTCGCATAACTATATTCATAACAATAAGATATTGCTTTAAAAAGGGCTCAAAGGTGTCGTAGCTTGTCGACTGAAGAAGCACTTGCCGTCCGTCCATGATAACTGAGGTTCTTTTGTCCGCGGTCTCGAACACCCATTGATCGATTACGGTAGGTTGTATACCAGAAGGCAAAAGCTCAAAGGCTGTGCTTTTTCTTGCAGCCATATAGGGAAAGCCAGTACGTCTCAGCTCGTCTTGGATGTCAGGTATATATTTATCTAGTTTAGAAATAGGAGAAAAACGAGCCTGAATCATAACTAGGGCAAGGGGCTGTTTGGCTAGTTTGCCTGTTCGACAGGTTCGTATGGTAGTCATTAGGATTCTCCTTGGTACGGTCACCCGTACTTTACACCATACTTTACAAACCTGCAAGAGAAAAGACAGTTACAGTACCCAATTTAATACCTAATTAAAATACCAGTACCTAAATTGCAGTGGTAAATAAACGCTTACCAGCCAAACGGCAATGATCTTGTATTCCATACTTAATTGCCCTGCACTAACCATCACCGTAAAGTTCCCGCTGACGGTCATCAAGATCGACTCTGCATTCTCGCTCTCGCGGGGTAATTTTGGGGTTTTCGTGGGGGAAGCCCTGGATAAAGGGGCCTTGCCCCTCAGGAATAGAAAGGCCTAATGCGATCAATAAACGAAGCTCATCGCCAGGCTGGATGCCGTCAACACCCGATATCTGCGTTTGAAGATCCTCCACTTTATAGGGGGGAATGCCACAGTTCCCATGCTGATTCTCACTATACGTTTTATGAATTGTTTCCACATGGAGCCTGGAAGCATGTCCGCCACCGCACATCTCTATGGGAAGAGAAGCCTGTGAACACCAATCAGCCTGCGCTTTCTGCTTCGCCTCCATAATGAGTTCCGCGGCCTGATAGCGTAGCTGACTTTGCAGGTCAAGCAGCCGCTGCCCATTGGCTTTACTGGCCTCGAAGACCTCGGCGCCGAGAGGTTTGACCGCTGCGGTGAGAAAATTAACTTGAGGCTCTCCCGCTACTCGCTCAAAGTGCATCACCGCGCCGTCCACCGTCCCGCCGCCCACATCGAAGAGGGTATAGTAGCCTTCTGGAGTATGATAATCCGAAAAGAGTCCGCAGGCTTCAGCGTATAATTCAGGGACGGGGAGGAAGGTCTTTACCAGCGATTCCTTTAGCGCCGCTTGATACAGAGAATCCAAGCGCTCAAGCGGCTCGGAATCGGAGATTTTATCTTGCATAAAGCGAGATACTGTCAGGATTTCCCGGTAGCCATAGGAAGCCATGGTATCGAAGTACGCTATGGGTACTCCGATATTGCCCGACCATACGATATCCCTATTTTTCAAATGCGCAGGTTCAATTGAGGCTGCATGCCGCTCGATCCAATCAAAACAGCGAGCGATATAAAAAGCTGAGTAGATTCGATATGGGTCAGAATGAAGCTTTAAGCCGACCGGCAGAATTCTTGCTCCAAGTGATTCTCCAGCCACCGCCATTTTAAAGTAACGGATCTCCCTCGATTGTTTTTTGCTCGGCATCGCCATGTGCAACACATTGTCCGAGTCGAGCCAAAGACGGCTCGGCAGGAAATAACCTCCCCCGCCGCTCCACGCATTATTCCAATGCACGATGTGGCGTTGGTCTTTTTCAAGAAAATATAGACAGGCTTTAGTGTAGCTTGTGCCAAAATCAAGACCAATATGAATTTCAGCGGGATCTTGGTTCCATGATACAGGAAAAGGCTGAGACTCTTCTTCTTTTACATTCTTTTCCTGAGTCTCAGAAAGAGCAACAAAATCGCCCTCGCTATTTTTTTCGACTACTTCCGTTTCTATTGGGGGATGTTGCTTGGATCCATTGAACCACCCCAGCAGTTTTTTCACCGAGATTTCCCAGATGGACTCCCTGCTACAGCGGTAACAGGGCCATCGATCCCTT
>Ga0172375_10011378_pt1 | contig 11342 bp, 5 predicted proteins | sample LakKiv1m_FD_114537 | JGI IMG/M metagenome (GOLD analysis project Ga0172375, IMG submission 114537) | Freshwater microbial communities from Kabuno Bay, South-Kivu, Congo - kab_092012_11.1m | ecosystem: Environmental > Aquatic > Freshwater > Lake | place: Democratic Republic of the Congo... | reverse complement strand
TTTCCATAACTTTCTCTAGAGAAATAATTATTTTTTACCTTATGTGAACTTTGGGTATTGACCATGACAGACCATGTCGTTGTAGTCTTAATTATTGATGATAACTGATAGTTACAACAGCGTTTTTTACGAATTTAATCACCCTATATGACAAAGGGTTTCAAGGGCATTTACGTAAGTTTCTCTATAGTAAATTTATATCTATTTTTACCTTATGCGAGACTTTAGGAATACCCTTTGACACCCTTTGTCGTTGTAAGGATAAAAAGGACGAAAAATGTACGATTCTAACGATGTTATTTCATACTTCAAGTATCCTCATCGACACCTCATATCACCAGTAAATCCGTAAGTTTCTCTATAGGTTATAATATTTTTCGTCTTATGCGAACTTTAGGGATATAAGTTAATATGAGTTGTCATTTCAGGTCAAAAAATCACATCACCGTTTGCGAACATATCTTCACTTACATTTATTTCCTGAATTAGTACATCTGTTTCGTAGAACCATGAAACCGAATCTTTATATCGTTCAGTTAACATATGGATTTCTTGATTAGATGAACCAATCAATCTTCTAGTAGTATCATACTTGCTAGCAATGAACGGGCCATCAATAATAAGGTCCATTGAGTCAATTAATTCTTTCGATAATTCATTCAAATAGTGCCCAGAGAACATAATTGTTCCAAGATTTATTTTTTTTAGTTCAAGTGCTAAAATGTGTAAATTCTTTTGTAATGAAGGTTCGCCACCGGTGAAAGTAACGCCTTCAATAGCGTTTTGGTCTTTTGATTCGATTATTATTTCGAGTAATTTTTCAATTGAAATAAGATGGGCAGGGCGAAAATCGGCTAGCTCTGGGTTACAGCATCCAAGACATCCAATATTGCACCCTTGAAACCAAATGGCAAAACGTTTAAAAGGTCCTTCCACTTCTGTGCAAGTATTTATTTTACCAATATTGAACTTAATGTTATTGCCCGATGTCAAATTCAAATCCTAAACCTTTAGACAAGAGTTTTACAATAATCTTCCCGCCTCTAAAGCTTGATAAGTTGTTTTTGTTTTCAAACATAAACATCGCTAGAGGATCAAGAAGATGGTCGTTGATGGCGTTTAAAATATCACGTCCGCCTTTGGCAACATCAACTTTGTTAGAAATATAAGTGACAAACTTCATTTCATCCTCAAATTCTAGATCGAGCCGATACTTTTCGAAGATGCCTGCTTTTATTGGTTTTAGTTTCGATTTTGCAATCTTCATCACAAATTCCTTATCAACGATAAAGTTAAAAGGAACAATGTTACTATAGCCAATACGTCCAAGAATTTCTGGCCGTTTGATTTCGTTATCAAAATACTCTTTGACGATATCAATGAATTGACGAGCGACATCATCATGATTTTCTGAAACTTGGACCTGAGAAGCGCCTAAGTTAGATGTAAAGACGATTATCGTGTCGCTGAAATAGACGGTTTCTCCTTTAGAATCGGTTAGTCGGCCATCTTCGAGAATTTGAAGGAAGATATCTAGAATGCGTGGATTCGGTTTGGCCGCTTTTTCAATTTCATCGAAAAGAATCACGCTAAATGGTTTTTCTTTGACAGCATTTGTAAGTTGACCGCCTTCTTCGTAACCGACATAACCAGGAGCAGCGCCAATCAATTTTTGATCGCTATTTTCAGTCGCATACTCGCTCATGTCAAAGCGGATGCAAGCTTGCTCATCACCAAACAAGAATTTAGCAAGGGCCTTGGATAGTTCCGTCTTTCCAACACCAGTCGGTCCCACAAAGAAGAATATTCCTTTCGGCATGCTACGGGATGATGATTTATGGATTCCAGTTAATCCCATATAGGCTTTAACAATCGTTTTTTCAATCTTTTCAATCGCTTCATCTTGTCCGACGACTCGTTCACTAAGCCGTTTTTTAATATTCTTAACTTCGTTATAGTCTAATTTTTCCCAGGGATTCTCTTTTTCGCCATACTTAAACAAATAAAACAGTTTATCAAAAGTCATTTTTCCTTCTTTGCGGGAAAGCTTTGAAAGTTGAACAATCTCGCGGTTAGTAAAGTCGTCAAGCATATCAACATATTCAGCTCGTTTTTCGCTTGCCAACAATGACACATTTCCTGGCACTCTGACCTCAAACGAATCTTCGATTTTTTCCATCATTCGTTCTCTTTCGAGACGATCAGGTTTTGTCAGTGTGATACAACTAACTTCAGGATTGGATTGATAAAAGGAAATGGGAAAAAGTGAAATTTTGTTCGTGATAAAGATAATCGTGCTCTCATTAACATCTTGATTATAGTAATCAACTTTCCGGTCTTTGATAGCTTTACCAAGAATCGTAATATTATCTAGTCCTTCTCCGACAATTTGCTGGCCACCGGCATCAAACAAGTATTCTGCCCAATTAAGAATGAAGGCAATTTTACGTTTGGGATTTGTGAGGTTCTTTAAAACGATATTAAAAATTTCAGAAGGTTGTTTGAATAATCCTGTCTTTTTTTCTTCGACTTTTGTTTCCTCTTCGTCGAGATAATTCTCGCCTTCAACTTCTGCCTCTTCAACTAGTTGAAGATTTTGCAAGTTCCCAACCGCCCCATCAACACGATCCCAATAAATCACTTCATCATACTTAAGTTCCTCTAGAATCGAATCAAGTGATTCTCTTAGATTCAGGATTTTGTTTTTCTCATTCAGGTAAACATCACCAACGTTTCCATCAATGATAATGCATTTCTTGATGCCGATTTCTCGTTTGATTTTGGCAAAACTTGTTTGAATTGACATACTTTTTACTCCTTATTTCTTTCCTTTATTTTTATCATAAGTGTGGTATTTTTGAGTGGATAGTTTATCTGGATTGCTCCAAATTTCTTGTTTGCCGGTAATTTGAATTCCATAGATGTTTTCTAAATCACTCATGAACGGTTCGATATCTCCCTGACAGGCTTGTCCTTCAAATCCATCAAATTTGTAATAGAATCTTCCATCCAAATAAATCTTGAATTGAGCGGTTTGGCCACTTGCTTTCCTAGCCACGACATTGACGACATTTTGTTCTTTATCTATTTTAATATTATTTTTCCGATCAACAATGAACCCGCGCGCTTCAATCGCCTTGATGATTATTTTAAGCGATTCTTTTCTTACATGCTCACCAATAATTTCTTGTTCGGCTTTTGTCTGCAAAACCTCAATATTGGTTGAACTCGCCAATGTTTTATCAATTGTGTCTTGATCAACCTTTGCCTTTTCCATTGAAAGGCGGATTTTTGCCAGCAATTTTTCCTGATGTTCAAGGAGAAGGTCGCTCTTTAAAGAAGATAGTCTACCCTCTGCAACCTTCATGATTTCCTCAAAAGATTTCCCTTGATAAGCATCATCGCATGCGGTTCTAAAAGTTATTTCACGCAGACTGACATCTTCAATTTGTTCAATCTTTTCAAGATTAACTTCGCCAATCTTATTTCGATCATCCCGCTGGTTTAATAATGCATTCCTGGTTTGAGTAGATATATTGATGACTTCTTCATCAATCAATCTTTTAAGCACTTCAATTCTAGAAATAGAGATATTCGAAGCAGCACTTTTTAATGAAGATGCGGCATTGATCAAATCATTACGATGAAGCATTTGCTCATTGGAAGCAACGACTCTGTTACCAAGTTTTGCTTGCTCTTCGGCTTTAATACGCAAATCTTCTATTTGGGAGGCGACGTATTCTCGTTCTTTAATCAGGTAGTTTCTATACTCATCGATTTTTGCGCTGGTAACAGTTTTCGACGTTGCATTAATATGATTAAGTAATTCATCGATGTTGGCGAGTGTGTTTTCAGTGACAGTACAAAAAGCTTTGCATTCAATTGATAGTGACTGGTAATTAATGACGGCAGCGTGACTCATAATTCTATTTTCTCCAATCCAAATATTATGTCTTTGATTTGTGATAAATCTTTTAGTGACAAATCTTTTCTCTTTTCTTGATTAACATGTTCAATATCATTGCGAAAAATTCTAAAATCATGGAGCAGTTTTGCGGTGTTTTCACCGATATGATTTAGCTTTTTTAACTCGTTAATCATATCAGAAAAATCTTTCTCTAACTTAAATTTATGTTTAAAGATGTAGTTAAGTTTTACATATAGATAAATAACGACTGCGAGAATGTCACCGCCATTTATTTTTGACTCGATAAGTGCTTCATTAATCGATGATGGATTATTTTGAGCATTCTTTTCGCTAACATAAAGATTGTTCAGATTGTCAAAAACCGATAAGTATTGTTGGTACCTACTAAACGAATTCTTATCGATACTTTCAATAAAAGACAGTGATTTAAACGTCGTTTTAAATGTCGATAAGTAATTCATAAATTTAACGCGGTCTAGCACTTCTTTCGTTTCGTAATCAGTTGGATTCTTGATGCCTGATAATGCAACTAAAGAGTCTAAGGTATCACGGAGTGTTTTAACCTCAGTCGCAAACTTACTACCCGAGAGATCGGTACTAAAGAGTAATTGAGTCAGTCTTTTATTAAATGGCAAAATCTCTCTGGGACCATAATTGTTGTTCGATAAAATATCGAAGATTGCGATTAGGTCATCGTCAGAAAAATCATCGTGATTGAAAATGCATTCGAGCACTTTCGAGTTGGAAAGTTTATTTGACTTAATAATCCAACTCGATAGATATAGGCGATACTCAAGATTGGCGGAATCCGTACCGTTTAAGTAACCCGGCAATAATTGAAGACCTAATGTTTTGATGTGTTCATAAACAATGGGTTCATTGTTGGATTTTTCTTTAATTTTACTGAGTAGTTCGATTTTTTCTTCTATTTCAAGTTCCTTTAACCATTTGTCAATTGATGCATTAACTAAATCAAGTTTGTTGGAGATTTTGCATAGTTGAACAAAACGCTTAAATCCAAACTCATCATCATCTAAAGGGTTAAAATTATGATATTTCGCAAGCAACTGATTTACTAATTTTGCTATTTCGCCACTATCAAGCCTTCGCTCCACGAGTAAGTTGATATCAATGGGGCCAAACACATCATTTTGAGTAGATACCGACGCCGGTATAAAAAGCGATGCGCGTGCCAAATCGAAGACTTTGATAAATGCGCCAGCCTCATTTAGTTCGTTAACCATCTCTGGCAAAAGATAGCTTAATTTACTATTAGTGGTGATATAGGCATCCTTGCGCAAGTCAATTAATGCTTTTTGGGCAAGCTGTTGTTTCAGTTCTTCGGGAACATAAACCTTCTCATAAGGATGTAATTTTGATAATTTTGTTTTATAACTTCCGCCAACAGGAAATTGAAATTTGTTTTTTAATGCTAAACCATTAGTGATCATCGAGCCCGTATAATTTTCATGGAAAAAAGAATGTAATTTTGCATCTTCGAATTCAAAAGTGACAGCATCGTTTTCTGACACTTTAATTGTAATAGGATTCGTCACAAACAATTTTTCAGTTGTAAATAGATTACTTTCAAGAATAATTTCTTCCTTTTTTATTGGAATGCCATTACTTTTTTTCTTATTTAGATACTCTTCAATACTACCATTCGTAGGGAGAGGAATTTTGTCAAAAAAACTTGCATCAAGCACGGTTTTTTCAACATTACCGTAAGGCTGGTCACTTGTAACAAACATTTCTTTGTGTGCTGGGTTATAGAAAACATCAAGTTTAATCGTTTTATTTCCTTCAAGGGGTATCGATTCCTCTAAGAATACTTTTTTGCCTTTATCAGTAAAGGAAAAATGTTGCAATTGATATTCTTGAAATAGCGTCTTGTCGTATGGTGCTAAACACTTAATAATGCCTAAATTGATTAGTTCAAACATTTCATTGGCAAAAAGATCATATAGGTCACTAGGCACACCAAGCTGTTTTAAGAGATCGCTAATTTTCAGTTTACGATCCGTTGTTTCATTGATGAGTACGAGTAAAAAATAACTAATTCCAGATGGTTTTTTGACTTGAGTGAAATTAACTTCATTCTTAAGTCTTAATAGCGGGAAGGCAAAATTGGTTTCAATGATATTCATGTTAATAATCCTCACAAGATGTCTTCGTCATCCAGGATAGTTCCATAACGACTAATCGCACCGATGACTTCGCGATATACGTAAAAATTCTTTCGATCATTACCCTCGCCAAAAACATCAGGAAGATCAATGACCCCCTTGTCTTCGAGGTAACCTTTATTGCCTACAACAATCAATAGTCTTCTTGCGCGTGATAAGGCAACGTTGATTCTTTGATAAGCAGTGACGAATCCAGGATCACTCTTGGCGCGATTTTGCGGATTGCGTACCATTGAAAGGATGATGATATCTCGTTCATCGCCTTGAAAGTCATCCACTGTCGAAATAACAAGTTTAGAATCTGCCTTTTCATTAAACATATTAAATCGCAGCTTAGAACCTTTAATTTTTTGTTTGATGACTCGTGCTTGGTCGCCATAAGTGCAAATGACACCAATGCTCATCCTTTCATCACGATCTTGATTCACTTCAGGTTTAAAGTTGGGATGGTTCTTGTAATTATCATTCAGCAGTTTAAGCAGCTTAACCACGACTTCAGCTTCATTTGAATTGTAAATCGATGTTGAGTCAGTTTCTTTGGATTCAAATTTTTTGCAATCAACAAAGTAAACATGTTTATTTGGTGAAATAACTTGTCTACTTTTTGAGACAACACTTAAATGGTGTTCCTTTTCGTTATTTTGTGTTTTCGTACCTAATTGTAACTGATTGTTATAAAAGCAATTGTAGACCTCCATGATGTGTTCATGGCTACGATATTGTTGATTAAGCATGACCTTGTAATCACTAGGAACTTCTTCAAATAGTCCTTTAAAGAAACTATCTTCATACAGATTTTTAAATATTTCGTTTTTACCTTTTGTTAGGATGTTCTCATCAATGTGCATGAAATCTTGTGCTCTTAGATTTCTAAATTCATACATTGGTGGCAATTGACGATGATCTCCCACAAGAATGATAGTTTTGCCATATAAAATCGGGATTAAAAGGTCAAGAAAACTTGATTTTGATACTTCATCAATGATGACTACATCAATACCTTGCTTTCGAAGATCAATGCTCCCTAAGTTATACTTTTCTAAACCATCCATTGATCGTTCATTAAAGTTATCCCGACTTGTGTTTGTAATACCAAATAAATTAACTTTTTCAAAAAGAGGTTTCGTATAAATGACTCGATCAGCATCCTTTACTTCTTCGAGTGACAAATAATCACTAATCTTTTTATAGATAGGGATGATTTTTTTGTTACTTAATTCTTTTTCTTTAAAGTTTTTATCTAAGTCATTATAGGAAAACTTAATTTTTTCGAGAGCATCGCTATAATCTTTATAATCGATAGCGACATTAAAATCTTCGATGAATTTTGCAATTGTTCTTCTTAAGCGAGCCTCATCTTCTCGAATACTTTGGTAATCACTATTTTCTTGAAGTTTGCGGATCTCCTCGCTGACATTGTTCATATCACGTTCTAGACGATCTAAATTGTCTTTCTGTTTTTGAATTTCGTCAGTGTGAATTTTAATCTTATCGTCTAGTATAACCAAGTACTTATTTCTTATCTGAAATAGTTCTTCTTGATATGTTTCAATAGTTCCTCGTATTTTTAGTGGTTCAAGTAATGCCGAGTTAGTCACAATTTTTGAGATTTTTAAATCAGTAAGATTGAAGCTAGATTGTTTGTTTGCCAACAACTCTCTGAGCTTTTTTTGAATGGGCTTATATAGCGATTCGGTGTTTGGAAGCCAATCACCTAGTTCGTCTTGATAATTATTTAATTCTTCTTTGAGTCGGTTAATGTCTTGTAGAACTTTCATGTCACTAGCAGACGATAAAATGGCATTGGTCTCCTCATAAATTGTTTTAATGTCAATTTGTAAAAGGCTTCTGATTGTTTCGCTTGTGTCATTTCGTAGAAATAAGTCTTCTTTTTCAATCGATTTATTAGCCTCTAGCAGAAAATCTTCGATAATTTTGGCAATCAAATCATCATCAATTCTTAAATTGCCACGCTCAAGATGCCTTCTAGTTCGGTATAACTTATCGACTTCAGAAGTAAGAACACCAATTTTGTCATTTATTGAATGCTTCTTATCACGATAATGATTAATATCTACGGCTTTTTGTTCAATTTGATCTTCGATTGAACGAATCAACTTTTTGTTCTTTTCAATCCGATCATTTAGGATAAGTTGTTTTTGATAATTCTCATAAAATTGCTCGCGATATTCAGCAAATTTTTCATATGATCGAATGATTTTACGCATATTTTTAGCAATGTTTTCATAGAGATTATCCACTAAGTTCTCAGGTCCAAAATTTGAACTCTTGTTCGTTCTGTTAGGAATCAAACGGATAGGACGGATATCCGCTAATAACGGCAATCGGTCAAAAACATTATCGATAGCTTTATGTGTTTCACTGGCTACTAGAACTTTCTTGCCATCTTGAACAAGGTGTCCGATGATTTCTGCGATGACCTGTGTTTTTCCGGTGCCAGGCGGCCCTTGCAGTAGAAAAATACCTCTACTTGCAACAGCTTTTTGAACTGCTTCTTTTTGTTTGTCATTGAGACTTTCTAAAAACCATTTCCAATCAGTAAAATCATAATAATTTTTTTTCAATTCTTTTGGAGCAAATAAATAGGAAGCTAAATAGGGATTCTTAACATTGCCTTCATAAAAATTCTCGAGCGAGGTCTTTTGACGGTCTATTTTTGCTTTTTCTGCACGATTGTCATAAATAAGATATGTGTAAACACTATAGTCATTTTTTGCCATCTTGCTAGGATCTTCGGCCTCTACTTTAAAATAAATGGAAAAACGTCTGCGAGTATCTGTTTCGATTCTTTTTGCCTTTTCTGAAGTCAGTTTTTCTTCACATTCTACTTTGATTTTGTCGCATTCGACCAATCTTTGGTGATCATTCCTCTTTGTGAACTGAACAGTTAGTTTCTTTTCTAAGTCGGCTAAAAGTTGTTCGATTTTTTTATTTTGAGATTTTTCAAAATCAATTTTTTGTTTATTGTGTTTTTCAATATATAAATTTTTCTTTGGATTTTCCAACTGGAAGTTTGCGTATTTAGTTTCAAAAATCTTTAACAATATTTCTTCAGCTTTATCATTTAATTGGTCGGTTTTATGCAATTCTTCAATTCTGCTTTTTGTATCTTTTTCCAAACGCGTTTTTTCTTGTGTTAAACGATATTCATAAACTTTTTCAATTTCTTTATCTGTTACTTGGTCCACCATTGAATCAAGGTTTTTAAAAAAGTCGTCATCAAAATTTAGCAGATCTTTTTGCAGTTTATCTTCTAATGATTTCCGTTCAAGGTCAATTCTTTCTTTGACTTCTTTAATGGTCTGAGCTTTAAATATTTCGTTAATGTTATTCTGTTCTGAAGCGATGATTTGCTCATATTTTTGTTCAATATCAACTACTGATGGCAAGATGTCTTGATAAATCAACTTATATCGTTCATTTAAAGATAGTGATTGGCCAAGCACTTTCCCATAATTTTCTTGTGAAGGAAATTCTTTTGCGAGAGCAACGTTTTCTCGAGAAAAAAGTCGCAGTGCTTTTTCTTTTGGGTTTTGTTTTCGTCCGTTTTTTTGCTCAACACTTTCTTCTAAAAATTTCTTGAGATTGTAGTCAATATGGATTGCAATTAAAGATATTTCTTCGGATTCACTTGTGGGGTTCTTAAGTAAAATCTGTTCGCCTTTTTTAAAGTCTTCATGTTCAACAAGCAAGTCATCGTCAAATTCGAGTGAATTCTTTAAATATGTTTGACGATTAATGGAATATGCGGTAAGAAACTCTACTTGATTGAGTTTGAATTGACCAGTTGATTGTTGGTCCAAATATCGTTGCCTAAAAGTAAGATACTCTGTCCAATTTTCGTAGGTTCTAACAACCTTCTTTGCACTCGAAAGGGACATAGGAAAACAGTTTTTGATTAAATTGGCGATGAAATCAGGTGTGAAGATTGTCTTAGAATGATCTGGACGGTCAATTGTCCATCGAATATATGGCTTACCGCCTGCTGATGCAGTAGAGAAAGTATGCACGCAATAACTGTTATTGACTTCGATTTCATTTGTTCCTGTAATAAATTCGTCAATAAAATCAATTGCTTTCACAATCAAGGTTTTTTGGGTTTCGCCTTCTTGAATATCCCCAATTAAGATTAAATTCGTGTTATCGGGCAGGTACTGGCGCATTTGAACACTTAGTTCAGGTTTGATAACGACATTATTTAAAAATTTGATGCCGTTATTTAATATAACGCTCTCACGCTTAAAATTGGGGCTCGAAATATAGTATTTCTTCACAATGCCTGTTGGAAATGAAATCTCGACGAAATCACTCAAAGTTGAGGCCCTTTTTTTGTGAATAGGAATTCTTGTCTTCAACATCTCATATTGTTCATTAAGAGAATATGAAAATTGAGTATTCCTATTAGTTCTGGTGTCGATTAAATTCTTTAGAAAGTCAATGAATATAATACTCATATCAAGTATTCTCCAGATCTGTAAATTTCTCTTTGTTATTACCTGTCAAAACGAAAGGCAAGATTTACAGATAATAAGGAGAAGTTGGCTTTTATACATGTTTTTATTATTTTATCATAAACCCTTATTTTAGAAAAGTTCACCTGTGCGATTAGCATAATTAACGATGTAACTATACAATTGATGTGAAACACGAAGCCTGAATAGAAAAGGCAATCGACTCTTTATAATGTAGTTGACCAAAACGCACATTATGAGAGGAGATTGCCCATGACTATTTTATCACACAGACGGAGATACCTGCCACACGAGGTCGTCACGAGGCAGAAATCCGTCGACCTAGCGAACGCCGGGGAAGAGCTTCAAGTTATACTTAGACGCTACAAGATCAGCCGCTCCAGCCTTTGGAGATGGCGAAAACGCTACGATGGTACCCGTGATTCGCTCATCGATCATTCACATCGACCGAAGTCGCGCCATCCCGCCGCCCATTCGGATCTCGAACTCAAATGGATCAACGATCTTCATAGACGGAATCCCCATCACTCCTATCTCGAACTATGGGTCAAACTGAAGCGAACCAAGGGATACATGCGACATCCGGTCAGCTTGTATCGAATCCTCGTCAAAGATTTCCACTATCAGAAGAAACCATTGGTTAAATATACTCCTCAACCCTACGATACGCCCGTCTCCATCGGTGAAAAATGGCAAATGGACACCAAGTACGTACCTAAGACATGCAAGTCCGCC
>Ga0172375_10011377_pt1 | contig 11343 bp, 11 predicted proteins | sample LakKiv1m_FD_114537 | JGI IMG/M metagenome (GOLD analysis project Ga0172375, IMG submission 114537) | Freshwater microbial communities from Kabuno Bay, South-Kivu, Congo - kab_092012_11.1m | ecosystem: Environmental > Aquatic > Freshwater > Lake | place: Democratic Republic of the Congo... | reverse complement strand
GGTATCTATCCCAGTGAGCCTCGTCCAGGGCTGGATCACCGAACTGCAAGCCATCTTGAAAGAAGCGGCTCAGGAACTCAAGCCCCAGGCTGACCATTGGATCAACAAAGGCATGCGCCACGGCTTGGATCAGATAACAAGCCGACTCGACACATGGCTCCGTCACCAGGAGAGTATGAAGACCCTCGCCCGCTCAGGGCAAAGACTCCTGATAACCAAAGATGTGGATCTGAGCGACGGGCGATACCGAAAATTGGAATGGTATCAAGATGATCTCTTTCTTACCCTAGCCTGGCGACACGCAAGGGATGCTCATGCAGGGGAACTGATGCTAGAAATCCAGCAAGTGCGGGACTTATCCAAGACGTACCTTGTGCACACGGGCAATTCATCCTTTGACGATCTCGCGGAGGTGGGGCGAGAAGGAGGTCTGGATTCTATAAGAAACGACAAAAACCGGCAGGCGTGGGCGGAGAAGGTCTGGACGTGAGCGTCTCAGAGATACTCGTGAACGCCTTGACAACAGCATTGGGCTGCCGAATAGTCAGTTTATGGAAATTATCCTCGAAATCTTGACGTCTTCTTGGCGAATCTTAGAGGCAGCAGCCCTGTACCTCCTTTTCGGCTTCGTGATCGCCGGGATCATCCGTGCCTATGTGACCACTGATTCAGTCGTAAAGTACCTGCAACGGGGTAGGTTCAGATCAGTGGTATATGCATCGTTGCTCGGTATTCCCATTCCTCTCTGCTCCTGTGGTGTTGTCCCAGCGGTCGCCGGTTTCAAAAGACAAGGAGCCAACAATGGAGCGTGTCTTTCTTTTCTCACCTCTACCCCTGAAACAGGTGTGGACTCTATTGCGCTGACATATTCCCTGTTGGGACCCATCCTGACTCTGATGAGACCAATCACGGCGTTCGTTACTGCATTGAGTGCGGGTATATTGGAGAATTTCACGGGGAAATCATACAGCGAGAGCAGCCAAATCATCCCGGATCGAACCTGTATCGTTGATGGCTGCTGTGACGGTATTGACTGCGACCCCAAAGTCCACGCACGACACCACACTCTCTTAGAGAGGCTGCAAGCCGGGATGAGGTTTGCGTTCAACGACCTCATGCATGACCTGGCGATATGGTTCGTGATCGGAATCCTTCTGGCTGGAATTATCACCGTCTTGGTCCCTGATTCGTTCGTGACCGCAGCACTAGGGTCGGGAATAGTGTCTTACCTGATCGCCTTCGTCATCAGCGGACCGATGTACGTATGCGCCACGCTGTCCACACCGGTAGCAGCGGCTCTCGTTGTGAAAGGAATGAGTCCAGGAGCCGCCTTAGTAATGCTCATGGCGGGACCGGCAACAAACATGACGACCATTACAATGGTAGGGGGCATGCTCGGCAAGCGATCACTGGGGATTTACATCGGATCAATCGTGGTCTGCTCTTTGGCGATGGCTTACGTCACCGACATGATCTATCGGGTCTCAGGGATCTCCGCCACGGCTTCGATCGGATTCACCACCGGCGGTCCCGTATGGGAATGGGCAGAATGGACAGCTGCGCTGATCCTTGGGATTCTTATCCTTCGCACATTGTGGCAAGACTATGTAAAACATTACGTTGAAGACTTGTTGGTTGGCAGCCAGGCGGCTCAAAAGGGTCCCGCTCAGAGATGTGCCTGTGACTGCTGCGCTGAGGAACCTGAAGACCAGAGATCCCCTGGCAAGGCAAACTAATCGCTGCTGGATTCGCCACGCGACGGTTTCACCAGTGAGCAGGGAAGATGCTCTCTGGGACGGGAGATTTCAAAGAGCGGTTGCCGGTGAGAGTTCACACTGCCGAAGGAAAATCCCGTTGTCACATCGGCGGGTTATGAGAAGGACTAATTTCTAGGACTCCAGAGGATTACATATATGCCAACCAAGCAGATGGCGGCTCCTATTCCATCATATAAGTCCGGCGTCTTGCGATCTATTCCCCATCCCCACAATAGGGACAGGACAATAAAGACACCGCCATACGCAGCGTAAACCCTTCCGAAGTTAGGAAAACTCTGCATTGTGGGGACGATTCCGTAGAGGAAGAGGATCACACCCCCGATAATCCCGTACCAGTAAGGCTTGTCTTCCCTCAGCCAAAGCCATACGAGATAACCTCCGCCAATTTCCGCCAGTCCCGCGAGGACAAAGAGAAGAGCCGCTCTTGCCATAATTGCTACCAACCTTTGAAAATGGTGCCTTTCTAGGGTGCGGATCATCTTTCTCATTTTTTTCACGATCACGCCACCATTTCCCTTGAATAATTCAACGGTTCCCTGTCTCTTCCGGTTCCTGTGAGTGGCTTCCGCAGCCTTACCGTAGTAAACTACCTCCAAAACGCTCCACATCGCTTTTCTCCGAGCGATCAAGATTCTCTCGCGGTCTGGATTCTGTAAGAAACGAAACGAATCACCGTGCGCGGGTCGAAAAGGTCTGGGGCTGAGCCTTTCAGACCTTTTTTCGTGGACAATTACCTTATGACTCCGTACAAATCGGACGAGAGAGCCTTTTTCCTTGTCGCTCTTCATCTCCACGAACTGACCGTGCCAAGGCTCCCCGGACTCTCGGTGCTTCCGAGCCGCAACAGGAGCGAGCTTGGCCCGATCCCGCGCCCTGATTTTGGGGACTCTGAACCCCTAAGAAACCTATAAGTCCCGCCAAGTGTCTGAAAGGAAAAATTGCAGGAGAGACCTGAGATGGGACCTTGGATGCACGATTTCATGATGAACGGATGGTTTGGTATGTGGATATGGCCTCTTCTGGTCATAGTGCTGATCGTAGTCCTTATTCTTTATCTTGGAAAAGGACTCTCCGGTCAGAATTCTCGCCGTTCCGGTGGGGAAACTCATGCGCCCTCGGAAACTGCCCTCGATATTCTCAAGAAACGGTACGCAAAGGGAGAAATAACCAAGGAAGAATTTGATCGGATGAAACAAGACATACTGTCGTAGAAGTAGACAGCAGTGAAGGTGGGACCAGGCGGGAAGCCTACTGTGGGGATTCCGAGCCTTGACAACCCTTGTCTAGGACGGTAATTTGAATATTATACGAACGCTTTCAAGAATTCTAGGGAATGCGTTCGGTTCAAGCAAAATGTTCCCCGGACGGGTTGTTAGCACACAGGAAAAGGCGTGTAAATTCGGTAAATCCGATGAAGAGATTTAGGCGCACAACATGGGTTATTCTGTCGGCGTTCCTCATGATAGGCATTATGGGGTCGGCAGGACAAGTATGGTGTCTTGAGGCAGACGGACACCTCAACCTGGAACCTGGTCCTGCTTGTTCGCGACTTCCTCTTCAGACATTACCCGCTTCTCCGTCCATTGCCAAGGAAGCACAAGCCAATGGTCAGTGCCTGACATGTTTGGACCTTCCCGTCGTGTTCCTGCCGGGCATTGGCTCCGACGATCTCCGTTTGAAAGCTCCTTCAGGGCAGATCTCTGAATCGCTGAGCGCCGATTTCGTATTTTCATCTCCTTTGCTTGTGAAGACCGCTTTTTCTCAGCTAAAGAGTCCCCAGTCCTTTCACACAACTCCTTCCCTACGCACGGTTATCCTCATCATTTAAGCCTAACCAGCCGGTCGATCTCGACCAGAAAAGTCCAAACAAATCCCGATTTCTTTTGAAAAGGAGAAAGAAAGATGAAGAAGACTATGCTGATAGCATTGTCGGCAGTGTTAGTCATGGCGCTAGGTATAGGCTTGCTCCATGCACAACAGACGGGTCCGGGCACAACACCTCCCCAGTCGGATACTCAGCAGCAGCAAGGGCGATATAGCCCGTGGTACAGCGGTTGGTGTCCCATGATGGGATACGGTGGAACATGGGGTCCGGGCAGTATGATGGGACGAGGAGGTAGGTGGATGCACGGTGGGTGCTGTATGTCCTACCCTGACTGGAGGTAGAGAGATGAAAAGGACTATGGTCATAGCATTGTCAGCGGTATTGATCGCGACGCTAGGTCTGGGACTGCTTTATGCCCAGCAAACCACTCCCGGCACTACAGCCCCAGGACCGGACACTCAACAACAGCAGCAAGGCTGGTATTGCCCCTGGTGCGGTGGAGGATGGTGTCCCATGATGGGACCGGGCGGCATGATGGGACGAGGAGGCATGGGGATGCACCGTGGTTCGGGCATGGGCTATCCCGGAAAGCAAGCGAGCCAACCCATCACTTTGGATCAAGCCAAGTCGTTGCTGGAAAATCAGCTCAGAACCGCCAACAACCCGAACCTGAAGTTGGGCAAGGTCACCGAAGAGAAGGATTACTTCGTGGGTGAAATTACCACCAAAGACGGTTCACTGGTTGACAGAATCCAGGTGGACAAGAACACGGGCTGGTTGCGCTCCGCGTACTAGGATCGTGATCTTTTTCGTTAGATAGACCCATAGGATGAATTGAGGCAGGCTGATTCCACCTGCCTCAATTCCCTCAGAAATTAAGGTAATTCGGATGAGTGGGAACAAAAAGACCCCTTTATTAGAGCCGGGAATAGTCCTGAACGGCAAATGGGAAATTCTGGAGCATCTTGCCAATGGAGGAAAAGGAGAGGTTTATCGCGCTCACCAGATCAGCCTTGAACGAGATGTGGTCGTCAAGACAATTTCTTTGGAGTTTTTGGCTGATTTCTCGGATGACGAGGATCAAATCGAGACGGAAATCCAGCGATTCCACAGAGAAGCCACCGCGATGGCTAAGGTGAAGCATCAGCATGTAGCGCAGGTCTATGACCACGATTCGGCGACCATAATGAGGAACGGACAAGAAACAACGGTCCAATACTTGGTCATGGAATATATATCAGGCTTGACCCTCAGAGGAACAATGGCGGCTGAGGGTTTCGGCGACAACGAGGGTGCTCTCGTCAACTGGATTCGTCAATATTTCCTGCCCACTCTGGAAGGAGTTGCCGCTGTGCACGAACTGGGAATCGTTCACCGCGATATCAAACCGGAAAATGTCCTTTTAGAGGGCTCTATTCCCAAGATCACTGATTTCGGAATCGCAAAGGGAACTCACTGGCAACCATTGACCAGGAGCCATCATGTTGAAGGGACCATCCAATATATGGCCCCCGAGCAATTCATGGAATTGGACCAGACAGATGCCCGCGGAGATGTTTACGCCTTGGGCAAGATTCTCTACGAAGCCATAGTAGGGAAAATGGAGAGAGAGACGGCTTGTCCGCTGAGAGGCGTGTGCTTACCCACACCCCAGACTGATCTGTTGAAGCAGGTCGATCTCGTTGTTCAAAAAGCCACTGCCGAGGACAAAGACCTTCGCTTTGCCTCGGTGAAAGAGTTCAAAGAGGCACTTGAGCTGTGCTTGCCCAGTCTCGGAACTGAGCTGCTGAGTAAACTCGAAGTTCTTGCTGAAAAAGCCTTGGCAGAAGACAAAGACCAACGGATCGCCGCGGTGAAAGAGGTCAAGGAGGCAGTTGAGGCTGCCCTAGCGGATTCAGGGGAATTTGCTGTTCCGGTGAAAGGCTCCATGTCCAGATGGGGAAGGCGTCACCGCACGTTAATCATTGTATTGACAGTATTAATTGTGGCTGGCGGGTTCGCGGCCTCTCAGCTCTATCACCATTTTATTATGATCAGCGACCACCCCACACCGTCTCAGCCCGTGGTTGGCAGCACCCACCCCAAGCCATCTTCAGAAGGGGCGGATATTACCTCTTCAGGAATCACTTTGGAGGAACACGTCCCGGTTACGATCAAGGGCAAAGACGGTTGCATCCTTCATCTGATTCCTGAGGGCGAAGTGACTCTCCCAGAGAGTTTTGGTGCCAAGGCTGGACAGGTGGTCAAAATACCGTCCTTCTACATGTATGAGGCTCCCGTAACCAACAAAGATTATGTCGGATTCTTGAACCAGATTCTGCCGGAACTCTCCGTAGAACAGGGAACGGTCCGCCGCGGTGCTAACATACTGCTGATGTTGGGAGAAGTGATGAAAGGATATGAGCCGATAGTCTTCCGTGACGGAAAATTCTCTCTCAAGGATGAGGTTTTCGCTTTTCGACCCGTACTCCGGGTGACCGGATACGGAGCCTCCGCCTATGCGGAATTTTACGGGGAAAGGCTGCCCACAGAGTTGGAGTGGCTTCGATTGACACGAGCGGATACCAGTCCCACGACGACCATTGCCCCCAAGCCCGTACAGCCTCGTACGGCAGGGGAAAACCAGGACTGGATGGAGAATTGGATGGAGCGGGAAAGACAACAGTCTGTCGTCCGCACTGAAAATGGAAGTAAGGGCACCGCCCAAAGGATGGAATCACACATTCCTTCTCCCGTGTCCCTGTTCCAACCGGATTCATACGGCATCCGGGGACTGGGCAAGGGCATAGGAGAATGGGGACTGCGGACCCTAGAAGACCCCTTGATTCAAAAGTCAGGAGAAAGACTCATCATTCTGGGCGGGATTAAGGGCAGCACTGAGGATGGGGGCAGCGAACTCCCGGTCATCGCACGCAATCCCTGGGAGGCATTCGAGGAAGTGGGATTCCGATGTGCTCTGAGCATCAAGCCGATGTAACGTTTCCATGAGCGCCGAGCAAATCTCGGTCAATTTGAAAAGGAGCGTTTTTCCCACTGAGGCATCGGTTTTTCGGGTGTGGTAGAGGGGTTGCAACCATCACTATCCCAGGAGGCTGAAAATGCCATTTGTAAGCAAAACAATTAGTGATGTCATGGTGCCCCTCGCTCAGTTCCCCGTTGTGAAAGCGGAGGATTCAGTGAGAGAGGCGGTGCGCAGGTTAGCCAAAGTGTTCCTTCGCGAGCATGATGAAGCGAAAATCAGAACCATACTTGTGGTGGACGATGCCCATCACGTTGTGGGGGTAGTAAGTTTTAGGAAGATACTAAAAAGCCTTGTTCCAGAGGCTCTTGGCAAATTGAGCGAAAGGTTGCGATCGCTCGGCATATCCGCGGCTTTTGCTGAATCGGGCTTCGAGCACCTGACAGCGGCACGAGCTGAGTTCAGTGAGAGGGTCGTCGAAGAAGCCAGTATGCAGGTGGCGGAGATCATGACAAAGATAAAACGAAGTGTTCAAATCGAGACGCCTCTCGTAGAGGCTATCAGGATCAAATACAAAGAGGATCTTGATGTCCTGCCCGTGTACCGTGGAGACAGACCGGTAGGGGTGCTGCGGGATGTGGAACTCTTTCTCGCATTGGCTGAGGTGCTCGGCATAGAAACGGAATTCGAGCAGGAGACCGGAGCATTTTCTTCTGAACCTGTCTTGGGTCAGACCGAAATCAGTTCACAGCCCCTGTGAGTAGGCTCCGACCTTAGGTTCATAAAGACTCGTTCAACCCGCCTTTGGACAAGTGGGTGACACCGAGCGAAGTCAAATGACCGTGGACTGACACCTCAGCGGGCTCGAAAGGTAATCGTGTAAGCAAAGGTCTTGGAATCCAACCAATCGAGCGTCTCGCCGCCCACTTGTGCAAAAGGGTACATCAAGTAGTTGACCGGCTTCTCGTTTTGCGGAGGAGCGAGTGTCAGATCCCGTCCTGTGCTGAGCTTCACTCTGTAAGGCTCTACCCCTCCCCAGAAGTACTCACGGGCCTGAACCACCCTCGGATCGTGAAGGTCCGCCTTCTCCGTGAGCCTCAGTTTCAGCACATCGGCAGGATCGACCGGGACCCATCCGTAACCCGGCAAGTAAAACTCTGCCCAACAGTGGTGGGCTCCGGTAATGTCCTCCCCGTCTTTCTTCCCCAGGCGAATTCCGAATACTTCCCGGCTCGGGATGCCTGAGGCCCTTGCAAGGGCAACAAACACTGAGTGGATGTCGGCACATTTGCCTCCACGCTTGTCGAGGAGCCGACATACATCCCCTTTTCCGCAACCTTGAGTCTCCGCGTCACGGTACATGTTTTCGCTTACCCAATCGTAAATCGCTTTGGCTTTGTCCCTCACGGAACGCTTGCCTGTGGTAATCCTGTCCGCCGTCTCTTTCACAGGCCCGGTATCGGGAGCAAGGCTCGTGGGCATCAAGTAAAGGCGATAATCCGCCGGGTCCCAAGATGCTTCTCTTTCCGGTAGGTCGCGATGGATCACCTCGCTGCGTTCCACTGCGAATGAAAACGTCAGATTTCGGCTTTTGGAGTCTGTGCTCCACCGAACGAAGAGCATGGGAGTCTGAAAAACACGGTCCGTGTACACCGCTGCTTCTGTAAAGTCGCCCTGGATCTTGACATCGCTTATGAGCTGGTCAGGATCCGACACAGGATAGGGGACCCATAGACGGGCTTCTTCGCCGCTTCTGTGAGCGGACAGATCAAATTCCATCGTAATGGTCCCCGAGTGAGAGCCAGCCATCACGATGACCGTAAACATCAATGTTATGAGGACAACCAGAAGACTCAGGATTGTTTTCACGGATTTTCCCCGCATTTTTTCGGAGCAATCTATCAAGCCAACATCGGCTTTGTCAATACTGCCAATCGGTATATTCTATTTCAACGGTCAACTGGTCAAAGACTGGTCTCTAATCCTGACGAACTTGGCTTATTCTTAATGTTTTTTCGATATTTTTAAAACAACATCTCCAAACAATGAGTGTTTTTTCTTGACAAAATTCCTTGTCTTGCTAAACCGGAGTCAAAATCTGGGGCTCTCTGGAGGGAGGGTATGTTGAGAAGGACCCAAACGCTATTGGTATGTCCGGTTTTCGTGATACTGCTCTTCTCATCGGTTTCACACGCCTGGGATCTCACACAGGCTGCATTTCAGGGTAATCACGAACGCCTGGCTTCGGCTGCTACGACACAGCACCGCACAGTCTCACACATGGAGTCAAGAAAAATCATCAAGTGTCGCCCCCTGACAGAAGGGCAATCATCCACTTGGGTAGGGAGAGGACACTCAGCCGGTGCGGAATCCGGGCACGCGTCAGAATGCGCCCTTCCTGAGCATCCGACGAGAGGATGGGAGTTGGCAGGCGAGGTATCCTTCACAAGGACAAAAGGCAAGGTGCGCTTTTTCAGGGGAAACTTCGGGGCATTCACAGGCTTCGATGATGTGGATCTCAACGCGGACATGGGGCTTGACGATCATGGCGTAGAGTCTTCGTTCATGGCGATGTACAAGTTCAGACCGAAATGGGCCGTCCGGTACTCCATCATGCCTATGACGATGATGGGCTCAGGGCAAGCCGGAAAATCCTTTGTGTTTGGAAACACCCAGTACACAGCGGGCCAGCCCATGAAAGTCGAATGGGAGCGTCTGGAACAGCGTCTTGGACTCGTCTATGACGCCGCTCACTCTCACTCTTCCCGGCTTAGCCTGTTCGGTGGCTATGTTCGAGTGACCGACAGAATGAAGGTCATGCAGATGCAAGCCGGGATGGGAGAGGACATCATGGACAATGATCTCAATATGGGCATGGCTGGGATTGAATTTGAAAAATGTCTAAAGTCAACCCATGCAAAGGCAACTCTCTCCCTAGAATGCGCTGCTGGCGTGGCATTCCTAGACGATGCCTTTGGGTCCGAAGCCGAAACCGCCTTGAAGTACACCATACCCATGAACAGTGGGCGATGGGGGTTTGTAAAGGGTGGTTACAAATATCTTACGTACAAAAAGAAATCTAGTGACGCCAAGATGTTCGACATAGTCATGGAGGGGGGCTTTCTGCAGATGGGTCTTGTTTTCTGAGCATACGGCATCACGCCCCTCCCTCTTAGCCCGACCGCCTCTTCCTCACTCCCAGCTCAAGGGCGGTCGGGCTTTCTTTTTTATGCATCTTCCCGATCCGTTGGGCTCAACAGGTATCAGATGGAAAACGAGAAGCACAGTGACGTCAGAATGTCTGATATTGCGATGGAAGGAGGCTCCTCCAAATGGGTTTGGTCTTCTGATCCATACGATGTTGGACTCCTTCCCAAGAATTCAGAAAAGAATCCCCCGGTGCCGGGGGATCTAAGAAGAAGGAATTTCAATGCTACCATGAATTTCTACTAAATTGATATGAAAAGAGCAATATCTTTTCACAGGGTAACCGTGAATCGGTGTTACCGTGGTAGATGTAATGAACTGGGGATTGCGGAGAAAACGGCCAAACCAGTTCGTCATTCAGTAAGTAAGCCGGACTAAAAGGAGGGAAGCGGTTTCCCGACCGTACGAGACCCAAATAGCGAACGAGCCCCATAGAGCAGGATTCATCCAAACAGGCAAATCAATCTACGGATGCCTTGCCACCCGCAGCCCATTTCCGACAGCCAAGATTTCCGATGCTTCATGGAAGAAGACAGCGACTGCCACACTCATCATTCCTGCCAAGGCTGAGGGAATAAGAACAGCCAGTATGCAGATCGAGAAAACAATGTTTTGGATGCTGATTTTTCTGGCCCTCTTGCCGAGACTGACCGCATCGGATATTTTCGTCAGATCGTCCGCCATGAGAGCCACATCAGCCGCTTCAATGGCTGCGTCAGTGCCTGCAGTCCCCATTGCGATGCCGAGAGTGGCTTGAGCAAGAGCGGGGGCATCATTGATCCCGTCTCCGACCATTGCGACCGGTCCGTATTTTTCCTCCAATTCCTTGATGGCGTTCAGTTTCTCTTCCGGTTTCAGCCCCGCTCGAACTTCGTCTATTCCGAGTTGTTGAGCGATGGCTTTGGCTGTGACCTCGTTGTCGCCAGTAAGCATTACGACCCTGATTCCCATTTCATGGAGTCGCTCCAAAGCCGCCTTGGCTTCGGATCTAATCTCATCTCGCATAGCAACCGCTCCCAGGATTCTCTGATCAGTACCCAGGAACAGTACCGTCTTTCCCTCTTCTCTGAACTTATCCACTGCCGGGATCGTCGGACCCTCGATACCCATCTTCTTGAACAATCCCTCTTTTCCGATCCAGATGGTCTCGTTTCCAAGCGCTGCCGCAGCCCCATAACCTGCAATAGCCCGAAAACCTGACATATCCAACCAGGAGATGTCCTCGTCTTCAGCCTTTTTCACAATTGCTTTTGCGAGAGGATGCTCAGAAAACCTCTCGATACTGTAAGCGTAGCGTAAAAGGTCAGGTTGGTTTCCGTCATAAGCCATAACGTCTGTGACGATTGGAGACCCTTGGGTGAGAGTACCGGTCTTGTCGAAGGCAACCGCCCGGATCTTGCCCAAGCTCTCCAGGTGCGCCCCTCCTTTTATCAACACGCCTGCTTTTCCCGCTGTTCCAATACCGGCAGCCATTGCAACAGGCGTGGACATCGCGAGGGCACAGGGGGCGGCTGCCACGAGAAGCACCACAGCCCTTGTAGCCCATTCGGAGAAAGCAATTCCCGTAAGCATGG
>Ga0172375_10011376_pt1 | contig 11344 bp, 7 predicted proteins | sample LakKiv1m_FD_114537 | JGI IMG/M metagenome (GOLD analysis project Ga0172375, IMG submission 114537) | Freshwater microbial communities from Kabuno Bay, South-Kivu, Congo - kab_092012_11.1m | ecosystem: Environmental > Aquatic > Freshwater > Lake | place: Democratic Republic of the Congo... | reverse complement strand
TCGGCGCAGGAGGAAGCATAAACATATCCGAAGACGTTTTTGGAGATGTTTTTGTCGCTGGCGGCACTATTTATTCATCCGCTGATATCGGCGGAGATTTTATGGCTTTGGCAAACAAAATCGTAATTGATTCGGAAATCGCGGGCAATGCTTCAATTATGGCTCAAGAAGTTGAAATAAGGCAGGGCGCCAAGATATACGGAGACGCGAGGATTTACGCCAAGAGATTTATCATGAATGGCACGATAGAAAAATCCGCGAAAATAGATTCCGAGATTTTTGAGCAAAACGGAGTGATAGTCGGAGACACAGAATACAATAAAATAGAAAAAAGAAATTCAAACGGACATTTTGGCTGGTTTTTGTGGCTTATAGGTCTTTTTGGTTCTCTTGTTGTTGGAATGGTTTTTGTGAGTGTTTTTCCAAAGCAGATATCAAGATTCGTCTCTTCGTCAATGAAAAATCCGTTTAAGGATATATTGTGGGGTCTTGGAGCTTTTGTCGCGACTCCTCTTGTCGCTATTGTGTTGTTTTTAACTGTTATAGGAATTCCAATGGCTCTTATTGTTTTGCTTTTTTACGCCGCGGCTTTGTACTTGGGAAGAATTTTTGTTGGAATAATTTTAGGCATGTATATTTTTGGAGCTTTTTCCGGAGAAGTGGACGCAAAGAAATTTTCTTTGATATGGACAATGTCGGCAGGCGTGGTTGCGTTGTCTTTTGTGTGCAAGGTTCCTGTTATTGGCGGAATAATAGGATTTTTGTCCTTGGTATGGGGTCTTGGAATAATTGTTAGGATAAAAATGAATTTTATTAAAAAAATAGAAGAATAATTTATGTCATTGAATCCTTCTGTATTCAAATCGTACGACATAAGAGGCATATACCCAAAAGAACTTGATGAAAATACGGCTTATCAAATCGGACTCGCGTTCGCGCAATTGGTTAAAGAAGACCTTGGCGATAAAAAAATAATCGTCGGAAGAGATATAAGGCTTTCCGGCGAAAATCTTAAAAACTCGTTGATTGACGGATTGACTGATTACGGTTTTGATGTTTTGGATATAGGTTTGGTTGGGACTGATATGTTTTATCACGCATGCGGATTTATGGAGCTTCCGGGAATAACGGTTACGGCGTCTCATAATCCCGCCGAGTATAATGGATTTAAATTGGTAAAAAAGATGCCTGATTTGGTTTCCGGAGAGAAAATTCGCGACAAAGCGTTTTCCGTTTTAAAACCCGAAGGAGTGAAAAAAGGGAAAACGGAAACATTTGAAATAAAAGACAGTTATAAGAAAAAAATATTATCCATCCCTGATTCGTCAAAGTTTCCGTCAAAATTTAAAATAGTCGTTGATCCGGCTAACGGCATGGGCGGCCCTGCTTTTGATTTGGTTTATTCTGATTTTCCTTTTGAAATTGTTAGAATTTTTTTTGAGCCTGACGGTTCTTTTCCAAATCACGGGGGCGACCCGATGAAAAGAGAAAACAGGGAAGTTTTAAGCAAGACGGTTTTGGACGAAAAAGCAGACATAGGGTTTGCGTTTGACACTGACGCGGACAGGTTTTTCGCCATAGACGAAGAGGGGGAGTATGTTCCAAGCGATTATCTTGGAGCTTTGATGGGGAAATATTTAATTGAAAAAAACGGGTCCGGAACAATTGTTTGCGACGCGATATGCGGATGGGCTGTGCGAGATTTGGTTTCTTCGTGCGGAGGCAAGACCGAAATTTCTCAAGTTGGGCACGTGAATATAAAAGCGAAAATGGGTGAGTTTGGGGCTATTTTCGGAATGGAAAAAAGCGGACATTATTATCTTCCCGGGTTTTATCAAGCCGAGTCCGCGGTCGGGTTTTCTCTTTTGGTTTTAGAGATGCTTGGTTTTTATGGAAAAACTTTGAGCGAAATGGTGTCTCCTTTAAGAAATAAATATTTGATGATAGAGCAAGAGAATTACGAAGTGAAAAACCCCGACGAAGTGTTGGACAGAATCAAAGACAAGTTTTCTAAAGATTGTGAGATAGTTGAAATAGACGGAGTTAGCGTTATATCTGAAAACTGGCATGCGAATATAAGAAAATCAAACACAGAGCCTTTGGTGCGCCTTAATATTGAAGTTCTTGACGATAATTCGCTTTTGAGAGAGAAGCAAGAGGAATTTGTTGGTTTGATTTATTGATTTTTGTTTTTAAAAGAACCCGCTTATTAGGCGGGTTCTTTTTTTATTATATTCTTATCCCTGTTTTTGTTCTTACCTCAGAAATCGTTTTTGATGCGATTTCTCTTGCGGCGTCTGCGCCTTGGGATAGTATTTTTGCTATCTTTTCCGGATTTTTTTCAAACTCTTTTCGTCTTTCTTGGAAAGGCTTTAAATGAGATATTATTGTGTTTGAAACTATTTCTTTGAGATCGCTGTATTTTAGTGTTCCGTTTTTTTGCTCTTCTTTAACCGATTTCGCTATTTGAGCGTCCAGCGATTCAAGTATTGAGAAAAGGTTTTTAACTCCTTTTGATTCTCCGTTTTCTCCGGAGTCCGTGACTGCTGATTTTATTTTTTGTCTTATTGTTTTTTCTGAATCGGTTAAAGCTATGTAATGTTTTTCTCCAAGAGATTTGCTCATCTTTTTTGAAGGATCAGAAGGGGACATTATTCTTCCTGATTTTTCAAGTCGAGGCATTGGTTCTGGAAATATTTTTCCGAATTTTTTATTGAATCTTTTTGCTATGTCGCGCGCGAGTTCTATGTGTTGAACCTGATCCTCTCCTGCTGGCACCATATCAGCCTTATAGAGAAGAATATCCGCGGCCATCAAGATTGGGTAAGTAAAAAGTCCGGCGTTTACGTTTTTTTTGTTTTGAAAGCTTTTTTCTTTGAACTGTGTCATCCTTTCCAATTCGCCCATTGGTGTTATTGTGTTGAAAATCCAAGCCAGTTCTGTGTGTTCCGGCACTTGAGATTGCACGAAAAGAATTGATTTTTCTCCATCTATTCCTGCGGATGCGAAATCGCAAGCCAAATCAAAAATTCTTTTTTTCATTTCAGACGGTTTGTAATCTATTGTCATGGCGTGCAAATCAACGACGCAAAAAACGCAACGATTTTCATCTTGAAGTTGAACCCATTGTTTAAGAGCGCCTAGATAATTGCCCAAATGAAGGTTTCCGGTCGGTTGCATTCCGGAAAAAATCGTGTGTTTGCTCATATTCTATATTTTAATTATAACCGGCAAAACCATTGGTTTGCGTCTTGTTGTTTTTATTATGAAATCAGTCATCTCGTCTCTTAATCTGGCCCTTACCGGTCCCCAGTCTTCGTTTTTCTTTGGCATTTTGTTTTTTATTATTTCAAGAGTTATTCTTTTTGATTCGTGTCTTATTTTTTCCATAAGCTCTTCTGATGATTTTATATGTATGAATCCTCTTGTTATTATATCAGGATTGTTTATTACTTGCCTTGTTTTTGTGTTTACTTGAACCACGACAACGACCATTCCGTCTCCGGCCATGACTTGTCTGTCTTTCAAAACCACGTTCCCAACGTCTCCTATGCCAAGCCCATCCACGAAAATATTTTCAGTATCAACCTTTTTTTCAATTACGCGAAAGGCTCTTTGCGAGAATTCGGCTATATGACCATTGTCCAAAATAAGTATGTTTTCTTTTTTGAATCCGTTTGCTGAAGCTATTTTTTTCGCTTCGTGGAGCATATAATGGTGCGCGTAAACAGGTATGAAATAATCCGGTTTTATGGATTTTAACATGTATAAAATATCTTCTCTGTTTCCGTGTCCTGACACATGTATATCCATAAGCTCGCCATGTATTACGTTGTCGCACTGTCTGTAAAGCCCATCTTTCAATTTTTGTATTGTAGCCTCATTACCCGGAATTATGGAAGAGGAGAGCACCACGGTATCTGATTTTTTCAATTTTATGTTTTTGTGAGATCCTGTCAATATTCTGGAAAGCACGGCTTTTTCTTCTCCTTGCGCTCCGGTTGCTATGACTATTATTTTGTTTTCGGGATATTTGTCTATTTCTCCAACTTTTATTATGGTGTCTTTTTTGACTTTTATGTATCCCAACTTGCGGGCTATTTCTATATTCGTTTTCATGCTGTATCCGTCAAGCGCTATTTTCTTCCCACACGCTTCGGCCGCGGAAATTATCCATCCTACCCTCTCTATTTGAGACGAGAAAGTTCCTATTATTATTCTTCCTGTGGAATTTTGTATTATCTCATTAAGATTCTTATGCATTTCTTCTGTTGACGCGCTTGGTCTTACGTCTATGGATCCCAATGACTCAAGCATCAAAATCGTTGGCCTTTTCAGTTTTGAAAGATAAGAATAATTCAATGTTGGTCTTCCGTTTTTGTTTTTATCAAGTGTCCAGTCTCCGGGATGCAATACCGTGGCGCTTGGAGTCTCTATCAAGACGCCCACCGCGTCCATTATAGAGTGATCAACTTGGAAAAAACTGACTCTTATCTGACCAAAGGAAAATCTGTTTTTCAAATCTTTTATAAAAAGAGTTTTAAGTCTTGATGATGTTTTAGGCTTATAGTCTTCTTGTCTGTGTTTGACCATGGCCAATGTCAGAGGCCTTCCTACGATAGTTGGATATCCTAGTTTTTCAAGAAGAATAGGAGCCGCGCCTATATGATCCAAATGTCCGTGTGAAAAAATCACGGCGCGAACTTTTTTTTCTTTTCCTTTTAAATAAGAAATATTAGGTATTATATAATCTATGCCATGCATTCCTTCTTCCGGAAACTGCAATCCCATATCCAATACCACTATGTCGTCGCCATATTCAAAAACAGTCATGTTTTTTCCGACTTCTTCCATGCCTCCCAATGGTATTATTCTAAGCTTGTTTTTTATAAATCCTTGCGGTCTTATTTTATCGTCTTCTTGTTTTTTTGTTTTTTTTGGCGTCATATTTGTTATTTAATTGTGTCTGCGACGACAGCGCTCATAGACGCCGGGAACGCCACAAGCACTATTCTCTTTACGCAAAGTATTGGATCAATATCCCAAGGAGTGACTTCTATAACTTCCAAAAGTATCGCCACCACAGCCAAAGAGAAGATGTATGTTGAGAAAACCCTTTTAGCGTATTCGTCCCAATTTTTTTTAAAATTTTTTCTATAATAATTGTAATAAACAAAAGTGCCTATAAAGACGATTGATAAAATCATTAAAATAACAACGTTTTTAATTGGCAATTTTTGACCCAAGTCCCAAGCCTCCTGAGTGAGGCCGACCGGAATCGCGAGTATGGCCGCGCCGACTATTATCTGCAAGAGATCTTTGACCATGAATTCCGTTCTTATTGGATAGGTGGCTATTTTCAAGAATTCAGTCATCTCTTTTTGCATTGTTTTTCCTATTTCCGCGGGCATCAAAGCTATTTCTTTTATCGTATTTGTTATTGATGAAATTCCAACCAAATCTTCTTTTGGCTCTTGTTTGATTTTTTCCGTTTTATTTTTTTGTTTCATATTTTTATTTTTTAATTTTTCAAGAAAATCTTTTTTTAAGATTTTTTGTTTGGTGCCGGAGGAGAGATTTGAACTCTCATCCCGCGAACGGGACAGCGCTCTGAACGCTGCGTGTCTACCAATTTCACCACTCCGGCGATATCAGAATTGTATTCTTCTTTTTGTCTTTATATACCAGTTTTCTATGTTTGAAAACCTGTCGGAGGTGTGGTTTATTCTTGTTGTTTCAACTCCTTTTATTTCTTTTGGAATTGAATATGTGTATTGTATGCTGTATAGAAATATGGCTGCGGTTTCTTCCAGTATCTTTTTTTGGAATTGGAAATATTTTTGCTCTCTTTCTTCTTTTGAAGATGTTTTTCTGGCTTCTTCCAAGAGTTTGTCAATATCTCTGTTGGCGTACATTGCAAGATTGAGTCCCGGGTGATTTGCTTGAGAAGAGTGCCAAAAAGAGTAAGGATCAGGATCTGTTCCAAGTATCTGGCCGAACAAAAGAACTTCGTAAGCGCGTGTTTGTATTGTTTCCTTTTGCAATTTTACAGGGTCAATTATTTGCAAGTTTACTTTTACTCCTATTTTTTCCCATTGTTCTCTTATTTTTTCAGCGACGATTATGTTTTTTTCGTTTTGCGAGGCTATGAGAGATAGTTCAAGAGTTTGGTTGTTTTTTTCTCTTGTATAGGATAAAAAAGAAGCTCTCTCAACCGAGTTGTCTTGATTTTCTTCTATGGTTTCTGGTTGCGCTACTTGTTCTTCCGATATCTCTTGGTTTGTCTCGTTTTCTTTTGATTGTTCTTGGTTTTGTTTTTCCGGAATTATTCTTTTCCATCCCAAATCGTCCAGCATTTTTTCCGCCTTGGCGGTGTCGTTTAGAATCACAGGTAAGTCTTCCGAATATCCGGTCATACCTTCTAATATCGGAGCGTTTATTGGTTCCGCAAATCCGGAGAAAGCCGCTTCAATTATGTCGTATTTGCTTATAGCAAGAGCGAGAGCTTGCCTTACTTTTAAATCCGAAAGCGCTGAATTGCTTTTTTGATTGAAAAATAGGGCCGTATATTGCGGGAGAGAGAATTTGTATTGGGTCAAATTTTCGTTTTTTTCTTTTTCGTAATAAGTGTTTATTGATTGAGGCAAGAACCCGAATCCATCCGCGTTTCCGCTTGAAAGCGCGGAAGAAGCTTCTTCAAAATTTTGGAAAAATTTGAATGTTATTTTTTTAATATATGGACCGTCTTCGTAATAATCTTTGAATCTTTCAATTGAGTATTGTTTTATGTTTCCGCTTTTGTCTTTTGAAAAAGAAGAAAACTTGTAAGGTCCGGATCCTATGGGTTTTAAATTAAGCTCCGCCAAGAGCGCGTAGTCGGGATTTATGTTTGACCACAAGTGTTGGGGAAGGATTCCGAAAGTCAGAACTGTAAGAAAAGGAGCAAATGGCTCCGAGAGGGTTATGGAAAAAGTTCCCTCGTCTATTTTTTGAACTGTCACGCTTTTAAAAGTTTGATAAAGGGTGCTTTTGAAATTTTTATTTTGTATGCTCTGGAAGGTGAACATTATGTCATCTGCGTCCAAATCTTCTCCGTCATGCCATTTTATATCTTTTTTTAATGTAAATGTGTATGTTTTTTGGTCTTCGCTTATGCTGTAATTTTTAACCAAGTCTCCGACAAGATGTCCTTGTTCGTTAGTCTTCATAAGAGAAGAAAACAAAAGTCTTGTTAAATCTTGATCAACATCGTTTGTCTCGGAGAACAGGGGATTGATATAAGTGGGAGCGCCAATTACCGCTTCGGCGTATTCTCCGCCGTTTGCGGGCTGTATCTTTATATGATTTTTATAGAGCGAAACACAAAGAATTGTCGCGGATATGGTTGCCGCGACAATTGCTGTTTTTGTTATTATGGTTTCTGTTCTGTTGTAAAATTTTCCTATGTATTTCAATTGTTTCAAAGAAGGAAAATCGTTTTCCGCGACAACGTCAAAAACAAAATCTTGATCCATTTTTTGGTTATATTCAAAAAATGATTTTCTTGAGATTTTTTTTCTTATGTTTTTTAAATATTCAGAAATCTTTGTCAAAAAAGATACGCGGATCATAAATTTAAGATCCGACTACGGCGCATCGGATTATGTTTTTTTAGATGAAGATGTCTGCCGCAAGGAGGCTGAAAAAAGCGATCGCCAAGACTATTGTCCCTATGAAAAGGACTTTTTCAGAGCCTCGTTTTTTCGCTTTATAAAGAGATCCTCCGCTCCCGAAAGCGGCGCCAAGACCGCTTCCTTTTTGTTGAAGAAGTATCGCCAATATCAATAAAACGGCGAAAATAATTTGTAGTATGTTTAGAATCATGAATAGAATTATATTATCAAAAAGCGTCTTTTGTGTCAAACGCAATTTAAGCGTCGGATTGTTGTTGTAAAAATATATTTTTTCCAATTTTGTTTTTATAAAAATCAGATGTTTTGATTTTTTGCAATATATTCAATTGTTGTTTGAACGTGTTTTTGAATGTATAATATTCTCATTGCTTTTTATTTTTTAATTATGGTTATGAATGATTTGTTTTCAGAGTTAAACGAAAAACAATCCGAGGCTGTCATGGCAACATCTGGCCCTGTTTTGGTCTTGGCGGGCGCGGGCTCCGGAAAGACAAAGACATTGACTCACAGGATCGCTTATTTGATTTCCGAGAAAAATATTTCTCCGTCTTCAATTTTGGCGGTGACATTTACCAATAAAGCAGCCACAGAAATGCGTTCAAGATCTTTTGAAGTTTTAAAAAAATGCGCAGACAGAAACTGTTTTCAGAAATATTTCAATTCAAAACCACCCACAATCGGGACTTTTCATTCTGTTTGCGCTTCAATTTTGCGCGATAACGCAGAATTTTTGGGATTTAAAAAATCTTTCGCTATTTACGATTCTCAGGATCAAAAATCAGCAATGAAATCCGTAATGAGAGACGCCGGCATCTCCATAAAAGACGCGAATCCGTCGTCAATCCTTTCAATGATAAGCAGGGCGAAAAACGATCTTTTGTCCCCGCAAGACATGGAGAACAAATCCAGGGGACCGATGGAAAAATTAGCTTCAGAGCTTTATTATTCTTATCAATCTTTTTTGCGATCAAGCGGGGCGATGGATTTTGACGATCTTCTTTTGAATTGCGTTTCTCTTTTTAAAACAAACCCGGAAATACTATCCCGCTACCGTAATCTTTGGCAATATTTGATGATTGACGAATATCAAGACACAAACAAAGTTCAGTATGAGTGGGCTTATCTTTTGGCCGGGGAGGCGAAAAATATTTTTGTAGTCGGGGACGATTGGCAGGGAATATATTCATGGAGAGGCGCCAGCATAAGAAACATACTTGAATTTGAGAAAGATTTTGAGGGCGCCAAAGTGATTTTTTTGGAACAGAATTACAGGTCGGTTGAGCCTATAGTTGAGCTTGGAAATTTGATAATTTCTTCAAATAGCGCCCAGATGAAAAAAAAGCTTTGGACGCAAAACAAGAGCGATTTTTTGCCTGAAGCGTGGCTTGTCGCGGATGAGTCGCGCGAAGCTGAAAAAATTTTGGAGAAAATAGCTCAGATAGAAAACCCATCCGAAACAGAGATTGATTTTTCATCCAACAAAAATGCTTCGCCTTATGACCATGAGCTTGAATATGACTATGAATCCGAAGGCGGCCATGGAAAAGGTATTCTGGATATTATCATGGGATCTTTTTCAAAAAATTCCAAAAATCTTTCTCAAGACGCGGACAAAAATTCTTTTGGGAAACCATATTCGTTTCAGAATTTATCAAAAAAATCTTCAATAATATCTCTTGGAAAACGCAAAATAAACTGGAATGATTACGCTGTACTCTATAGAACAAACGCACAGTCGCGCGCCATAGAGGAAGTTATGTTGAAATATTCAATTCCTTACAGGATAGTCGGAGGAATAAGATTTTATGAAAGAAAAGAAATAAAAGACGTTTTGGCTTATTTAAAGCTTTTGGTAAATCCCAACGATTTGGTGAGCGCAGCTAGAATAATAAACGAGCCGCCTCGCGGGATAGGAGACAAAACACTTGCCGAGGCCATAAAAATTTCGTCTGAAAGAAATGAAGATTTTTTAACAGCTTGTTCGCGAATTGAAAATCATTCAAAGATTTCCGCGCAAAGACTTTTGAATCTGAAATCTTTCGCAATGATTTTTGAAAAAATAAGACAAGGGTTCCAAGATTTGACTGTTTTTGAAATCATTGATTTTATTTTGAATGAATCCGGGTATTTTGATTATTTGAAAAACGGAGCCAAGCTTTCTGGGAATTCCGACGAACAAGACAGGATAGATAACATACAAGAACTTAAAACAGCATCTAAGAAATTTGATCATTTAAGAGGAGAAGAGGCTGTTTTGGCTTTTTTGGAAGACGTGGCGCTTGTTTCGGATGTTGATTTTTATTCTCCGGAAAAGGGGCAAGCTTTGACGCTTATGACTTTGCATAGCGCCAAAGGACTTGAATTTGAAACGGTTTTTTTGGTTGGCGTTGAAGAAGGTCTTTTGCCTCATTCAAATTCTTTGACAGACCCTTTTCAGCTTGAGGAAGAGAGAAGGCTTTGTTATGTGGGCGTCACAAGAGCGAAAAAACGGCTTTACCTTATTTACGCGGCGCGCCGTTTGGCAAGAGGATCTGTCATGAACAATATTCCTTCCAGATTCCTCTCTGAGCTTGGGGATGAACATATTGTTTTTTTTGAGGAGGAGAATTGGTGATTTTGGAATTTTCATTTGAACAAAAATACAAAAAAAAGTATAATTGTTTTAAATGAGGGCGAAAATAAAAAAACAACAAATTAAGAAAATGGCCAAGCTCGCGATCAAAAACGGCTTTGGCGATATTTTGGATTCTTTTAAGATTTCAAATTATGCTTCTTTTTTTGATTTTTTGTTTTTTAAAAGAGGCAGGTATAAAAAAGGAGATGGGGCCGCTCTTGTAAAAATGCTTTTTGAGCTTGGACCCGGATTTGTTGAAATGGCGCGTATCGCGGCGTCAAGGAGCGATTTGGTTCCTTTTGAATTTCAAAATCGGCTTCTTAATATGTCTTATGATTTGTCCGCGCTTTCCAAAGTGGATCCTTGGGCTGTATTGTCGCGCGAGATGGGAAAATCGGTTCTGAAAGATTTTTCGCACATAGAAAAAATCCCATGCAGATTTCATGTTGCCGGAACTTCACACAAGGCTGTTTTGAACGATGGCAGAAGAGTTTTGATTACTATTAATAATAAAAAACAATTGGAAAAACTTAAAGCAAACAGAGATGAAATAAATTGGGTTTTTGAAAAAACAGCTCAATATTTTTCCAAGGCGCGAAATTTAGCGTGGAAATCTTGTTTTTCTGAATTTGAATCAAGGTGCGATTATGTTTCAGATTTAACTTTTTCGTGCGCCAGGATGGAGATTTTCGCGGAACACTTTAAAGACAGCAGTAAAATAGAGATACCAAGTCCGATTTGGGAATATGCTTCAAAAAATGTTTGTGTTCAAACAAATAAAAATTTGCCTGAGTTTTCGTCTGTGGCTTCGGGCAAACTCGGGGAAGGCGTTTCAAAAAAATATTTGGCAAGATATGTTTGTGAATCTTTTGTTTCTCAATTTTTCAAGCTTGGGTACTTTTTTTTGAGGCCACAACTTTCGGATTGGCAAGTCGCTGACAAAAATACGATAGTATTCACCAATTTTTTAAAAATTGGATTTATTGAGCAAAAAGACAGAGATGAATTTTTGCTTTTGTTGAAATCAATTTTAAAAAACGACGCAAAAGGCGCGGCC
>Ga0172375_10011375_pt1 | contig 11346 bp, 10 predicted proteins | sample LakKiv1m_FD_114537 | JGI IMG/M metagenome (GOLD analysis project Ga0172375, IMG submission 114537) | Freshwater microbial communities from Kabuno Bay, South-Kivu, Congo - kab_092012_11.1m | ecosystem: Environmental > Aquatic > Freshwater > Lake | place: Democratic Republic of the Congo... | reverse complement strand
ATATGCTATAGTCCATAAATTTGGATCTATATTAAAATCATGCTCATGATCAGGAGTCATTGGTAACGGTTCTGTACGTAAAACGTATCCCGCTTTCATGACTCTTTCATGTATATTTTTACCGTTAATATATTTTAAGATCATCTTGTTTCACAATACCTTTTAATTATTTTTATACCTTCTTTAACAACATTTTTAGCATTAACTGATGATATATACCTTGATTTATAAATGTGTAAATTATTTACTATTTCAGGTATAGCCATTTCTTTTATATCTTTCGGCAATGTATAAATTATATTAGATAAATCAGAAAATTCCAATAAAGAATATATAGAAATATTGTAGCTTTTTAAATGATCTACCCAATAAGGAATAGAACCTGTTTTGTAAGTTAGATAATCATTAATAGATATTTTATTCTTTAAACAAAACATTCCAATAAAATGTATTGAATCTTTAATGAATTGTATCTGTTCTTTATTATCAGGTGATTGATCTAATTTACGTTTCATATACGTTGTATATGCTTTAACTGCTTTCTGACTACAAAAATATGATAGATCAAAATATTCCTCATCAGGATATAATTCAAAAGGTGCCTTAAAATAAGCATAAGGTTTAATTTGTGGATATTTACTTAAAAATGTAGCAATTTTTTTAATATAAACACCACTTTCAGTTTCATTAAAACCATCAAAATTAGTTCTAAGTTTAAATGGTTTTGAACGCGAAGAACGTGAAACTGATAAGTATAGATTGTATAGTTCGTTCTCAGAAATCATTTTTTTTGCTTTCGAAGATAACGTTTAATAATCTTTGATTTGCATAAAATCGGATTTCTAACTATAATATTATAAGCAATTGTTTGAATATTATCAATACCACTTATTTGTTTAAAACATTCTTGAGTATGTTTATCATTTAATATACTTGTTAAAATTATAATAGTATTAATTTTCTTATTTTTAAGTATAGATAATAGTGAACCAAAAACAAGTAACGCGTTATCAAACTCTTTTTCTTTTAAAGAATATGATGGATTATTAGTTGATAAATTTCTTATATTCATGCTATTAGTTTTAATAACCTCGTAAAATCCATAAACTTTTCACAAATAATACCACCGCCAGCATATTCATGTCCACCACCTTCAGCAACAACTTCTGCAAATTTACCAATATGTAAATCTTCAGCGTTATCATTTCTTCTAAAAGAAATTGTATTACTTTTTTGATTAACTAATATCGCAATATCAGCCTTACAATTATCTATTAAATATTCACCAACATCGTTAATACATGAATCAACAAATGTTGCATAAACCGAACGAACCTTATTTTGTATATTAATTTCACCCTTATAAATTGTTAAATTTTTAATTATATTTTCTAATTTTGTATTATAATACTTAATTACAGATTGTTCTCTTAAATTTGGTGTATGGTAACCATTTTTATAATTTTTAATAAAAGCATTGAATGTTGAATTTTCAACACCATCATCAGTATTTCTATTATTCCAAAATAATGTATTTAAATCTTTTGAACCTTTTAATTGTAAGGTATACGAATCATAATCATCTGTTAATAACATTAATATTTTTTGTGCATCTGTTAAAGAAGCAAAATTCTTAACCTTAAATTTATCATAAATTAATTTAGCACATGATGTTTCGATTTCGACATGGCTTTTAGCTTTAACATATTCTGGATTATGTGTACTATGATGATCAATAATAACAACATTCTTTCTATCTATTAATTCTTTATACTTACTAACATCTATATCAAGAATAAAAATTAAATATTCATCTGGATTATTATTAACTAACCATTTAGAAAAAGTTTCTTTAAATGATTTAACCGTACAAGCTTCATATGGTATTTGTTCCTTAAAGAACCAAGTTAATAATAAATAACTTGTAGCACCATCTACATCATAGTCCGTAAAACATATTTTTTTCATCATTCACCTAATTTCTGTAAAGTTTTATTAAGATTTGATACTTCGGTACTATTAGTAAAATCTTCGTCGGTTTCTTCAATACGTAAGGTTCCCCAATTAATCTTAAATGCCTTAGTACCATAATTAACACCAAACCTATTTTTTTGTATACCCATATGTATAATATTTAACTCTTTATCTTCATCAGTCGACCAAATACTTGCTTGAAAATCTGCAGTTTCCGCTAAACCAATACTTTCACTTGTTTTCTCAATTCCTGGATCATTTTCATTATAGGCACCTCGAGACAATTGAGTACAAGTAATAATTGGTATATTATAAATGTAAGATAGTGCTCTTAATTTTTCTGTTGTTCGTTTAATATCAACATAAGTATTACCAGTTTCAATTGTAGGTAATATTAAGTTAATATAATCAATAATTAGAACATCTGGTTTAAATTTCTTTCTTTGAATTAATTGTTTTAGATAAGCATTAATATGATTTATTGTTACAGATTTAGTTGGAAATTCTTTTATAAACAAACGACTATGTATATGTTCAGTTTTAAAAGTTTCTGTTAATTTTTTAACATTATCTGTTTCTGTTTTTAACTCTTTAATTGGTATATTTAATAATTGCCCATCTATTCTTTGTGTATACATTTCTTCTGACATCTCTAAAGATATAATTGCTACATTACGATTTTGCTGTAATAGATTACAACCTAAATTACCCATTATAATAGATTTACCTGAGTTAGTAACGCCACTGAATACATATAAAGCTCTGCCATTTTTAAGAAACCCACCATTCATAACGTTGTCTAACCATTTATAACCTGTAGATAAATATTCTACATCTTGTTTTAATATTTCACAATGTTTATCAACATAATTAAAATAATCATGTCCTAAATTATCAATTAAACTAATACCACATGCTTTTTCAAATTGATCTAATATCTCAGATGTATTTAATTTGATATTATCTTGTGAATATTTATTAGCTGTTTCAAGAACAGCGTGATAAATAGCTCGTTCTTTTAAGAATTGTTCTGTATTGCTTGTTAGTTCTTCTATATTATAAGAACCTTCTATTTGATTTTCTTTAAAACTTAATAATACATTTTTTAAAGAATTTTTTTGTTCTTGTGAAACTAAATAAGCTTTAATTTCACCTGTATTAGGAATTACATTATGTTTCTGATAAAAAGAAACAATGATGTTAAAAATAGTTTTAACATCATTGTTCTTAAAATATTCAGGCTTTATACTGTCTATAATCGTTGCTAAATACGTTTCATTGAACAATGCATTATAGACAATAATATTTTCGATAAAATCTAAATTAAGCTTAAGATCGGCCATATTATACAACGATTAGTTCGTTATTAACTGGTTCCTGAGCAAATGTTAATTGTTCTTTTAGTTTAGCTTCTAATTTAGGTAATATCTTTTCTTCCCAAACGGTCTTATTATTCTTCCAATCCTTAAAATAGCCTAAAGATGAACCATCATCAAGTTTCCATGAAGGTCCAGCTGCTTCAATAATCTTAAAAGCTTTAGCCATTTCTACTAAACCAGCATAACGACTAAGACCTGATTTAAAATTAAGATATAGTTCTGTTTCAAGAAAAGGTGGAACAAATCTATTCTTAATAGTCATTGCCCTCATAGCAATACCTTTTACTTTATTAGCAATTGGTATAATAGCATCATTATCTTTCTCACCTTCATTCTTTTCTTGTCGAACCGCTAATTGTAATAATACTGATGCTAAATATAATGGACCCATACCACCAGATTGTTTCTTTACAAGTGATGGATACATTGCTGCAGGATCATCATAAATATGATTTGTAAAAATAAACGTTGTTTTTGTTGCAGCACATAAATGGGTCATTACTCGCATGAAAGATCTAATACTCTTAGCCTTTAATCCCATTTCAGCAGCATCTTTACCCTTTGCAACGTCACCCATTTCTTTCGAAGTTGAAAGATTGCCTAGTGAATCTAATCCTATAACAATCTTACCATGTAAACTCTTATTTTCCTGAACTTTAGAAAGAAATGCAGCCATTTGATTTCGACAATCTTCAACAGTTTCAATAGGATTATGCTTAATTCGACTAACATCAGCACCCATTGCTACTGCCATATCCCTATCAGTAGCATTTTCAGAATCCCAAATAATTCCCCACACATCAGGATCCTTTTTTTGTGCATTAGCAATAATCTTATTAAGAATTAACGATTTACCAGAACCGCTTGGTCCTACTAAACCAGTTATTCTACCTTGAGGTACACCACCGTATAGTGAACCCGATACAATACCATTTAATGCTAAACATCCAGTATCAATATAAGTATCAACAATACTTAAAGCATTATCTGATAATAAACTGCTGCTAGGATTTAGTTCATCAATAGCTTTAAAAGCATCTGCAATATCTTTATTCATATATTAATCTTCAAAAAGCTTAATAACTGGTGCACTCTCTCTTGGTGCTTGTGGCTGGGCTTGAGGAGCCGCCTGCTGCGGAACCATCTGTGGATTAGTAATTTGGGCATATTGTGCACCTAGCTTCCAATCTAGCTTGGGCTGTTGTGTTGGTAGAGTAATCATACTCTTCTTATATTCCCAAACAATCTTTTCAGACTTATCACCCTGAAATTCCTTAAAGAATAAAGGTAAAAGCTGTGTCTGAATTTTAATCTGAGACGAATTTGGGTCCTGAGTATAAAGTGCATTCAATACTAAAGGATTTTCTACTGAAAGTATATCAGCTGTCTCAGTAATCTTCTTACCAATAATTGTTCTACTAACCGTATCCATAAATACTACTAATTCATTATCCATACTTATTCTCCTTTTTTATATTTTATATAAATTAAATATGTTTTTCAAGATAAAAGATTAAATAAATCTGTTGTTTCTTGAGCTTTTGGATCCTTTAATTTCCAACCAATGGCGGTAAATAATCGATCAATTGAAGCTTTAATAGTTTTATCAAACATTTCATCTTTATCAATCTCTATTTGAAATTCTTCAGGAAACTTATCCAAAAATGCAATTACTTTAATATCATATCTGTTAGGTTTTGTATAAAAGAACTTAATCTTAATACCAGACTTTAGTTTTTCATACTTCTTACCTAAACCTAACTTATCTAATAATAAGTTATGATAATATGCTGCTTTAACATGGCATGGTGTTCCTTTTGGAGTACTAAAACCTGATGACCTTTGACTATAATTTTCAAGTTTCTTAATACCTCTAGGAAATGCGAGTTCTTCTATTTTCATTTTTTGAAATTGTTCATATGTTTTATAGAACATTTCACTTGCAATTTTTTCATCTTTAGATTTTAATATACATTCAACAATATTTTTGATTAATGGTTTAATTTGTTTAGGTGTACCAGTACTTACTACTTCAACACCAACATATTTAACTTTATCTTCTGGAATATCTTCTTCATCTAATATATGTAAAATATATCTTTTCTTTTCTATAAATATACCAGCGTCACAAATTGTTTCTCGTTTAAATTCAAATCTAGGATCGGCTGAATATAATTCATTTCTTGCCCAAGTTGTAATTTTTGAATTTAATTCATTTTGTAAATCTTTTGCAATTTCATAAACTTTAGGATTAATTTTACCTTCAATTAAAAGTGGTATATTTTGTTTATCTAAGATTGGTTTTATTGTGAAATATGTACTATTATGAACTAAAATATCGTTCGCAAAAAAAGTATGTTCCGTATCATCTTCCATTTCAATATCATATACATAACTATTGCATTCACCTAAACATTCTATAGTTTCTATTTGTGAAATTTCATATTTTATAACCCATAAAACCTTATAGATATTTATCACTTTATCACCAACTTTTATATCTTTTGGTGACATTTGAACCAAATTTCCATCTCTTTTAACCATTATACTATGATCTTCTGTTGTTATTATTTCTTTTCCATTGATCTTTATTTTATAAAGTTTTTTATTAGTTTTATGTCTTATTAATCTTTTAATTTTAGCTAATTTAACTTCTTTATTAGAACTATCATATGTTAAACATTCAAGATCTTTTGGAATTATTGTTTCATGACCATATTTTGATAATGTTGTTTTATTATTTTTAGAATATTCGTTATATAATTGTTCTATAGGAATTATACCCTGATTGGTTCTTATTAAAGTAGAACCGGCCACCGAATCAGTGTCATTATATATGTTTAAATCATTATTTACATCATATTTTTGTTGAGCATAATTATTAATAATTAAATTTGCTTGCTTAATACATTCTTGTCCTGTCAATGTAATACTGCTGGCTGCATCAATATCACAAAAATGGCTATGCTTATTAGCAAAGAAACCATATAGACGATTAGCTAGAATCTTTAATGTGAATTGAATAATATCTTTTTTAACAATTTGGGTTTCAATTTCTTTTGATTGTTTTTTAAGTATTTCAACTTTATCTATTTCATTTTTATTTCTAGCCGTTTTAAGTTTTGATTCGGTTGCATTCTTATGCTTCTTAAGAACCTTCATTTCATTCTTATCTTTAACACGTCTACTATAAATCCATTCAACTAATTCGGGACATATACCTTTAACCTTTTGTGAATATAAAACATTTGCTTTAGATACTGCTATATTTTCTTTCTTAATAAACTGTTTAAAGATATCATTCTTTAAAGTGTATTCATTACCATTAACTAATTTAACTAGTGTTTGATTTTCGTCAGAACTAAGTATTTTACCTACTTTTGTTTCTGGTGAAATATTCAAAGTTATAATTGTGTTTGGATATAGGCTGTTGGCGTCAAAACTAATAATATTACTCTTAATACCTCTTTCAGGTTCCTTAACATAACCACCTTCATAAGTAACTCTATTTTCAGTTTCAAATGTTGGAATAATTAAACCACGTTCTTTAGCTTTAACTGCAATAGCACCAGTCATAACACCAATTGTACCCATTGCCGATTCAAAATTTGTTAAACCAAAATAACCTAACATTCTACAAATTTCAAGAAACTTTAATTTTTCTTCAAGTTTAACAAGAATATTAACATCTTGAATATTATAATCAATAAAAGTATTCCAATCATTATCAGACAATTCGCTTAAACCAACCGCATTAAATGCTAATTTACCTTCACCTAATTCAATTTCACCAATAGCATTTAATGCATATGATTCTCTAGGCGATTTTGAAAATACCTTATAAGCTTCAAGATAATCTATTAAACAAACACCCCGTATATACCATTTCTTTTCGACTTTACCAAAACGTTTTACAACATCTTCTCTTAGATATACTTGATGTACTGGAGATAACTGATTAGTATAATCTTCACCAAGAATTCGATTAATTCTAGCCATTAGATATGGAATATCAAAACCTTCAGAGTTCCAACCGGCTACAATATCTGGATAATCTGAAGACCATTTATCAATAAAACCTTTTAGTAAATCTGTTTCAGTTTCACAATTAGTATAAACTAATCTATCATTTTTACCAGTATATTCTTTATCCAATCCCCAAGTATAAAACTTTTTATCTATTGTATCATAATACGTAATAACGTTAATAGGATCATTTGCTTTATCAATATCTGGAAATTCATCTGGTGAATATGTTTCAATATCTAAATAGAACATTTTAAGTGGAAATTTACTAAATTCTGGCGTTGTATTTAGTATACCATATTGTTCAATAAGAAATTGTTGTTCACATGGGATATTATAAAATATTCTTTTAATACCACATTCATTAATAAATCTTCTACGTTCAAATTGATTCTTAAATTCTTTTTTTCTTAATTGAGTATTATAAAGAGATGTAGCATCATTAGTTGATTGACTTTCAAGATAGATATATGGTTTAAAAGGATACAAACTTTCTATACGTTCACCTTGATCGTTCCAAGTCCATAACTTTATCATTCCCTTACTATTATCATAATAGATATTTCTATACATTAAGCACCTTAAATATAACTTAATTTTATTAAAATTTTCTTATAAACTCAATATTCTTTTAGTATATATTATATTTTTTGTTCTGGATTATTAATTAATAAGGTTTTTCTATCTTTTGAACCATAATTGGTAAAATATAGTTCGATAAATTCATCAAGATGATCTTCTAACCACATTGTATCAGCATAGGCCCTAGCCTTACGACATTGTTTCATATAATGGTCCTTATCTTTTAATAAGGATTTTAATTGATTAACTAATTCATCGCCTGTCTTAAATCTTAATGGTGCTACTTCATATGTTACCATATCCTGATAAACACCAGGTATACCCTGGGTAGCCGCCTCTAGATACTTAATATTTGACTTAGCTCGATTGAAATGGCAATCCATTAATGGAGCGAAATTAGCATTAATATTGAGATCAGCAATAGCTTTTGGATAATCATAAATATGAGCCCATTGAGCAAATTCAATTTCACCACTATCGATAAATGGTTTTAATGGTAATGGGAAACCGCCCATAAAGACCCATTGAAAATCTTTTCTGGTTTTAATGATAAAGTTAATAACATGCGTAAAATCATCTAATTGGTTTGTTTTATTTGCTACGTCAAAGTGAGTACCAGAACCACAATAACCAATTCTTGGCTTCTTACGGAACTTATCATAATTGCGACTTAGTTTATCTTCACTATAAAATCTATCAGCCCAGAATCTTGGTGCATAATTTGGTATAACTGTAATACGATTATTGCCAGTCTTTTCACGATAATAATCTTTCATATACTTACAAGTAACCGAAACTTCATCTGATAGTTGCATCATATCTGTGGCACTTTGTAAAATCTTATCATCTTCAAATGCTACCTTACAACGATTAAAATCAGGAATATCATCTTTGAAAATAATATCGTCAATTTCATAAATAACTTTAAAACCATGTTCAGTTGCTACATTCTTAAGAAACTTAACAAATTCAAGCTGTACTGGTGTGGCTTGTCTTTGTAAACGAATTGCTTTATAGGTACTATAAAATCTTGGATCCAAATTCATCGTGGTAAGACCATTAATAATACCTTTTTGATAACCATTAATTAGCATCTCAGGCCATACCATTCTCCAAAGACCGCAACCACCATAATCTGCATAATAATTTAATGCTCTATCAAGATTAGCACCAGGCATTGCTAAAGGCGGTGGCGCTACTTGTTGTCTAACAGGTAACATAGTTACTAATTTAGGAATACCACCAGGTATACCTATTGCATTCGACGGAAAACCAATTACATGTGGATTATGTTGCATATTTGCCCTCTTTTATAATATATAAGTAAATCCTTGTCGTTTTTCAAGTGTTATTATGTTAGGATTCATTTCATTTAATTTTTTAATTGCCGAAGTTTGGTGAGTAATAATATAAACATTCTCACTATACTTTTCTACTCTTTCTTTCAAAATATCTAAGAATGATTCTATACCTACAAGATCTAATGAACTATCTAATACTTCATCATAGAATGATATGTTAATATAGGTTCCGCTTTGTATTCTTCTAATATCCATAAAAGTAAATAAAATAGCTAGATCAATTCTACGTTGTTCACCACTTGAGAAATTATAATACGAACATTTCTGCCCTTGTTCATTAGTCATAGTTTCTTCAAAATATTCATTAAAGGTACAAATACAGTTTGAATCAAACTTCTTTAAATAATATTGTAATTTTGTATTAAGAACCTTTAGTATCTTTTTTACAATATAAGATTTAACACCTTCTTCTGAAACAACAAACTTAACTGAATTAATAATTTCTAATTTCTTTTCAATATCTTGAATACTGTTTATCAATGTATCTAATCTTGTTTTTGAATCATTAATAAAATTGTCAAAGTTTGTTGAAGTATTATTTAGTTGTTCAATATCTTTAATTATTTGTTCGTTATATAATTTTAATTGTTCTATTTGATCTTTTATGTTTTTATTATCTTTAATAATGTTTGTAATATTATTAATTTGTTTTGTACATAAATCAATTACATTTGCATATTTCTTTTGTAATTTCTCGGCATTTTCTAATTTCATTTTATCATCAGTAATAACATTAGTAATATTAAAAATATGTTTTCTAATATTATCTTTTTCATTTTGAAGCGTTTGTTGATCATGTTCTTGGAAAGGTCTCTTACATAATTCACAAACACTACCAAATTTATCGATTTCAATTATTCTATTGGTAAATTGTTCTTTTTGTAATTCGTTAGTCGTGATATTAACTAATAGTTGTTTAATATTATTAGATTCATTATTTTCTTTTATTCTTACATCTGTTGTTAGTTTTTTATATTCTTCTATTTGACTTTCATTAATAGATTTAATAGTATTCTTTAATTTTTCAATTTCGCTACTATTATTATTTTGTCTACTTTGTAAGATTTGTAAGTTCTCTTCTTTTTGTTTTATTTGTTCTGATTGTTGATTTAAATATACTTTATGAGTTTTTTCAAGTTCATTATATTTTGTTTTTTCAATATCTAGTAAATGATTTGTATCATTATATTCTTGTCTAGCTTGAAGTAGCATTTCACTGAATATATTTAAACAAAGTATACCTTCAATAAATTTTCGTTTTTCTACCTTCTTTTGCGCTAAGAATGGTATAGTATTTTTAATTGTTAGTAATACAGTATTAGTAAATACTTCGGGTGTAGTATTTAACAGTTTACATATTTGTTCTGTAGTTTTAACAATTGATGATTCTGTAATATTATTACCATTTCGAAGTAGTTCAATCTTTGTTGGTTCTATACATCTAGTTAAAATATATTCATCAGTATTATCATTTTCAATTATATCAAATTGAACTTCTACAGCACAATTACCTTTATTAATATTGTTAACAATCTCATCTTTCTTAAGATCGTTAACAGTGTTACCAAATAAAGCAAAGTTCAGAGCATTAAGAATAGTAGTTTTACCAACACCATTCTTACTACTCTTATCATAATTAATGCCGGTAATAATGTTAATACCATTATTGAATGATAAGTCTAAAACATTATTACCGACACTAAGAAAGTTCTGAACTCGTAAACGTTTAAATATTACTTGTTTCACTTACGTGCTGTTGTCTTCTTTGTCTTCTTTGTCTTTTGTTCCATTCGATCTCTTAAGATCTTATTTACAGCATAATTAACAAGTTCATCGTCATCATTAACAATATACTTTAAACCATATTCTTTAAGAATCTGAAATTCTTTGCTATCAAATTCTGTGTCAAAATAGCTATATTGCATTTTCTTTTCTTTACCAAGTTTCATATTAACCACCTTTCTTCTTATCTTCTTCCATTTCCTTTATCAGATCATCGATTTCCTTTTCGATTTCCTTAATCT
>Ga0172375_10011369_pt1 | contig 11348 bp, 11 predicted proteins | sample LakKiv1m_FD_114537 | JGI IMG/M metagenome (GOLD analysis project Ga0172375, IMG submission 114537) | Freshwater microbial communities from Kabuno Bay, South-Kivu, Congo - kab_092012_11.1m | ecosystem: Environmental > Aquatic > Freshwater > Lake | place: Democratic Republic of the Congo... | reverse complement strand
GCCGAAAAAGACAGATATGGGATTCCTCTTGAAACGGTAGTTTGTAAAAATTGTGGATTAGTGAGGAGTTACCGACAATTAAATAATAAAAGCGCTAAGATATTTTATTCAGAATATTATAGGAATATTTATGAACCGATTACTAACGAGGAGGTGGAAAAAAGATATCAACTAGCAGAAAAGAGGGCAATTCCAAGACATCTCAATATTAATAGAATTGTGTTGGAGATTGGTTGTGGAGGGGGGTGGAATTTGATGCCGTTTTTGAAAGCTGGTTATAAACATTATGGGTTTGATTTTGATGAAGGATTTATTGAGTATGGAAAAAAGAGAGGACTTAATTTATATTTAGGCGGAGCGGAAGAGGCAATAAAGATGAATATAAAGTGTGATTATTTAATTTTGAGCGAAGTGTTGGAACATGTTGAGGACCCCATTGTTTTTTTAACAAACTTAAGACCGTTATTAAAAGACAATGCCATAATAAACATTCATGTTCCCTCTTTGAACTTACTTTTTTGGGGATATGCAAATTGTGATTTGTTGGGAACCCTACAAAACGCTCATAATTTTTTATTTGATGAATTCACCCTGAAGAGTATGGCTATCTCCGCGGGATTCAAGATAATAAACTGTGTTGCCAATAATTTAGTTTTAGAAAATTCTCAAAATACCATCAGTCAAATTATTAATTATAGTAAGTTAAATAGGGGAGAAAAGATTATAAAATACCTTAAACTTACCGAGAAAATATTATCTTTGAGAAAAAAAATAGGAGCGGACAGAATTTTTTTTAAAGAATTATACTGTATTTTAAATCCAAAAGGATGTTATAAAAGATTTTTTATTGATTATTTTGGGAAAATTTAAAACAAATAATAGAATGAAATCTGAGATTAAAAAAGTATTATTTTATACCGATATCCCTCGGACTTTTCGGACTTCGCAAATATATCACCTTTATGAAATATCCCAAACTTATCCAGTTATATTATTATCGGAAGAACTTGATCCTGCAACAGAGAGTATTCTTAATAATAAAAAAATATTTCCTAAATTAGAAAAAATTATACCGGCTTATCAATTTACGGGCCAAAAGGCAAATTTTTTAGTTAAAAATAGAAGGCTCTACAAACTAGCAAAAGACGTAGTTGAAAAATATAGACCAGATGTCTTTGTGGGGGGAGACATGTGGCTTTTGCAATTATATATTTCAAGATTAGCCAGAAGAATAAAATCATCTTTTATTCATATAGCTTTTCAGGGAGGATTTTCAATGGGAATGAGGGAGGCAAGATTATTCTCTAATCTTATGAATATTTATCTTCGGACTCCATCTTTTCTACCGCTTCCTCTTAGGTCTTTTTTAGTAAAAGGTAAGAAGTGCTTAGGACACTATTTTTATTATTGGATTTTACCATTAATTGTTGGACAGTTGCCATTTAGAGGAAAATCAAGTTTTATACGTTTTCAGGGGGGCTGTGGGTTGAGAGCCTGTGATTATTATGTTATTTATTCAAAAAGAGATTATGATATTTGCATTAAAGATGGAATTCCAGTTAGAAAACTATATATTTTACAGCATCCCCTAAAAAGACCCGCAACGAAAAATTTTTTAGAAACAAACTTATTTTCTAGCGCATTAGACAATAGTAGGGCTGATAAAAAAATTTTGACCATAATGCTTCCAAATGAGTTGATAAGTATTAAAAAATCAGACCGCTCTTTAATTTCAAAAGACGAATTAAAAAAAAATAGATTAGAAATTATTAATTTAATTGTCAAAAATTTAAAAAGATGGGAAATTATTATAAAGCCCCATCCTTTGATGATGCTTATTCCAGGGCTTTTTCAAAAAACCATTCAAGACTTTCAAGTTTTTTCTAAACAAATTCAAGTGGTAAATCCAATGGACTCGGCTGATAAATACATTAGAATGAGCACTGTTATTGTTGGATTTCCTCCGGCTAGCACAACCTTGTTGACGGCGTCCTTACAATGTCCCGAAAAGATAATATTATCAATAGATTTACAGCATGAGTTTTTTGGCGACTGTTATAAAAATTTTCACGGAATAGAATATATTGACAACAAGGAAGAATTAACCAAAACCCTTACACTAATCAGAGATAATAATTATTGCAAGCATCGTGGTAATGAGCAAGAATCAAGTGACTTTGAGAGCGCTGCCGAGGTATTAAAATATGTACTTCAAAAAAACCATAATTATTATAAATAAACATAATAAGTATTTTAAAATTTTATATCTTATGAAAAGAAATATTACAATAATTGGCACAGGATATGTTGGACTAACCACAGGCGCTTGTTTTGCTTACCTAGGCCACAAGGTTCTATGTTTTGATAAAGACGAAGTAAAAATCGAAAGATTAAAAAAAAAGATAGTCTCAATTTATGAACCGGGACTAGAAGATTTTTTAAAAAAGTATGAAAGAAATATAAAATTTACTAAAAACTTAAACAACGCAATTAGTAAAAGCGAAGTAGTTTTTATTACTGTTGGTACGCCATCAAAAAAGAACGGAAGTATTGATATGATGCATTTTAAAGAGTCCATAAAAGAAGTGGCTAATAGATTGGATGGTTACAAAGTTGTTGTTAATAAGAGCACAGTTCCAGTAGGCGCAGGGGATTGGGTAAAAAATGAAATAAAGAAACATTACAATGGAGATTTTTCAGTTATTTCTAATCCAGAATTTTTAAAAGAAGGATCTGCTATTAAAGATTTTTTAGAGCCGGACAGAATAATCATCGGAGTTGAGGATGAAAAATCAAAAGAAATAATGCTCGATATTTATTCGTCAATTAAGACTCAAAAAATAATAACAGACATTAAAAGTGCGGAATTAATTAAGTATACAGCTAATGCTTTTTTGGCGACAAAAATATCATTTATTAATGAAATAGCTAATATTTGTGAGAGAGTGGGAGGGGATGTTAAAAAAGTGGCCGAAGGAATTGGAGCAGATAAAAGAATTGGCAAAGATTTTTTAAGTGCCGGGATAGGATATGGGGGCTCTTGCTTCCCTAAAGATATTGATGGCTTAATTAAAATAGCCGATCATAAAAAATATAACTTTCAAATTTTAAAAGCGGTGATGAAAGTTAATAAAAACCAACAAAAAAATTTTATTAGAAAAATTAAACAAATTTTAAAAAAAATAAATGGGGATACTATTTGTGTTTGGGGATTAGCTTTTAAACCAAATACTGATGACGTAAGAAAGTCGTCAGCAATTGAGATAATAAAGCCATTTCAAAAGTTGGACTATAAGATCCAAGCATATGATCCAGTAGCAACAAAAAATGCCAAAAGAGAACTTCCCCAAAAAAACATAAAGTTTTACAAACACGCTTTTTTAGCTGCTAAAAAAGCAGATGTTTTAGTTTTAGCTACTGAATGGCCGGAATTTTCCGAAATTAATATGCAAAAAGTTAAAAACTCAATGCGCCACCCTTATTTTTTAGATGGACGTAATCAATTTGATTCTGGAGAAATGGAGAAAATAGGTTTTTACTATAAAGGAATCGGTAAATAATTTTTAAATTTTAAACATGAATTCTATTATTTTTATCAAAGGAAAAATTTTTTTGCAAAAATTATTATATTTATTAAAGATGGGGTCTTTAATTTCACTTTTTTGGTTTAGTTATTTAAGGAATAATGGATGGTTTTTGAGTTTTAAACTCAAAGATTCTGTCGATGTAAAAGGCATTTCAATTCCATGGATGACATACCCTTTTATAAAATTTATTGAACCGAGACTAAATAAAAATATGAAAATATTTGAATATGGTTGTGGAAATTCTACGCTATGGTTTGCGAACAGAGTTGCGTTAATTGTGTCGTGTGAGCATTACATTGAGTGGTTTAATAAAATAAAAAAGAAAATCCCTGTTAATACCACCCTTGTTTATAAAAACTCGCAACAAGGAGATGATTATTCGAAAGAAGTCTCTAAATATAAAAATTATTTTGATATCGTTGTAATAGACGGAGAAGAAAGGGTTAGTTGTGCTATGAATTCCGTAGGAGCATTAAATGAAAAAGGCGTGATTATTTGGGATAATAGCGAGAGAAATGAAAATCAAGAAGGGTACGACTTTTTATATAAAAAAGGTTTCAAAAGGCTAGATTTGTGGGGGATGGGTCCAATTAATGATTACGAATGGTGCACGAGTCTATTTTATAGAGCCGAGAACATATTAAATGTTTAAATTATGAAACAATTTATTAAAAATATCTATCAGAAAATATTAAAAACTAGTTTTGAGCAACAGAAGATAATATATTTTATGAGAAAATATGTGAATCCAAGTGGCTCTGTCTTAGACATTGGATGTGGGTATGGAAGAAATCTTAAATTATTTTCGGATGCAGGTTATCGGGTGATCGGGGTTGAGAAAAACAAACAAATTGTAGAAAACAACAAAAAAAAAGGACTAAACTGTATTTGTGTTGATGAGTTCAATAAAATCAGTCAAGAATTTGATGCCATTATTATGTCGCACGTTATAGAGCATATTTCTCCCGACAATCTTAAAGATTTCATTGATTTTTATTTAAATTATCTTAAACCCAATGGTCATCTTATAATAGCGACCCCTCTTTTAACTTCATATTTTTATGATGATTTTGACCATTTTAAACCTTATCAGCCAGTTGGGATCAATATGGTTTTTAGCGGTAGCGATTCACAGGTACAATATTATTCAAAAAATAGAATCAAAATAATTGATATTTGGTTTAGGAAGGGATATTTTCAGATTCATTTTGCTAAAGGATTATATGTAAAAAACTATAGTAGGTGGCCTTATTTATTCAATTTTCTTATGGCAATAATTTTTCGTTACAGTGGTGGGAGAATAGGCAGGGTGGATGGTTGGATTGGTGTATATCAAAAAAAATAATAATTTTTATAAATTAAATTTTTATCTGATTAATCTTAAAATTATATGCAGACGGGAATAGCGCTATTTGTTTATAATAGACCTTGGCATACTCAACAGGTTTTGTCAGGACTCAAGCGCAATAAATTACAAAAGTTGTATATTTTTAGTGATGGGGCGAAAAATGAAGATGATAAAAAGAGTATTCAGGAGGTAAGAGAGTTGATTACTTTAATTGATTGGTGTGATGCGGAAATTATCAAAAGCGAAACGAATAAAGGATTGGCAAGATCAATAGTGGATGGAGTGAATTATGTTTTAACAAAACATCCAAGAATTATTGTATTAGAAGATGATTGTCTTCCTTCCCCAGATTTTATAGATTTTATGGAGAGATGTTTAGATAGATACGAGAACAGTAGTGGGGTTATGTCAATTACGGGGTTTAATATGATAGAGATTCCTCAAAACTACCTATATGATATTTATTTTTTTTATAGAAGTAGCGTTTGGGGTTGGGGTACATGGAGAAGGGCTTGGGAAAAGTTTAGCTTTGATGAGAAAAATTATACTGAATGCATAGACAACAAAATAATTCAAAAAGAATTTAACCGTGGAGGGACAGATTTAAGCGCTATGTTAAAAGCTCAAATAGAGGGCAAAATAAATTCATGGGCTATTAAATGGGCCTATACGCATTATAAATATAAGGGAGTGTGTGTGCATCCGGTTATGTCTCGGATTAAAAATATTGGCTTTGATGGAAGTGGAACTCATTGTGAAACAGATGATAAATATAATGAAATAAATATAAATTTTGATTCCAGAGAGACTAATGAGGGGTTAAGGTTACCAGACGAAATCTTTATCGATTCGATTGTTGAAAAAAGGTATTTAAAAAAAATAAAATTACCATTGATACAACGAATAAAGAGAAGATTTATAAGGGAAATAAGAAATATTTTTATAGATTTAAGAAAAATATCATCTAAAAATTGTTGAGGATTATTATCTTTATGTCAAAATCTATTTACAAATTAATACCCGACTGGCTTAAAATTATTATTTTTAAAATTGGCGGTGGTCGACCTTGGAGCAAGGGATATTCTACTTTTAAATTTCAATACATTAGAAAAGCCATCAATAATCAGAAAACTATTAAAAGGTTTAGAGATTCAGAGGTTCTTCCTAAAAATTATGGATACGCGCTTGATGAAAGGGCTGTTGAATATCCGTGGGTTGTTTCAAAAATTCCTTTTATTTCAAGTAATTTTTTAGATGCTGGTTCGACTTTAAACATTAAGGAGGTTTTAGAGCATCAAATTTTTAAGAATAAAAAAATTACTATTGTTAATTTAAATCCAGAGCCAAGTTGTTTTTATCAAAAAGGAATTTCTTATTTTTTTGGAGACATTAGAGAGTTGCCATTCAAAGACAATTACTTTGATTTTATCACTTGTATTTCAACCTTAGAGCATATTGGAATGGATAATTATTTATATACAAATAATTTAAAAAATAGTGAAGAAAAAATTCTTGATTTTGAAAAAGCAATATTAGAATTAAAAAGAGTTTTAAAAAGTGGAGGTAGCCTTTTTATTACCGTTCCCTTCGGCAAGTATAAAAACTTCGGTTGGTTTCAGCAATTTGATTCAAAACTAGTTAACCGAGTTTTAGAAGTTTTTGGTTCAAAAGAACAGAAGATTAATTACTACAAATACGGGGAAGGAGGCTGGAATATAAGTGATGAAAAAGAAAGCAGGGACGTTGAGTATTTTGATGTTTTTAAAACAAAGTATTTTGAGAAGAAAAGCATCATTGGTTTTGATTTTGATCTTGCCGCCGCTTCAAGAGCAGTGGTTTGTCTAGAACTAGTAAAGAATTAAAAATTATTTTATGAATACATTTAAAAAATACTCTAATTATTACGATACTATTTATAAAGACAAAGATTATGAAAAAGAGTCTGATTTTTTGTTCTTGGTAATAAAAAAATACTCTAAAATAAAAGTAAAAAATATTTTGAGCTTGGGCTGTGGTACGGCAAGTTACGAAATTTTACTTGCTAAAAAAGGATTTAAGATTGTAGGTATAGATAGATCAGAAAAAATGATTGAAATTGCCAAAGAAAAAAAAGAAAATCTAGACATTAAATTTAAAATAGCAGATATTTCAAATTTTAGGGTAAATAAAAAATTTGATTTTGGTATGGCAATGTTTAACATTGTAGGATATATGGTCGAAAACGATATGATGGGAAAAATGCTGAAAAACGTTTCGAATTCATTGAAGAAAAATGCCTTGTTTGTTTTCGATTTCTGGTACGGCCCAGCTGTTTTAAAAAGTAGGCCAGAGAACAAAGAAAAATTAATCGAAAATGGCCTTATAAGAAAAACTACGCAAAAATTAGATATAGAAAAAAGTATTATCGATATTAATTTTAAAATTATAAAAAAACAAAATAACGTTTTTAAGAATATTACAAAAGAAAATCATAAAATAAGATTTTGGTATTTTAAAGAGTTAGAATATTTTTTAAATAAAAACGGTTTTAAAATGTGTAAAATTTGTAATTTTTTAGATTTAAACTGTAAAATTTCAGAAAAAAACTGGAATACTTTTGTTATAGCAAAGAAAATATGAAAAAAAAGATTGGCATTTTAATGCCCTCAATAAATTCGGGAGGTGTATTTCAATTAGCTTCTTCAATATTTGAAGCTATTAGCAGTTTTTCTCAATTTCAATGTTCGAAAATTATCGTGGAAGAAAGAAACTTCTTGAAAAAAATTATTTCCCCATTTTTTCAAAACCATAATAAAGAATTTGATTTGATAATTTTTCCCACTCCCTTCTCTTTTTGTTTTCCCAGAAAAATACCTTTTATAATTTTTATACCAGATTTAATGCATAGATATTATCCTTCTTTCCCTGAGTATGGATTGAAGCAAAGGATTACAAGGGACATGGTTTATAAACACTATTTAAAGAGGTCAATTTTGAACTTGGTCGACTCTCAACAAGGAGCTGACGATCTAAATAAATTTTTTGGCATAGAAAGAGAAAGAATAAGAATAATTCCCTATATTCCAGCTAGTTATGTCTTTAAATACAAGAATATGGAAAAAGAGGCGATTGAAGACTTGTTAAAAAAATACAATATTCCAGATAAATTTATTTTTTATCCCGCTCAATTATGGTATCACAAAAATCATGCTCGATTGATAAAGGCGCTTAGTTTAATCAAAAAACAGAAAAAAATCACTATTCCTCTTGTGCTGGTTGGGTCTTTAGCGGGGAGATATTATAAGAGGTATAAAAAAATTAGGAGTTTAATTAAAGACTTAGACATGGAAGATCAAGTTTTTCATTTAAATTATGTTTCTGACAAAGAGATAGTTGCTCTATATAAAAAATCTGTTGCCCTGGTATTTCCCACGTTGTTGGGACCAACCAATATCCCTCCCCTAGAAGCAATGATTTTAGGGACGCCAATTATTTGTTCAAATTTGTTTGAGATGCCGAAACAGATTGGAAAAGCGGGAATTCTTTTTAATCCCTTCAAAGAAGAAGATATGGCAGAGAAGATTTATAGGGTTTGGCAAGAGCAAGGGTTAAAAGAAAAATTAATTAAGTATGGTCAAAAGAAAGCAGAAACTTTAACTTTAAATAGCTATGCTAATAACTGGGAAGAGGTTATAGAAAAAGCTTTACAAAAGAAAGAATTATGAATAAAAACATCGAAATTATCAAAAACAAAGAAGATATTTTAGCCATTATTATTTGTGACGGTTATCAGAAAGACGGAATTGAGTTTTTTACCCCAGGAGATTTTTCTCAACAGTTAGCTTTTATATCACATAAGGCCGGAAGAGTTATTGAGGCCCATACACATAACAAGGTAAAAAGAGATGTTCATTTCACCCAAGAGACGATTTTTATTAAAGAAGGAAAACTTAAAGTAAATTTTTATAATTCCGAAAGAAGTTATTTAGAGTCGAGAATTTTGGGGGCCGGGGATATTATTTTACTTGCAAGCGGGGGCCATGGGTTTGAAATTTTAGAAGATACAGAAATGATAGAGGTAAAACAAGGTCCTTATTTGGGGGATGATGATAAAACCCGATTCAAGGGGATAGAACAATTATGATTCCAGTTAATGATGCATTATTTATAAGTGATGAAAAAAAATATTTAGCTAAATGTATTGACTCGGGGTGGGTTTCTTCCGAGGGGTTTTTTGTTAAAGAATTTGAAAAAAAATTTAGTTTTTATATTGGAAAAAAATATGGCGTAGCCGTATCAAGTGGTACCGCGGCTTTAGAAGTGGCAGTGGGGGCAATTGGAATAAGGCCAGGAGATGAGATAATTTTACCGACATTTACTATAGTAAGTTGTTTAAATGCCATCTTAACTTACGGCGGAAAGCCGGTTTTTGTTGACTCTGAGCCAGAAACTTGGAATATAAATCCTGATAAAATTGAAGAAAAAATTACCAAAAAAACAAAAGCAATAATGGTTGTTCATATTTATGGTCATCCTTGCGATATGGATAAAATAATGAAAATTGCCAAGAAACACAGTCTTTTGGTTATAGAAGATGCTGCCGAAGCTCATGGAGCGGAATTCAATGGGAAAAAATGTGGTAGTTTTGGTGACATTTCTTGTTTTAGTTTTTATGCTAATAAAATTATTAATACGGGAGAGGGTGGAATGATATTAACCGATAATGAAAAGTATAAAGAAAAAGCGGAAACATTAAGAAATTTAGGGTTTATAAAAGAGAAAAGATTTTACCATGAAATATTAGCTAGGAATTATCGGATAACTAATCTTCAGGCTGGTATTGGTGTTGCACAGTTAAGAAATATAGGGAAATTAGTGAAGATAAAAAGAGAAAATGCGAAAAAATACGCGGAAAAATTAAAAGAAGTTAAGGGAATACAACTTCCTATTGAAAAGCATTGGGCGAAAAGCGTTTTTTGGATGTACGGGATTGTTTTAGATGAAAAAACAGGGCTTAACGCCGAAGTCTTTGCGCAGAAATTAAACGAAAAAGGTATTAATACTAGGCCGTTCTTTTACCCATTACATTTACAACCAGTATTAGCTAGTTTTAAAATTAAGCCAAATGGAAAGTATCCGATAGCAGAAAGAATTGCTAAACAGGGGTTGTATTTACCCAGCGGTTTGGGGCTCAAAAATTGGCAAATTGAGAAAGTTTGTAATGCAGTTAAAAAAATATTGAAATAAATGATAACAATTTTTACAATACCAAAGGCGTTTAAAAATAAAGCTAACATAATTCAAAGAAACGCCATTGGAAGCTGGACTAAACTTTTTCCAAAATGCGAAATAATTTTATTTGGGAATGATGAGGGAGTAGACAAAGTAGCTCAAGAGTTTGGATGTTTGCATGTTTCTGAAATTGAAAAAACAGAATTGGGCACACCGCTTTTAAGCTCAGCTATTTCTTTAACTCAAGAAAAAGCCAAATATGATACTTTGCTTTATCTCAATACGGATATAATTCTTATGAGCGATTTAATCCCGTCTTTTCAAAAAGTTAAAGAGCAAGAATTTTTAATAAGCGGGCAAAGATGGGATGTAGACGTTGAAGAAAAGATTGATTTTCGAGACATTGATTGGGAAAATAAATTAAGAGAGAAAATTAAGGAGTGGGGAAAATTACACGGGCCGACAGGAATGGACTATTTTCTTATTCCTAAAAATTTGCCAGACAAGATAAAGATGCCAGGATTAGCAGTTGGAAGGCCTGGTTGGGACAATTGGTTGATTTACCAAGCACGGTTTTTAAAAATTCCGGTAATAAACGCTACGGGGTTAATTACGGCGATACACCAAAATCATGATTATTCACATTCTCCATGGGGAAGAGGGAAAAAAGTTGTTGGTCCGGAATATAAAAAAAATATCAAATTAGCCGGTGGCTTTGCTAACATGATGACTCTTGTAGATGCCGATTGGATATTAACCGAAAAAGGACTAAAAAAACCCGACTTTATTCCTCGCGTTTTTTCCACATTTTCTTTGTTTTATCCATGGAGGTTATTGCTTTCAATTAAAAGAAGGTTGCAACAATTTTTGTAATGGCAAAAACGAATTTATTTATTGATTTATTTATAATTATTTTGGCGACAACGATTGCTTTGTCTCCTAGTTTTTCGGCTGGAGAAATTACGGGGGGAAGAAATATAGAGATTAGAGCCGAAGATATTTTAATACTTATTTTGGGGATAGTTTGGATAGCTAATTTTTTAATCTCTGGAAGAAAAAAAATAGAAAAACCACCATTGTTTTTTCCAATTTTAGCGTGGCTTGGCATAGGGTTCTTTAGCGTTTTGGTTAACTGGGTTTTGGGAAGCCTGAATTTTTCTCGAGGGTTTTTTTATTTTTTAAAAGAAATTGAATTTTTCTTT
>Ga0172375_10011368_pt1 | contig 11348 bp, 11 predicted proteins | sample LakKiv1m_FD_114537 | JGI IMG/M metagenome (GOLD analysis project Ga0172375, IMG submission 114537) | Freshwater microbial communities from Kabuno Bay, South-Kivu, Congo - kab_092012_11.1m | ecosystem: Environmental > Aquatic > Freshwater > Lake | place: Democratic Republic of the Congo... | reverse complement strand
TATCCAGATCAAGAAGGATCTGTCCGCGCCCCGATTGAGGGAGCTGATACGGGACGGGGAGTGGAAAACGCCCACCACAGGGGTCGCCACAGGTTCCGTTCAGGCGAACCTGGTGATGCTGCCCAGGGAGGCGGCCTTTCATTTCTTGCTCTTCTGTGTCCGCAATCCCAGGCCGTGCCCTGTTCTGGACGTATTGGAGCCGGGACAGTGGGAGCCCCGCATCGCACGGGGAGCGGACCTTCGGACCGATCTCCCCCTTTACAGGGTCTACAGGGACGGGGCGCTTGCCGAAGAGATCGAGGATGTGACGTCTCTTTTTAACAAGGAGACGGTGAGTTTTCTCCTGGGATGCAGTTTTTCTTTTGAGAGTGCCTTGATCGCGGCACGGGTCCCTGTCAGAAACCTGGAGGAAGGGAAAAATGTCTCCATGTACATCACCAACCGTGACTGTATCCCCGCAGGTCCTTTTTCCGGCCCCCTGGTGGTCACCATGCGGCCGATGCGGCCAGATCAGGCCATACGGGCCACCCAGGTGACGACCCGCTTTCACCTCACCCACGGCGCCCCGGTCCATTTAGGCTCGCCCGATGAGATCGGCATAGAGGATCTGGATCAACCTGATTTCGGCGATCCGGTCTCGATCCTCCCCGGTGAGATCCCGGTGTTCTGGGCCTGCGGGGTGACCACGATCCTGGCGGTCATGTCGGCCTCGCTTCCCATGGTGATCACCCATTCGCCAGGACACATGTTTGTGTCCGACCTGAGAGACGAGGATCTGACCCTTCTGTGAGGAGTCTGTTCTATGGATAAAGAGGGTAAAGTCGTCATCAACAGAGAATGGTGCAAGGGCTGCGGCATCTGCGTTGCCTTCTGTCCGGAGGAGGCCCTGATCCTGGACCCTGAGGAAAAGGCGTACTGGGCCCACCCTGAAAAATGCAAACGGTGCCGTCTCTGTGAGCTGAGATGTCCGGACATCGCCATCGAACTGGTGCAGAAATGACCTCCGAGCGACCCAATATGAGATTCATTCAGGGCAACGAGGCCATCGCCGAAGGGGCCCTCTATGCCGGGCTCCAGTTCTATGCAGGGTACCCCATCACGCCGTCCACAGAGATTGCGGAAATCCTGTCCCGGAGGCTTCCCGAGATGGGTGGAACGTTCATCCAGATGGAAGATGAAATAGCATCCCTGTGCACGATTATCGGCGCCTCGCTGACCGGGCTCAAGGTGATGACCGCCACCAGCGGCCCCGGTTTTTCCCTGATGCAAGAGGCCATCGGATATGCAGTCATGGCCGAGGTCCCCTCTGTGATCGTCAATGTGCAGAGAGGGGGACCCAGCACCGGCCTTCCCACGGCCGTAGCCCAGGGCGATGTCAACCAGGCCCGCTGGGGCACCCATGGCGACCACGCCATTGTGACGCTCACCGCTTCCAATCTGCAGGATGTGTTTCTGATGACCGTGGCAGGGTTCAACATGGCCGAGGCCTTCCGGACGCCGGTAATTCTCCTGTTTGACGAAGTGGTGGCCCACATGCGGGAGAAGGTGGTGGTTCCCGGAGCCGGAGAGATCGAGATCTTTGAACGTCTCCGGACGTCCGTTCCCGAAGGGACCAACTATCATCCCTACCTGAGGCGCGAGGACGGCAGGCTTCCCATGAGCGATTTCGGGGGGGTCCATCGATACAACGTCACCGGTCTGGTCCACGATATGTGGGGGTTCCCTTCTACCGATCCGACCATCGCCTATGATCTCCTTCATCACCTGGTGGACAAGTTGGAAAACCGGGCGGACAGTATCGCCCGCTACAAGGAGTATTTTACGGATGACGCACGGGTCCTCTTGATCTCCTACGGAAGTTCGGCCAGGAGCGCCCTGCAGATGGTGGTGGATCGCCGCAAAAAGGGGGGCAAGCTGGGATTGCTCGAGTTGCAGAGCATCTGGCCCTTCCCGGCGGAGACGGTGCGCGAGAAATGTGAAGGCCGGACCCATATTCTGGTGGTTGAGATGAATATGGGGCAGATCTGTCACGAGGTGAAGAAGGTCGTATCGAGACCCGAACGGGTATTCCTGGCCAACCGGTTCGACGGGATCTTCATCTCGCCGGGAGACATCCTGAGGGTGCTCAACATGGTACAGGGGAAAGGGGTCTGAACATGCCGGTCAAAGACTACCTGCGCCTCCGTTTCCTTCCGCACATCTGGTGCCCCGGCTGTGGCCACGGGATTGTCATGTCGGGCATGATACGGGCCATCGAGGAGATCGGACTTGAGAAAAACGAGGTGGTGGTGGTGTCGGGGATCGGATGTTCTTCCCGCATGGCGGGATACCTCGATTTTCATACCATGCACACCCTTCACGGTAGGGCCCTCGCCTTTGCCACCGGCGTCAAGCTGGGCCGGCCCGACCTGACCGTGATCGTGCCCATGGGCGACGGCGACGCCCTGGCCATCGGCGGAAACCATTTTATCCATGCTGCACGCCGGGACATCGACCTGACCGCTGTTATCATGAACAACCGCATCTACGGCATGACCGGGGGCCAGGGCTCTCCCATGACGCCCCAGGGGATGAGAAGCACCACGGCCCCCCGAGGGATTGCAGACGCTGCCTTTGATCTTGTTGAACTGGCGAAAGGGGCGGGGGCCTCGTTTGTGGCCAGGACCACCACCTTTCATGCAACGGAACTGACGCGGATGATTGAAAGGGCCATCCGCCACAAGGGTTTTTCTGTCGTTGAGGTCATGTCCCAGTGTCCGACTTATTACGGGAGGCAAAACCGTCTCGGAAACGGCGTTGAGATGATGAAGGGGTTCAGGGATAACACGACCTCGATCGGGTCAAAAAAAAGGGAGGACCGGCCCGATCTGATTGAACGGGGCATTTTCGTGGACGAGGACCGGCCCGATCTGATTGAACGGGGCATTTTCGTGGACGAGGACCGGCCCATCTACCCGGTAGGTAGGGGAGCTGTGAGTGAAAAGAACATACGGCAACAAGAGTGATCCATACGGTGATGGTCTCCACTTGAGCCCTGAACCTTTAAACCCTGAACCCTTAAATATGGATATTACAATGCGCAAACCCAAGAAACCCAATAAACAAACCCAAAAGACCAGTTCAACTATGCAGACCCAGCGCATTATTCTGAGCGGCTCCGGGGGGCAGGGCGTCATCACTGCGGCTATTATTCTGGCCGAGGCCGCGGTCTTGTATGAGGATTTGAACGCGGTTCAAACCCAGTCCTATGGCCCGGAATCTCGAGGTGGGGCCACTCGGGCCGATGTCATTATATCGGACGCCCCCATCTACTATCCCAAGGTCGAGCAACCCAACCTGGCGGCATGCCTGACCCAGGAGGCCTATAACCGGTACTCGCGGTCTATCCGTCCGGGCGGCCTGTTGTTGACTGACCGGCACTATGTCCGGCAGGATCCCCGAATAGACGCGCACCAGGTGCCATTGGATATGCACGAGACCGTTATGAAAGAGATTGGGAACCCGATAGTTTTGAACATCTGCATGCTGGGTGCGCTCATCGGGTTGACCGTCCTCATCCGGCCGGAATCCGTCGCCCACGTACTGGAACGTCGTGTCCCGGCCGAATTCCTGGATATGAACCGGATGGCTTTACAAACAGGCCTGGATATGGTAACAAAAATGACGCGTTGAGTGGTTGAGCCGTCAAGTCCTTGTCATTCCACGCTGGTGCATGAAACCTGATACGTAGAAAAATCAACCTTGGTTCTTCTTGGGCGCTTTAGGCACTCCAAACTTTAGGCACTTGTAACTTTCTTCTTACTAACCAACGGGCTGTTGCCCCAAACCATAAGGAGGTAGGGAAATGAAATCAGCGATACGATTGGGAATGGTTGTCGTAAGTGTGCTGGCCGTGATCGGGCTCATGGCGCCTGCCGGCGCCCTGGCTGCGGAGGCGGTCAAGATCGGGGTGATATACCCGTTGACCGGGGGCGCTGCGGCAGAGGGAAGGGAACTGAGGGCAGGGGCCGAGCTTGCGGCGGAAATCATCAACGCCGTGTATAAGAACATCTCCATGGATATGGCCAAAAGCCAGGGGATCAAGAGCCTGGGCAGTGCAAAGATCGAATTGGTTTTCAAGGACCATGAGGGGAACCCGACACTGGGGGCCGACCTGGCCAAGAAGCTCATCTTGGACGACAAGGTCGTGGGGATCATGGGCTGCTATCACAGCGCCGTGACCAAGACGGTCAGCGCGGTCTGTGAGCAATATGGGGTCCCCATGATCAACGATTCCTCAACCTCTCCGGACCTGACCAAACGCGGGTTCAAATGGTTCTGGCGAACCACGCCGCATGATACCACCTTTACCAAGGACCTGTTTAATTTTCTGAAGGGTCTTACCGAAGGCAAGGCCAAGGGGGTCAAGGCCGTGCCCAAGGCCCAGATCCAGAATCTGGCCTCTGCCTGTGAGAAGACGGAGTGGGGTTCCAATGTCTCGGCCCTGATTGAATCCTTTGCCAAGGAGTACGGTTTTACCGTGAAGAAATCCATCCTCTATGCGGGCAAGTCCACAGACCTTTCGAGCGAAGTAGGCTCCCTCAAGGCGGTAAAGCCCGACGTCATGCTCTTTGCCTCATATGCGTCGGACGCCATTTTGATGCTCAAGACCCTCAAGGCCCAGAAGGCCCAGCCCAAAGTGCTCTGGGGGCAGGATGCGGGATTCGAGGCCCCGGAATTTAAGGATACCCTGCGGGACGACATCGTGGGCGTCCTGACCCGTACCGTGTTTCTCCCTAAGGTGGCCTCGGTCAAGAAGGTTGCCGGCGAGGTGGACGGGTTCTACCAGAAGAAGGTAGGACACAGCCTGAGCGGGGCCTCGGCAAGGGCTTTTACAGGGGTTCAGGCCTGGGCCGCGGTTCTGGAGAAGGCCGGTTCCACAAAGCCCGCCGACATCCAGAAGGCAGCCAATGCCATCAAAATCCCCGCGGATCAGCTCATCGTCCCCTGGCAGGGCATCCAGTTCGCGACGAGCGGCGAGGACATCGGTCAGAATATCCTGGGCTCCGGGATGATTGGCCAGTACCAGAAGGACAAGGACGGCAAGATCTCCCTGGAGATTGCCTATCCCTTCGATCTGGCGACTGCCAATTTGATCTTCCCCTTTCCGGGTTATTAAAAGGGGTATCTGACGACGCCTCCTCCTGCATGACAGGTCTATAGGGGGCGTCGTCCTTCTGGGGATTGACGTGGAAATCCTTCTCAGCGCCCTGGTATCCGGCCTATTGCTCGGACTGGTCCTGGCCCTGGTGGCCCTGGGCCTTACCATCATCTTCGGGGTGATGGACATCGTCAACTTCGCCCATGGCGAATTTCTGATGGTCGGGATGTACACCGGTCTCCTGACCGCCCAGGGTCTTGGGATCGATCCGCTTTTGACCCTTCCCGTGGCCGGGGCGGTGGGGTTCCTGTTGGGGGTTGTCTGCTACTTCGGTTTCATCAAATTCCTCTTGAGGGGTCCCATGGTGGCGCAACTCCTGGGGACCTTCGGACTGATGCTCTTTTTGAGGAATCTGGCCCTCCTTATTTTCGGTTCTGAAGACAGGGCCCTCCACCATGGGCTCCTGGTAGGCAAGAGCTTTGACATCGGCATGGGCGTGATTGTCTCGGCTACCAAACTCGCGGCCGCAGGTCTCTCTGTGGCCGCTTTTGTCGCCGTGTGGCTGTTCATGAACCGAACCCGGATCGGAAAGGCCCTCACCGCAACGGCCCTCAACCGGTCGGCTGCCCGCTACATGGGGATACCCACGGAGCGGATGAATGCCCTGGCCTGGGGCGCCGGGGGGGCCTCTGTGACCATTGCAGGCGCCCTGATCGTCAATTTCTGGTCGGTCAATCCCTTTATCGGGCTTTTGTTTACCATGATCGCCTTTGCCATCGTGGCGTTAGGGGGTTTTGGCAGTGTGCCGGGGGCCTTCTTTGCAGGCCTTGTGGTGGGGCTGATCATGGAAATTCCGGGCTTCTGGGACTTCTTCATGTTCACCTTCAATGCCGACTGGATGGCCAAGGTCCCCATGACCTCCTTCAAGTATATGTGGGTCTATCTGGCCTATTTTGTCATTATGGTGGTGCGGCCCAGGGGATTGTTCGGATGGAAACACTGAAAAGTGCCCTGGATTTCTCGGATTTTCCCCGTCTCGACCTTGTCGTGGCCGGTTCACTGGCCATCCTTTTCCTGATCTTTCCCGTCTTTCCCCACTCCTCCTTTGCCATGGCCACCATGATCCAGTTCCTCATGTTCTCCCTCTACGGCATGGGATGGAACACCATCGGCGGGTATGGCGGCCAGGTGGATTTAGGGAAGGCGCAGTATGTGGGCATCGGGGCCTATACGACAACCGTGATGCTCGTCCGTTGGGACATCCCCTTCTGGTTTTCCATGCCGGTGGGCGTCTGTTTTGCGGTGTTGTGGTCCTTTGTCCTGGGCTATCCCCTGTTTCGGCTCAAGGGCCATTATTTTGCCATTGCCACGATTGCCACGTCCCTGGTCCTCAAGGATCTTTTCGAGGTCTGGGACTTTGTGGGGGCTGCCCGGGGTCTGGAGATTTCTCCGATCAAGTTCCCGCCGCCGGACTTCCTGAGGCTCATCTTCAAAGAGGACGTGTACTATTATGATGTGATTCTGGGATTTTTCTTTGTGGGCATTCTGTACATGAACTGGTTTCGCAAGTCTCGGCTGGGCTTCCAACTTCGAGCCATCAAGGACAATGAAGAGGTGGCCCGTTCTCTGGGGATCAACGTCCACTGGGCCAAGATCAAGACCTATGCCATTGCCACGGCCTTCGTCAGCGTGGTGGGCTCTTTTCATGCCTGCTATATCAAAAACATCGAGCCTGAAGACACCATGAGCCTCGACATCTCCATCCTCATCGCCCTCATGGCCATGCTCGGCGGGGCCGGCTCCCTGTGGGGGCCGATCATCGGCGCGGGGATATTGATCCCCCTCAAGAGCTATCTCAAGGAATGGCTGGGCGCCACGGCCGGTCTCATCGGGATTGACCTGATCCTCTACGCCCTGATCATCATGGTCATCTCGGCCTTTGAACCTCGAGGCATCTGGGGGATCGTGCAGAAAGTCCGGCGGAGGAGACAATAGGGTATGGCCTTGTTGGAACTTGAGCGGGTGACCAAGAACTTCGGCGGCCTTATGGCCAACCACGAGATCTCCTTTGCCGTAGGGAAGGGTGAACTTCTGGGTCTCATCGGACCCAACGGCGCAGGAAAGACCACCCTCTTCAACTGCATCTCCGGGGCCTATCCCGTCACCTCTGGGCGCATCTTCTTTGACGGAGAGGATATCACGGCCCTCAAGGCCCACGAGGTCGCCCGCAGGGGACTGGCCAGGACCTTTCAGGTGTACGTGGCGTCCGGGGACCTCACGGTGATCGAGAATGTCATGGTGGGGTGCTTCATGCATACCCGGTCCCGGAGCAGGGCCAGGGCCCAGGCCGGGGAGGTCCTCAAGGATCTCGGGATTCATGATCTCTCCACGGCCCTTCTTAATGAACTTCCGGTGGCATCCCAGAAGCGGGTCAGCATGGCCACGGCCATCGCCACCCAGCCCAGGCTTCTCCTCCTGGATGAGGTAGCCGCGGGTCTCAATCCCGGCGAGATCGAAGAGATCATGGGGAGCATCCGGCATGTTCACGAGGAGCTGGGCATGACGGTCATGCTCATTGAACACGTTATGGAACTGGTCATGAAGATCAGCCATCGGGTCATTGTCCTGGATTATGGTCAGAAGATCGCAGAGGGCGCGCCAGAGGCCATCACTCGAGATCCCGCTGTGATCAAGGCCTATCTGGGAGAACGCTATGCCCGGGAGCACGGCGCAGTGTGATATTCGGTTTGTTGGGTTCATTGGGTTTGTTGAGTTACTTGGGTTTGTTGAGTTGACACGGTTCAGGGTAGGACGCCAAACTTTAGTCACTTTAGTTCACTTTAGTCACTTTAGGCACTTTAAGATATGCCCCAGCACCTTCTCCAAGTGGAAGCTATTTCATCCAGGTACGGAGGCATTCCGGTCCTCCACGGCGTTTCCCTCAAGGTCGCCAGGGGGGAAACGGTGTGCGTGCTGGGGTCCAACGGCGCTGGAAAATCCACCCTGCTGCGGGCTGTGATGGGGAGTCAGCGGATCACGGATGGCCGAATCCTGTTCCAGGGGGAGGAGATTCAGGGGCTGCGGACCGAGGAGATCGTGCGCAGGGGCGTCGTATATGTCCCCGAGGGGAAGATGCTGTTCGGCCCGCTCCCGGTCGAGGAAAACCTCCTGTTAGGGGCCTATACCCTGAAAGATGAAAGGACCATTCGCCGCAATCTTGAATTTGTCTATGGCCTGTTTCCCCGCTTGCGGGAAAGAAAACAGCAGCCGGCCTCCACCCTTTCCGGCGGCGAGCAGCAGATGGTGGCCATTGGCCGCGGTCTCATGTCCAACCCCCAGCTCCTCATGTTGGATGAACCCTCGCTGGGACTTGCCCCCTTGCTCGTGGATGAGGTCCTGGATACGGTCCATGGTCTGAAGAAAGAGGGTATGACCATTCTTCTGGTGGAGCAGAGCGTCCGGGAGGCCCTCGATTTGGCCGACCGGGGATACGTCCTTCAGACCGGCAGGATCACCGCAGAGGGGACAGGCCGGGAACTCCTTGAGAGCGACATCTTCCGTTCGGCCTTTTTAGGGATTTAAGTATCTCCAATCCTCATTCCTGGTTTACAATGACGAATCCGGGATCGCTTATGGTGTGTACGCCTCCAAAATTGGATCAGGGGACCAAGAATATAACCGTGAACCCCTGAACCCTTGAACGGTTACTCTTCCCGTCAAAATATTCTACCGGCGGGCTTGCCTCTTTGCTGTTCTTCTTTTTCCGAACGGGCGAGCATCTGCTCCAGACGGTTGGCGTACACAATCAACATGTGGTACTCAGGCTGATTCTGGCGCCCGATAATCCGGGCAATGACAAATACATCCTTGTTTTTATCCCAACTCAAGGACCAGCTTTTCCCTTCCGAAATGGGGATCTTCTGCGGGGCGCCGTACTTGTCTGTCACGGTCTTAATGAGGTCGGGAATTTCATTTTTAGCGATCATTTTGATTAAAAGCGGGCAACCGGAGGCATGACCGTAAATAATCTCGACGTAGTCAAAAACGGTGTTCCTTTGCCGGGTATTTCGAAAAGTCAGCCTGGTGGCCGGATACTCCTTTCGCACCACGTCGTTGACATTGAGTCGCTGATTCAACTTGGCCAGATCCGGATAGTACGTCTTCAGAAATCCCTTGTATCTCAATTCCAGATCTATCGTGCTGCTGCGATCGGTGGCATCAGAGCCAAGAGCGCCCCTGAGGCGGTCGCGCACTTCAGAATCCATGACCGTATTGGCGCCAATGTCCATAAACTGGAACGATTCCGGAACCTTTGATATGCGGGCAGGGTCATTTCCCTGCTTTTCACATCCGCAGAAAGCAAGCCAACAACCCATCAAGGAGAATAAAAGGCATCTGAGAGGATTTAATCTATTTCGAACCATAGTATCGACTCAATCGCTCACCCTGAGGCTCCCATCTGTGCCTGCATCGGTTCTTGGAAATCCACAGCAAGCTCATCCCCCGCAGCTTGCTGCGGTGCAACCCTTCCGATGCTATTATTCTTGATTGCCTCGGGACCCAGCTTGCATATCATACTCGAGTTGAGTTACTTGTCCATGGGAAGAAGGCTCGTAGCTCATCGTCAAAGCGGATGTGTAAGGCTGATGGTTCATGGCTTAGATCTCAGGGGTTAATTGGAGGAGATCTTATTGAAAACGATTATCAAGTCAAGGGAAATCGGATGAGACAGGATTTCCATTTGCTGTGTCTCAGAATCACTGGACAACCTCAGCGTCAAGATACATGGTCGGCGATGATGGACAGCTTGAAGAGTCCTTCACGAGGTTTTTGGGATCATCCATAGAGATTCCTGTTGTGCCTCGCAACAATGTATTATATAGATGTCCATGTGAGGAAGCGGCCCGGCATCGCGGATGAAAATGGGGACGGACTAGCCGAGGATAACATCCAAACGGGGCAACACCATCAACTTCATTTTCTAAGACAAAGGAGGAGAACAATGGGTGCGAGAAAGATGGGGAGAATTCTGTTGGCGGTTTCTTTGGTTCTGGGCGTTTTGAGCACAGGCGCAATGGCAGCAAACCCGATCAAGATTGCCCAGGTGGCGGGCGTGACTGGGGCCTTGGAGGTTTACGCCAAACAATCCATCACCGGTTTTGCAATGGGTCTTGAATATGCCACCAAAGGGTCCATGAAGGTGTTAGACAGACCCCTTGAAGTCATTGTCAAGGACACCCAGGGCAAACCCGAGGTGGGGAAACAGATGCTCACTGAGGCCTTTAAGGACGACAAGGCCGATCTGGCCGTTGGAGGGGTGTCGTCGGCGGTGGCCAAGGCCATGCTCCCTGTGGCCGAGGAGTTCAAGAAGGTCTTGATCGTTGAGCCTGCGGTAGCCGACTCCATCACGGGCGAGGACTGGAATCGTTACATCTTTCGCACTGGTCGAAACTCATCCCAGGATGCCATCTCCAACGCGGTAGCTATTGCCAAGCCAGGTGTTCTCATCGCCACCCTGGCCCAGGATTACGCCTTTGGCCGGGATGGGGTCAAGGCCTACAAGGAAGCCGCTGAGGCCAAGGGCGCCAAGGTGGTCCATGAGGAATATGCCCCCATCAACACCAATGATTTCACCGCGCCGGTACAGCGCATTATCCAGGCCATGAAAGACCAAAAAGGCGACAAGTATATCTTCATCATCTGGGCGGGCAAGGGGAACCCCTTCAAGATTGCCGAGATGAAACTGGATGAAAAATACGGCATCAAGATCAGCACCGGCGGAAACATCCTGGATGCGCTGGCCCTGTACAAACCACTGGAGGGGATGAAAGGCGCCATCTACTATTATTACGAGATTCCAAAAAACGAGATAAATGACTGGCTGGTGAAGGAACATATGAAGCGCTACAACGCGCCGCCCGATTTTTTCACCTGCGGCGGATTCGCAGCGGCCATGGCCGTGGTCTCGGCCCTTGAAAAGGCCGGATCCACCGATACGGAAAAATTGATCGCGGCCATGAAAGGGATGCACTTTCAGACGCCCAAGGGCGAGATGGTCTTTCGGCCCGAGGACCACCAGGCCCTCCAATCCATGTACGCCTTTAAGATCAAGGTGGACCCCAACGTCAAATGGGCCATCCCCGAACTGGTGCAGGAACTGACCTGGAAGGATATGGAGATTCCGATCCGCAACAAGAAATAAACCTGC
>Ga0172375_10011367_pt1 | contig 11352 bp, 11 predicted proteins | sample LakKiv1m_FD_114537 | JGI IMG/M metagenome (GOLD analysis project Ga0172375, IMG submission 114537) | Freshwater microbial communities from Kabuno Bay, South-Kivu, Congo - kab_092012_11.1m | ecosystem: Environmental > Aquatic > Freshwater > Lake | place: Democratic Republic of the Congo... | reverse complement strand
GAAAGAGAAAGTCGCCGTTGATCGCGTTGTCGCACTCGGACGGTCATGCAGGCATTCTACTTCTTCAGTTGGACATTCCTTGTTGGATATTGGACATTGGGTTGTGGGTTCCGCCCGCCTTAGATTGAATGCGCGCCCTCCGCCTGCGAGTGAAGGGCGGGATCGGCAGGCGTCGTCGGCGGGGGGCGCAGACGCCAGATGCCGGCCAGCACGCTCCCGATGACCGAGTGGAAGGTGGCGGAAATCGCGCAGGGGATGGGGGCGGCGGGCAAATTGGGGAAGCTGGTGCGGGCCAGCACCACGCCGAGGCCGGAGTTCTGCATGCCGACCTCGATGGCGATCGTTCGGCACACTTGCGTGTCGTGGCGCAGGAGTCGGGCCATTCCGTATCCGAGCGCGAACCCGCCCGCGTGGAGCAGAAAGACGGCGCCAAGAATCCTGCCTCCGCTGTGCAGGATGCGGTCCGCCTGTTGGCCGATGACGCTCGCGCAGATCAAGGCGATCGTGATGACGGCGATGGGCGGCGAGACCGGCTGCACCCATTTGACCATCCGCGGCGCGAACTGGTGGAGCAGCAGACCGGCCAGCACTGGGGCCAGCACGACCTCCGTCGTGTCCAAGAAAAGCTTCCACGCGTCCACCGGTACATAGGTGCCCGCGAGTGCCTTTGTCAGCAGCGGCGTGAGCAGGACCGCCGCGAAGGTCGAGCACATCGTCATTAAGACGGACAGGGCGACATTGGCCCGCGCCAGATACGACACGACGTTTGATGCCGTCCCGCCCGGGCAGCAGGCCACGAGGATCAGCCCCACGGCGTACGGCGTGTCGAGTTTCAACAGGCGGGCGATGCCCCAGCCGAGCAGGGGCATGATCGTGAACTGCGCGACCAGCCCGACCGCCACCGCGCGCGGCATGCGCAGCACATGGCGGAAGTCTTCGAACCGGAGGGTGATCCCCATGCCAAGCATGATGACCGCCAAGCCGCCGACGATCCATCGTCCGGTAAACCACATGAAACAGCCGGGATGAATCAGCGCCGCGATACCGCCCAGCACCACCCAGACCGGGAACAGGTTCGAGAACCACGCCAGAACTTTGCTCACGCCATTCTCCTTACTCTGGGAAAATATATTCCGCCATCGGGCGCAGGAAGTCGAGCGTTTGTTCGGGACGATTGCCCGCTTGTTTTCAGCGGTGATTTTCCGTTGCGGGACTTGACCGAAATGTGTACACTGTCGCGTCAACTTTCGCACCCAACATGCCCGGAGCATGCCGAATGAGGGCGAAGGTGTCAAACCGACAAGCATGGAGAGTCCATAATGGCCTGCAAGAAAACAGCCACATGCGCCTGCAAGGCGTCTGCCAAACCGACAGCCAAGAAGGCTGTTTCAGCAAAGCTTCCCACCCAGCACGAAGAACTGATCGCGTGGGTCAAGGATTTCACGAAGCTCGCCCAGCCGAAGAACGTGGTGTGGTGCGACGGGTCCAAGAAAGAATACAACGAGATCTGCGCGCAGATGGTCGCCAAGGGCGCATTCGTCAAGCTCAACCCGAAGAAGCGTCCGGGTTGCTTCGCGGTCAACTCGCACTGGTCGGACGTGGCGCGCGTCGAGGACCGCACGTTCATTTCCACCACGAAGCAGATCGACGCGGGACCGACGAACCACTGGATCGCCCCGGCCGAGTTGAAGAAAACCATGACCGCCCTTTACAAGGGGTGCATGAAGGGCCGCACGCTGTACGTGATCCCGTTCTCGATGGGTCCGGTCGGCTCGCCGATCGCCAAGATCGGCGTTGAGCTCACCGATTCGCCGTACGTTGTCGTCAACATGGTCATCGTGACCCGCGTCGGCACCAAGGTGCTGAAACAGTTGGGCAAGGACGGCGAATTCGTCAAGTGCCTGCATTCTGTCGGCGCGCCGCTGAAGAAGGGGCAGAAAGACGTGGCGTGGCCCTGTGCGCCGCTGGACAAGAAGTACATCTCGCAGTTCCCTGAGACCAACGAAATCTGGTCGTTCGGTTCGGGCTACGGCGGCAACGCGCTGTTGGGCAAGAAGTGCTTCGCGCTGCGCATCGCCTCCAGCCTCGCCCGCAAAGAGGGCTGGCTGGCCGAGCACATGTTGATTTTGAAGCTCACTTCGCCCGAGAAGAAGGTCCACTACATCTCGGCGGCGTTCCCGAGCGCCTGCGGCAAGACCAACCTTGCCATGATGGAGCCCCGTCTCCCCGGCTGGACGGTCGAGACCATCGGCGACGACATCGCGTGGATGAAGATCGGTGCGGACGGCCGTTTGTACGCCATCAACCCTGAGAACGGTTTCTTCGGCGTGGCGCCGGGCACCTCGATGGAGAGCAACCCGAACGCGATGCGCACGATCACGAAGAACACGATCTTCACGAACTGCGCGCTCACCGACGACGGCGACATCTGGTGGGAGGGCATGGACGGCGAGCCTCCGAAACACGCGATCGACTGGAAGGGCAACGATTGGACGCCCGGCATGGTCGACAAAGACGGCAAGAAGGTCAAGGCCGCGCACCCGAACGCCCGTTTCACCGCGCCGGCCTGCCAGTGCCCCGTGATCGCCGACGAGTGGGAAGATCCCGCCGGTGTGCCGATCGACGCGTTCCTGTTCGGCGGTCGCCGTCCGACCGTGATTCCTCTGGTCAATCAGGCCAAGGATTGGACGCACGCCGTGTTCATGGGCTCCGCGGCTGGTTCCGAGACCACCGCGGCCAATTTGGGCGCGGTCGGCGTGGTCCGTCGCGACCCGATGGCGATGCTGCCGTTCTTCGGTTACAACGCCGCCGACTACTTGCTGCACTGGCTCACCATGCCGCTGCGCACGGACGTCAACAAGCTCCCGAAAGTGTTCTTCGTGAACTGGTTCCGCAAGGACGACAAGGGGTTCATGTGGAACGGCTTCGGCGACAACGCCCGCGTGCTGAAATGGGTTTGCGAGCGCATCGAGGGCAAAGCCGAGGCGGTCGACACGGCCATCGGTCTGCTGCCTAAGTCGGCGGACATCGATATGACCGGTTACGTCGACAAGAACCGCGACGAAGCCTGCCTGAAGGCCACGATGGATGCGCTGCTCTCCGTCGACAAGGATGGCTGGAAGAAGGAGATCGCCACGGTCGCCGAGTCGTACGAGAAGTTCGGCAGCCGTCTGCCCTTCGCCCTCAAGGCCAAGCTGGCCGAAATCGAGAAGGCCCTGAACGCGATGGCGTAAAAGCCCTCGTTTTGCGTAGAAACAAAAAAGCCCGGAGCGGAAGCTCCGGGCTTTTTCTTGTTTAACGGGTTTTAGCCGCGGACGCGCTGGACGAGCGCGCGGGCCTCGCGGCAGCGCGCGGCGATCTCGTCCCACTTGCCGGCATCCATGTCCTCTTTCTTGGCGATCCACGTGCCGCCTACGGCCGCGACGGTGCCGACCTTCAGGTAGGACTCGAGATTGGCCATCGATGCGCCGCCGGTCGGCATGAACCGGACGCCGGTGTGTTTGTAGGGCGCGGAAAGCGCGGTCAGCAGTTTAGTGCCACCGAGCGCCTCGGCCGGAAAGAATTTGAGCAATTTGCAGCCGAGTTCCAGGCCCGCCTCGATGTCTGAAGGATTCGCCACGCCCGGCACGAACGGCAGGTCCAATTCGCGAGCGGCCCGCACGACGCGCGGATTGAGACCGGGTGCCACGGCGAATTGCGCGCCTGCGTCGAAAGCCGTTTGGACAGTCTCGGGCGTCAGAACGGTGCCGGCACCGGTGAGCAGAGCGGGACGCTCGCGGGCTAGGATGCGGATGACCTCGGCTGCGGCGGCAGTGCGGAAGGTGATCTCGACCACGGGCAGCCCCCCCGCGAGCAGGGCGTCAGCCAACGGCAGGGCGTGGTCGGTGCTTTCGATGGCGATGACGGGGACGACGCCGAGTTCGGCGACAGTGTCCATGACGTTCGGCATGGGTTCTTCTCCTTGTTTGAAAGTTGGGCAGATTGTGGCCTCGACAGGCGGTCGCGTCAAACAGAAACCGCGCGCATGCTGCCGCTGCCCTTTTTCTGCCTAGCACTCTCGGCTTGACCCCATGCAAGTTCGGTTGCTAATATCCGACTTGTTCATTGAGACACGACGGTAAGGGTGGGTGCTTCGGCTTTGGGTCGATGCGGCCCGGAATCGTCCGGCGGCTCGACGTTTTTAGGAGAATGTTATGAATTCGGCAATCATTGTTGCTGCTGGAAAAAGCGAGCGGATGGGGTCGAACACCGACAAGGCGTTCTTGAACTTGGGCCCCAAGCCTGTCGTCGCATGGTCGCTGCTCGCTTTTGAGCAGTGCCAGGACATCGATCAAATCGTGTTGGTCGTGCGCAAAGACCAGGTCCTCGCGGCCAAGAGCGTCGTCCAAATGTTCGGCATTTCGAAGGTCCGTTCCGTGGTGGCCGGCGGTGGCCGGCGCCAGGATTCGGTCCTCAACGGAATGGGCGAATTGGACCCCGATGCGCGGGTGGTCGTGGTCCACGACGGCGCGCGGCCCTGCGTGACGCCCGAGCTGATTTCGGAAACCATCAAGAGCGCGAAACGAAACGGGTGCGGCGTCGCTGCCGCGCGGGTCTGGGACACGGTGAAGTATGTGGAGCGCGGCATGACGGTCGACCACACGGTGGACCGCACGAAGCTGTGGTCCGTGCAGACGCCGCAGGCGTTCAATGCGGAGTTGCTGAAGCGCGCGTATCGCGCGGTGGCGGAACAGGGGGTGACGGTGACGGACGAGGCTAGCGCGGTGGAGTTGATCGGCGAATCTGTCCGTCTGGTCGAGTGGATGCGCCCGAACCTCAAAATCACGACGGCCGATGACCTTCCGCTCGCGGCGGCGGCGATGAAAATCACTTAACACGCGTTGGGACGAAATGGATCGTAAATACGCTATTTTGGGGGACGTTCACGCCAATCTGGAGGCGTTGAACGCGGTCGTGGCAGACGCGCGCGACAAGGGGGTTACGGATTTCGTGTGCGTGGGGGACGTGGTCGGATACAACGCCTCCCCGTCCGAATGCATCCGGACGATCCGCGACATCGGTTGCGTGACGGTTCGCGGCAACCACGACCACTACTGCTCCTACAACGAAAGCCTCGACGATTTCCAGCCCTTGGCCGCGAGTGTGATCGCGTGGACCCGCAGACAGTTGACCGAGGACGATGTTCATTGGCTGCACGATCTGCCGTATCAGAAGACGCATGGCGGTTTCACGCTTGTCCACAGTACGCTCGACATGCCCGAGCGCTGGGGGTACGTGTTCGACACGTTGGCTTCGGAGGCCAACTTCAGCTATCAGACGACCACGCTCTGCTTCCATGGGCACACGCATGTGCCCATGATCTACGAGAAGCAGCACGAGATCACGCGCGTCGAGCCGTGCAAGATCAAGATTCTTTTCGGCACCAAGTACTTTATCAACGTGGGCAGCGTGGGACAGCCGCGCGACAACGATCCTCGGAGCGCATACGTGCTGTACAGTCCCAAAGCAAAGGAACTGGAATTCGTGCGCGTCGTCTACGATGTGCAGTCCGCCATGGAGCGGAACATGCAGGCCGGCCTTCCGGAGCGCCTTGCGTTACGGCTGGCTCAGGGGCGCTGACGCCGCATCGTTTCTCCGCCGGAGATCGTTTGGGGAAACCCCGAACGCGTTGCGGAACGTGCGTGAGAAGTTGAACGCGTCTGTGAAGCGCAGTTGGGACGCGATGTCTTTCACGAGGCGCTCGGTCGTTTGAAGCAACTCCGCCGCTCGGTTCAGTCGCAGGTGCTGGAGATATTGGAACGGGCTTTCGCGTCCGAAACGGCGGAAGAGGCGGCAGACATAGGCCTCGTCGACTCCGCAGACCTCGGCGATTTCGTTGAGACACGTGATCGTCTCGAAATTTTCGGCGATGTGGCGCCGGACGCGCTCGTACGTGGCGTAAGCGCGCACGCCGACCTCATCCGACGGGCGGATCAACTCGCCGATTTTGAGCATCAGATACTGGAGAACCGTCGCGCATTGGCGGGCGCGGTCCGCATGGTCGCTCAGTCCTTGGGCGATAAGGTCGTCGAAAATGCTTTGCAGCCGCTCGGGCTTGGCGATGTGCCCGACGCTTCCGGAAGAAACGCCGGCTTGGCTCATGAGCCGTGCGCTATCGGATCCCGTAAAGACGGCGAAATACTTCCAAAGCGGCGCGTCGGCGGAGGTCGTGATCCGATGGCCGAGCCCTGGGCCGTAGGCGAAGACGGTGCCGGGCGTCAGGGCGTGCCGCTGGGGACCGAACTGAAGCGTTCCTGTTCCGCGCACGACGAATTCCACACAGGGATGGGCGAAGTTCTTGCGCGCGTTGTCATAGTCGGGGGTACACTTCTCCAACCCGCCGCTCATCACGGCGAGGCGGTCTTGAACGTTCTGCCGCAGGTTGAGATAAAAACGCTGCGCCTCGACAACCTGTCGACTGAAATACCGCGGTTGCTGCACGCACGTCATGCGGTCTCCCTTCTGCGGATGGCTCGGACGAATGGAAGACTTGCGTCGCTCAGACAAAACCGCCGACGACATCCGCGTGTTTGACTACGTGGGCGATTTGTTCGCCCGGATGAAGCCGTTCGCGCACCGTTTCATCCTCTCGGCAAGCTGCAACACGCCGTACACGGCGCCTTGGCAGACCCTCCTTTGGTTTCGCGATGCCTGGCGCGACCATGCGGGCTGAGGTCCCGACGGGTTTCCTTTGAAGGTTCTAAATTGCGAGAGAAGGGGAAGCGGCGCGATAGCGCGATAAGCGGGAAAACGGGTTTAGTGCGTGTGGGAATAGGGCGGATGGGGCGAAGGGGACGGCTGACTCGCTACACTCGCGGCGCTCGGAGGGAAAGGAGAGCAGATTAGGGGCGTGGCTGGTGTGACGGGAAACGGGACAGATGGGGCGGCGAACGTCAAACGGGGGAGAATGCATGTCGACTGCCCTTAAGTAGATCGGGATAGCACGCGGTAGTCACTGGGTGCCTGCCCTGTCTTCTTCTTGAAGAACTCGGAGAAATAGAAAATGGTTTCGAATCCGGTCTGAGTCGCGACTTCGGTGATGGGCAGGTCGGTGGATGCGAGCAGGTCGCGGGCGCGGTTGAGGCGGATCGCACTCTGGAACTGCGCGGGTGAAACGCCGGTCTGCTGCTTGAAGCGGCGGCGGAAGGTGGTGTAGCTGATGCCCAGCGTTCGGGACAGAAGGGCGAAATCGATAGGCTTAGCGGACTTCTGGAGGATGAGGTTCTGTGCCTCTCGGATCAATTCTGACACGCGTCCGTTCGCGCCGGCGCTCTGGGTGCGCTCTTGGATGAGGCCCAGGATCTCAATAATCTTGCTGGTTCCTGAAAGGGGAGCGCCTGCGGGGTCGCGTTTGATGTCATTGAACAATGCGATGAACCGGCGGCGCAACGACTCGTCCACGCCGATCCGCAGAACCGGCTCCTTCTGCAGGAAGAACGGCGCACGCATCAACTGGCTGGCCAGCGCGCCGTTGAAGCCGATCCACTGTTCGTCCCAGCCGGTTTTCGGATCCGGCATGTAGCGGTGCCAGACTCCGGGGAAGAGCACAAACACGTCTCCAGCCTCGATGGCGTGGCGACCTGACACGTGGGTTTCAAAGGTGCCGCGTCCGCGCGTGATGTAAATCACGTCATATTCGTCGAGCGTCCGTCCTTGCTTCCAGTCGAAGGCGTATAAGTCCGGATGTCCGCTTGGCGGGTAGGGGGTGCCGGGATCGATCCGGGCATACCCGCAGTCGGTCAGATAGAGGCCCCATTGCCGTTGCGCGGCCAGCACGGGCAGATAGCGAAAATGTGATTTGTGAGACATGAGAGAGAGGTTATAGAAGTTCTAGGTTCACGGTTGGAAAGATACACCTGGCTGGATTGCTGAATCAACTAGAATGGTCAAAAATCGTAAAAAAATGGTCAGAAACCGTATGGTCATTCGTGACAGGTCCATCGATAATAGAAGCAGTTTATGCATCTTAATAAAAGCGAGGCAACATGAAGCGAGTCGCGTTCAAGATGAAGTTGAAGCCCGGCTGTGAGGCCGAATACAAGAAACGGCACGACGAAATATGGCCGGAACTGTCGCGTGTGCTTAGCGAGGCAGGCGTTTCCGATTATTCGATTTTTCTCGATCAGGAAACGCTGATCCTGTTCGCCGTGCAGAAGTTGTCCGACGACAGCACAGCCGACCGGCTGCCGCAGGACCCGGTGGTACGCAAATGGTGGGACTTTATGGCGGATGTCATGGTGACCAACCCAGACCGTTCGCCGGTGTGCGTGCCGATCACCGAGATGTTTCACGCTGATTGAGTGAAAGGATAACCCGTATGACAATGACACCCCGTGAAAGAGTGTTGAGAGCCTTCAAACGGGCACCCGGCCTGCCGGACCGCGTACCGGTGCAGTTCGAATTCTGCGCCTCGCTCTATGAGCATTTCTCGAAGAAGCTCGGAATCCCGATGCACTACACCCGGAACCTGTTCGAAGACGTGACTTACCGGATCAGCGGCAACGAACTCCGCACCGCGATGGGGTGCGACGTGGTCGTTACGGGTGCGGCTGAACGCGCCGGTTTCTCGACCGCGAAAGACCCGGACGGCACCTGGCTGAATGAATATGGCATGCGGATGAAGCAAGGCCCCATCTATGTCGAGGTGGTCGAGCATCCGCTGAAAGATATCCAGACAGCCACAGAGGTGGCCGCCTATCGTTTTCCAGACCCTGATGCGGCGGGGCGTTATGACGATGCCGAGTCACTCGTGAGGGCATATAAGGACCGCTACGTCATCATCGGCGACATTGAGGTCACGATCTTCTCGCTGGCCCAGATGCTGGTCGGCATGGAGAAGTCGCTGATGGACATGGCGTGCGGGGAGGAGTATGTGATCCCACTGTTCGAGGCCTGCGCGGAGTTCCAGACGCAGATTGGTCTGCGCCTGATCGCGTGCGGCGTAGACGCGATCTGGGTGGGCGACGATTTTGGCGGGCAAGACAGCCTGCTCATCTCGCCGGGCATGTTCGAAGCCCAGCTCATGCCGATATACGCACGCATGATCGAGCGGTTCAAGGCGGCCAAGCCCGACATCATTCCGATCCTCCACTGCGATGGCGCGGTGAGCCGGCTCCTGCCGCAGATCCGTGAGATCGGGTTCGAGGTCTTCAACCCCGTGCAGCCGGGCGTGCCGGGTCACGGGCCGCAGGAGATGAAGGACGGGTTCGGCGGCCTGTTTGCGTTCTGGGGCGCGATCGATCAGCAGTATCTGCTGCCCAAGGGGACGGACGCCGAACTGGAGGCGGACATCCGGGAGAAGATCGCGGTTTTGGGCGCGGGCGGCGGCTACATGATATCTCCGGCGCACATTCTCCAGAGCGATGTGTCGCCGGAGCGCGTGGAAACGTTCATCGCCTTGTGCAAGAAGCACGGGAGCTACTGAGGGCGGATATCTTATGCATGGCACATTCAAAGTCGGATTTTTCAGTATCGGTCTCGACACCTATTGGGGTCAGTTCAAGGGACTCAAAAAGAACCTGATGGGCTATCACGCGCAGATCCGCCGGGAAATCGAGGGCCACGGTGCTGTGGTCGTGGACGGCGGACTGGTGGACAATCCGGTCAAGGCGCGTGCGGCGGGCAAGCTGTTCCGGGCTGAAGGCGCGGAGATCGTGTTCCTTTTCATCTCGACGTACGCGCTTTCTTCCACGGTTCTTCCGGTGGTGCAGGAGGCGGGGCTTCCCGTGGTGGTGCTCAACATCCAGCCTGTGGCGCAACTGGATTACGAGAAGTTCAATGCGCTGGGCGACCGCGGCGTGATGACCGGCGTCTGGCTGGAGCACTGCCAGGCGTGCAGCGCGCCGGAGATCGCCTGCGCGTTCAACCGCGCGGGCATCGACTATCATCTGGTCACCGGCCACCTGCAAGATCCCGAGGTGTGGCGCGAATTGCGCGACTGGACCGATGCGGCGAAAGTGCGTGCGGGCATGCGCGAGAACCGCATGGGCGTGCTGGGGCACTACTACTGCGGTATGCTGGACGTGTACAGCGACTTGGGGCAGCAGTCCGCCGTGTTCGGCACGCATGTCGAGCTGCTGGAGATGTGCGAGCTGCACGCGCTGCGCGAGGCGGTCACGAAAAAGCAGGTCGCTGAAAAGCTGAAGTCTTTCAAGAAGAGCTTCGAGGTATCTCTGGCGTGCGAGCCTGCAGAGCTGGAACGGGCCGCGCGCACAGCGGTTGCGCTGGACGCGCTGGTCGCGAAGCACGATCTCGGCTCCATGGCCTATTACTACGAGGGTCAGCCCGGCAACCCGTACGAGAACATCGTGACCTCGATCATTGCGGGCAACACGCTGCTGACCGGATGCCACGTGCCGGTGGCGGGCGAGTGCGAGGTCAAGAACGTGCAGGCCATGAAGATCATGGACCTGTTCGGCGCGGGCGGGTCGTTCTCCGAGTTCTATCTGGCCGATTTCAAGGACGACGTGGTCTATCTCGGACATGACGGGCCGGCGCATTTCGCGATCGCGGAAGGTCGCGTGGGGCTCGTGCCGGTGCCGGTCTATCACGGCAAGCCGGGCAAGGGGCTCTCCATTCAGATGACAGTGAAGCACGGGCCGGTGACGCTGCTCTCGGTGGTGCAGCGCGGCGACGGCAAGCTGATGCTGCTGGTGGCGGAGGGCGAGTCGGTGCCCGGGCCGGTGCTGCTGATCGGCAACACCAACAGCCGTTACCGTTTCTCCATCGGAGCCAAAGCGTTCATGAACGCCTGGAGCAAGGCCGGTCCGGCGCACCACTGCGCGATCGGCGTCGGGCACCTTGCGGGCAAGGTCGAAAAGCTCGCGGCGCTGCTCAAGATCGAGGTGCAGAAGGTGTGCTGAGCAGGAGTAAATAACAGATGACGTCGGCTCGACAAGCCTCGGTGTTGGTTGTATTTTAGATGACACTGGGACGCGCCGTGATCCCGTTCCTTCGTAAGTGCCAAACAGGAAGAACCTTCAAACCCAGCAGGGAGACGCCTTTCCCCTGCTGGAGAAACTGCAGCCCATCCGCCGGACGGGGCAAGTCGACGCCTGGGATGTCCTTGTGCCCTTCGAGAGCCGGGAACCCGTGGCCGCCAGGATATGCGTCGTGCGCAAGAGCAACGCGGCAATCGCACGCGCCATCAGGAAACTGGAGCGCGAGGCTGGCGACTCGGGCTCGCGGCTGCAGCCGGAGACCCGCACCTACGCCGAATACGTTATGGTGCTGACAACGTTCCCCGAGAAACGGTATCCCGCCAATACCGTTCTGGAACAATACCGCTTCCGCTGGCAGGTCGAGTTGCTTTTC